>Ga0193706_1000673_pt1 | contig 18027 bp, 17 predicted proteins | sample U3c1metaG_FD_160130 | JGI IMG/M metagenome (GOLD analysis project Ga0193706, IMG submission 160130) | Soil microbial communities from a riparian zone of the East river system, Colorado, United States - U3c1 | ecosystem: Environmental > Terrestrial > Soil > Riparian zone | place: USA: East River... | reverse complement strand
GCCAGCGGACAGTGGAGACGTCGACTCGGCCGAGGATGCCGAGACCGACGACGTCGGCGTCCGTCGCTCGGCCTGACGTACTCTGTCCGGCGTGAGCTCGCGCCTCTCCGAGACGTTCGTGCGCCTATGCGAGATCCGCAGCCCAACTGGGGAGGAGCGCGAGATCGCCGACACCGTCGCCGCCGAACTGCGGGCGCTCGGGCTCGAGGTGAGCGAGGATGACGCGGCCGGTCCGGCCGAAGCGGGCGCCGGGAACCTGCTGGCGCGACTGCCCGGGACTTCCGATGAGTGGGTGATGTTCTGCGCCCATCTCGACACCGTTCCCCACCGGGGCCAGGTCGAGGTGATCGACGACGAAGGTGTCTTTCGCAGTCGCGGCGAGACGATCCTCGGTGCCGACAACAAGGCCGCCGTCGCCGTCTTCATGGAGCTGGTCGCCCGCCACGCCGCCACGCCGCCGCCGGTCGGGATCGAGCTGGTCCTGACGGTTGCCGAGGAGCAGGGGCTGCGGGGGGCGAAAGCCTTCGATGCCTCGCTGCTGCGCTCGCGGACCGGCTTCGTCCTCGACCACGCCGGGCCGGTCGGCGAGGTGATCGTCGCCACCCCGACCCAGCAGAAGATCCTCGCCGACTTCATGGGAGTCGAGGCCCATGCCGGGATCCGGCCCGAGGACGGCAGCAGCGCGATCGCGGCCGCCGCGGCGGCGGTCGGGCGGATGGAGCTGGGTCGCCTCGACGGGCAGACGACCGCCAACGTCGGCCTGATCAAAGGGGGCACCTCGGGCAACGTCGTGCCCGGGCACTGCTGGATCCAGGCAGAGGCGCGCAGTCGCGACGCCGGGCGGGCCGCCGAGGTGGCCGGGCAGATCTCCGACGCTTGCGCTTGGGGCGCCAGCGAGCACGGCTGCGACGTCGACGTGCGCCTGGAAGAGCTCTTCCGCGGCTATGAGGTCCCGTCCTCTTCGCCGGCGCTGCAGCTCGCCGAGGTGGGGCTGCGCGGCGCCGGGCTCGAGCCGGTGCGCGCCGCGATCGGTGGCGGCAGCGATGCCAACGTCTTCCGCCTCGACGGCTTCGACGCCGTCCTGCTCGCCAACGGCACCGACGCCGTGCACACCGAAGACGAGCACATCCCCGCCGCCAGCCTCGCGAAGATGCTCGAGGTCTGCGAGGGCATCGTCGCAGCAGTTGCGGTGGGCCAGGCGGCGCCCCCGGGCGAGGCGTGAGCGGCCGGCTCCAGCTGCGCCGCGGCGTCGTCGTCTCCGCTGAGCCGCTTACGGTCGAGATCGACGGCAAGCGCCGGCCCGCCTGGGCCGACACGGTGCTGCTGGGCGAGATGCGCGAGGGCGACGAGGTCGTCGTCAACGTCGCCGCGCTCGACCTCGGCCTCGGCTCGGGCGGCTTCGACGTCGTCCACGTCAATCTCAACCGCGGCCTGGAGGGCGGGGGAGGGACGGACGGGGAGCACGTGATCAAGCTCAACTACAGCTCGCTCCAGTACCCGGTGGCGCCGGTCGAGTCCACCGAGTCGCGGTTCCTTAGGGACGACATGCGTGCCAAAGGAACCACGGGATCGGAGAAGGAGGCGAGCGCCGGCGGGAAGTCGCCCGGCGCGGCGGAGAGCGGCGCGGCAACGGCAGCGTCCGTCCTGGTCCTGCCCCTGCACGGTCACCTGGCACCCGCCGCCTGGGCTGCGGCACAGGCCTCGTCCGAGCTCCGGGTCGGCTACGTGCAGACCGCTGGCGGCGCCCTGCCGGGCTCGCTGTCGCGCGACGTCGCCGAGCTGCGCGAGCGCGGCCTGCTCTGCGGCCACATCACCGCCGCGCCCGCCTACGGGGGCGAGGCGGAGGCGCTCAGCACCGTCGGCGCCCTCGACGCCGCCAACCGCCTCGGCTGGGACGCCGTCCTGGTCGGTCCCGGCCCGGGCATCATCGGCTCCAACACCCGGTTCGGCCACGGTGGCATGGCCGCCCTCGACAGCGCCCACGCCGCCCTCTCGCTGCGGCTCCCGACCCTGATCTCCCCGCGCCTCTCGTCCAGCGACCCCCGCGAGCGCCACCTCAACGTCAGCCACCACACCTACGCCATCCTCGAGCTGCTCCTCGCCACCGTCGACGTCGCCGTCCCGGAGGGCGCCCCCGAGATCGAAGCGGCCCTGGAAGAGGCGCCCGGCCCCCATCACCTCCGTACCGCCCCCGCTGACCTCGACGCCTACGCCACCTCGGGCCTTCCGGCCACCACCATGGGCCGCCCACTCCAGGAGGACCCCCTCTTCTTCGCGGCCCCCCTGGCCGCGGGCCGTCTGCTCGCCGAGTGAGCTTGGGCCGCGCGTTGCGGCTAGAGGGTTGGTCATGGCCGGGGAGAACCAGCGATTCATGGCTATTGCGGTCAAGCCCGTGCTTCCGTCTGCGCCCGCCTCGCCGGGGGCCGACGCCCGCTTCGAGAGCCTCGTCCTCGACTTCCTCTCCTACCTGGAGCTGGAGCGCGGGCTCTCCCGCAACACGCTGAACGCCTACCGGACCGACCTCTTCCAGTACGGCGAATACCTCGCCGCCCACGAGAAGGACGCGCTGCTGGTGCGTCCCGCCGACGTCGCCGACTTCCTCGCCGAGCTGGCCACCGGCGAAGGCCGCCCGGCCTGCTCGGCCTCGACCATCCACCGCAAGGCCGCCTGCCTGCGCTCCTTCTACAAGCACTTGCGCCGCGACGAGCTGATCGGCGACGACCCGACCGCGGCGCTGACCGCGCCGCGGCGCGCGAAGAAGCTGCCGCAGGTCCTCAACTACTCCGAGGTGCAGAAGCTGCTCGCCTCGCCGCGCGGCAGTGAGCCGACGACGCTGCGCGACCGGGCGCTGCTCGAGGTGATGTACGCCTGCGGGCTGCGGGCCTCGGAGACGATCGGGCTGGAGCTGCCCGACATCGACATGCGCGAGGGCTTCCTGCGCGCCCGCGGCAAGGGGTCGAAGGAGCGGCTGGTGCCGCTCGGCCGCCAGGCGATCGCCGCGATCAGCGCCTACCTGCGCAGCGGTCGCCCGAAGCTGATCGGCGAACGCCACGAGCCGAAGCTGTTCGTCAACTTCCGCGGCGGCCCGCTGACCCGCCAGGGCCTCTACAAGATCGTCCAGCGCCACGCCCGCGACGCCGGCCTCTCCGGCCAGATGAGCCCGCACACCCTGCGCCACAGCTTCGCCACCCACCTGCTCGCCGGCGGCTGCGACCTGCGCGCCGTGCAGGAGATGCTCGGCCACGCCGACATCTCGACGACCCAGATGTACACGCACCTCTCCGGCGAACGCCTCAAGGAGGTCTACTTCAGCGCCCACCCGAGGGCCAGCAGCGAGCAGTGACCCGACTCGCGGACTCCGTATGTCCTTTGTAACCCTGTGGGTGACAAAAGGCAGGTGCGGCGTCCGATAGAACTGGGGCCATGCCCGAGTTGCCAGAGGTCGAGACCGTTGCGCGCCAGCTCGAGCCGGAGCTGGAAGGGCACCGGATCGAGTCGCTGGAGGTGCTGGACGAGCGCTGGTCCCGGCCGGCTCCCGCCGCCAAGCTGGGCGCTGCCGTCAGCGGCCGCACGATCGAAGGCCTGGGTCGCCGCGGCAAGTACCTGTTGCTGGCACTCGATGGTGAGCAGACGCTGGTCATGCACCTGCGGATGACCGGCAACCTGGTCCTGGTCGAGGGAGAAGACGTGCTCGATCCCTCCGAGGGGCGGCGGCTGTACGAGGCCGAGCGCTCCACGTCGGCCGGCCATCTGCGCGCCCGCTTCGTCCTCGATGACGGCCGCGAGGTCTGGTTCACCGACCCGCGCCGCTTCGGCGAGGCCTTCCTGATCGACGACGCCGACCTCGACGGGCGCTTCGCCGGGAAAGTGGGCATCGAGCCGCTCTCGCCGGAGTTCACGCCCGAGGCGCTGGGGGCGATGGCGGCGGGGCGCACGGTGCCGCTGAAGTCGTTCCTGCTCGACCAGTCCGGGGTCGCCGGCGTCGGCAATATCTACGCCGACGAGGCGCTCTACCGGGCGCGTCTGCACCCGCTCTCGCCGGCCGGCTCGATGAAGCCCGAGCACCTGGTGGCGCTGCGCGATGCCGTCGTCGCCGCCCTGGAAGCCGGGATCGACCGCGGTGGCTCCTCGATCGACGACTACCGCGATGGGCGCGGCGAGAAGGGGACGATGCAGAACGAGTTCCTCGTCCACACCCGCGAGGGCCAGCCCTGCCCGTCCTGCGCCGGGGAGATCGTCCGCATCGTCGTCGGCGGTCGCTCGACCTACTTCTGCCCGAGCTGCCAGGTGAAGCTGCGCAAACGGCCGCGCCGTCGCCGTCCGATCGCGCGCCCCCGGTAGCGCCGGCCCACCGTCCGGTCCGTCGGTCACCTTTGATCTCGTGGCCGGAAAGACCGTCAAGACGGAGGCGATCGTCCTGCGCAGCATCCGTTACGGCGAGGCGGACCGCATCCTCCACCTCTACTCGAAGACGCGGGGCCGGTTCGGCGCGATCGCCAAGGGAGCCCGCAAACCCAAGTCCCGCTTTGGCGGCCGCCTGGAGCCGTTCTTCCGCCTCGACCTGATCCTCCACGAAGGCCGCGGCGACCTGATGACGGTGACCAGCGTCGCGACCATCGACGGCTACCCGCGGCTGCGCTCCTCCGGCCCGGCGCTGACCGCCGGCGCCCGCGCCTGCGACGCCTTCCTGCGCCTGCTCGACTCGGCCGAGCCCAACCTGCCCGCCTACAACCTGCTCTGTCGCTACCTGGCGTTGCTCGACGATCCCGGGCAGCCGCGCGGCACCGGGCTGGAGGTGGCGCTCTCCTTCCGGCTCAAGCTGGCGCTGGTGGCGGGCTTCACGCCCGAGCTTGCCTCCTGCGCGCGCTGCGGCGAGGCCGAGCACCTGGCCGGCTTCTCGGGCGCCGCCGGGGGCGTGGTCTGCGCCGGCTGCGAAGCCGGCTCCTTCGGGCTCTCCGAGGAAGCCCACCGCTTCATGGTCGAGGCATTGGCGCAGCCGCTGGCAGAGGCGCCGGCGGCCGAGCCGTTGGCGCTGCGCCAGGTAGAGCGGGCCGTGGGGGAGACCCTCGAGCACCACGCCCATGTGCAATTGAGAGCGGCCGCGTAGAAGGAGAGGGGAGGGTCTCGACGGAGCAACAGCGGGGAGGCTCCGTCGAGACCCTCCCCTCTCCTTATGATCGACTGGTGTCAGTTGCCACTGCGTTCGCCGATCGCGTCTCCGCCTGGGAGGCTGAGTTCCTCTCCGAGCACGCGACGCGCTCCTACCCGGCCCGCCGCGCCGTCGAGGAGGCCGACAGTCCGTTGCGGACGCCGTTTCAGCGCGACCGCGATCGCATCGTCCACTCGAAGTCCTTCCGCCGCCTCAAGCACAAGACGCAGGTTTTCGTCGCCCCTGAGGGCGATCACTATCGGACCCGGCTCACTCACACGCTGGAGGCCTGCGGGATCGCTCGCACGGTCGCCCGGGCGCTGGGGCTCAACGAGGACCTGACCGAGGCGATCGGGCTCGGGCACGATCTCGGCCACCCGCCCTTCGGGCATGCCGGCGAGGACGCTCTCGACACGGCGCTGCGCGAGCGCTGCGGCAGCGGCTTCAAGCACAACGAGCACTCGCTGCGCGTGGTCGAGGTGCTGGAGCGCGATGGCCACGGGCTCAACCTCACCGAGCAGGTCCGCGACGGCATCCTCAACCACAACGGCCCGGCCAAGCCGGCGACGCTGGAGGGGCAGATCGTCAAGCTGGTCGACCGCGTCGCCTACATCAACCACGACATCGACGACGCGCTGCGGGCGGAGATCCTGCAGCCCGGCGATCTGCCGGAGGCGGAGATCGAGCTGCTCGGTCCGACCGGCTCGCTGCGGATCGACACGCTGGTCCGTGACATCGTCGAGCGCTCCGAAGGCTCCGGCGACATCGTCCAGGGCCCGGAGATTGGTGGGGCGATGCTGCGCCTGCGCAAGTTCATGTTCGAGCGCGTCTACCTGGGCCCGGACGCCCAGCGCGAGCACGAACGGGTCGAGCGCACGATGCGCGGCCTCTTCGACCATTACCTCGAGCATCCCGATGAGCTGCCCCGCTGGGATCCGGACGCGAGTGAGTGCCAGCGCGTCGCCGACTACATCGCCGGCATGACCGACCGCTTCTGCATCGCCAAGTTCACCGAGCTGACGATTCCCGAGGAGGCGAGGTTCTAGTGGCGCTGATCTCTCCCGAGAGCCTCGATCGGGTCAAGCAGGCGGCGGACATCGTCGAGGTGATCTCGGCCCACACCGACCTGCGCCGCGCCGGCGCCCGCTGGACCGGCCTCTGCCCGTTCCACGACGAGCGCACGCCGTCGTTCTCCGTCGATGCCCAGGAAAAGCTCTACCACTGCTTTGGCTGCGGGGTCGGCGGCGACGTGATCAAGTTCGTCGAAGAGAAGGACGGGCTGGGGTTCGCCGAGGCGGTGGAGCTGCTGGCCGACCGCTACGGGGTCGAGCTGGAGCGCGAGCAGGAGGACCCACGAGCGGAGGCAAGGCGCCAGCAGCGCCGCCGCCTCGAGCAGCTGCTGGAGCGTGTCGCCGCCTACTACGCCACCTACCTCTGGGAGTCGCCGGAGGCCGGCAAGGCGCGCGACTACCTGGCCGAGCGTGGGCTGGGGGAGGAGGCCCTGCGCGCCTTCGGCGTCGGCTACGCCCCCAGCGCCTGGGACAAGATCCTCGTGCGCGGCCAGCAGGCCGGCTTCAGCGTCCAGGAGCTGCACGGCGTCGGCCTGGTCCAGCGCGGGCGCGAAGGCAAGGAGTACGACCGCTTCCGCTCGCGGATCATGTTCCCGATCCGCGACCGCCGCGGCCGCACCCTCGGCTTCGGCGGCCGGGCGATGCGCTCCGACCAGGGCGCCAAGTACGTCAACACGGCCGAGACCGATTTCTTCCACAAGAGCCAGCTGCTCTACGGCGTCGACAAGGCGAAAGCGGCGATCGCCAAGGCGACCCGCGCGGTCGTGGTCGAGGGCTACACCGACGTGCTGGCCCTGCACCAGGCCGGCGTCGAGGAGACCGTTGCGGTGATGGGCACGGCGATCACCGGCGAGCAGGTGGCGGCGCTGTCGGGAATGGTCGAGGAGGTGGTGCTGGCGCTCGACGCCGACTCGGCCGGCCAGGAGGCGATGCTGCGGGCCCAGCGGGTCGCGGCGGGGCGCAAGATGCGGCTGCGGGTGGCGGCGATGCCGGCCGGCGAGGACCCGGCCGAGATGATGGCCGAAACGGGCGGCGCCGAGCGCTTCCGGGCGCTGATCGACGCCGCGGTCGAGCTCAACGCCTTCCAGGTCGGGCTGGTGCTGGACCGCACCGACGTCGCCTCGCCCGTCGAGCGCGACCAGGCCCTGAACGAGGTGGCCCCGGTGCTGGGCGCGATGGGGGAGACCGCGAGCCGCGACGACCTGGTCCGCCAGGTGGCGGAGCGCCTCGACCTCGAGCCGGCGATGGTGATGGGACGGGTGGTGGCGGCGCGACCGGCGAGCGGCGGCCCCGAGGCGGCGGCGCCCCGCGAAGGCGGCGGCGCGCCCGCTCCGCAACCGCGCCGCGGAGCCGAGCTGACCTCGCGCGAGCGCCGCGAGCGAGCCCTGCTGGCGATGTGCGTGGCGCTGCCGGCGGAGGGCGGGGAGTACCTGGGCCGCCTCACCGACGCCCACCTCTCGCCGAGCGGCCTGCGCGCCGCTGGCTGGCTGCGCGAGCACCCCGAGGACCCGGCCTCCAACCTTCCACACGACGACAGCGAGCTGACCGGCTTGATCACCGAGCTGGTGATGCTGGCCCATGACGAGCCGGCCTCCCGCGAGTCGATGGAGCTCAACTTTCTGCTGCTGGACCAGCGCCGCCTCGAGCACGAGATCGCCGCCGCCGGCGAACGGGACGACTACGAGCGCCGCGCCGCCCTCAGCCGCGAGCGCGCCACCCTGGTCGAGCGCATCGCCCGCACCCAGCGGGTCGAGAGCTGAGTCGGTAAATTCCGAGCGGTCCGGTTCGGCTGCCGGGCGTCACGTTCCGGGGTAGCTCAACGGCAGAGCATTCGACTGTTAATCGAAGGGTTGTGGGTTCGAATCCCACCCCCGGAGCTTTTAGTCCTGGCTGGCTCGGGTTCGAGCCAGGTTCTCGACCAACTCTGCGCCGCGCCGCGCGCCGTCGTTCTGGCGGCCCCAGGCGGCAATCTCCTCGGCCCGGGCGGTGAAGGACGGCTCGTGGAGGATGCGTCGCGTCGCCCAGCGCAGCGGCGCGGGGCGGCAGAGGCGCCAAGGGAGTGAGAGGCCGGCCTTGGCCCAGGAGACCCGCATCGCGGTCTCGCTCATGTCGCCGATGATCGGGCAGATCAGCACCGGCGTGCCGGCGCCGAGGGCGCGGGCGGCGGTGCCGTGACCGCCGTGAGAGATCACCAGCGAAGCGGCCGGCATCAGCTGGCTGTAGCTGAGCCAGTCGACGAGGACCGCGTTGCGGGGCACCTCGATCGGGCGCTGCGGGACGACGCGGTTGGTCGTCGCGACCACCCGCAGCGGCTCGTCCGCGAGCGCATTCAGGGCGGTGCGGACCAGGTGGTTCTCGGAGTCGTGGGCGGTGCTGGGGGCGACCAGGACCAGCGGCCCCTCGCCCGGGGGCAGCTCGATCTCCGGGTGCGGCACCTCGAAGGTCATCGGCCCGGTCACCTCGACCCCGGCCGGCCACTGGCGCGGGTACTCGAGCTGGGGATAGGTGGCGACCAGCGCCAGGTCGGGGCTGATGCCGCCGTGGAAGCGCTCGACCGGCGCCAGGCCGAGTCGCCGGCGCTGCAGATTGAGGTCGCGGCGCCCATGCTCGAGGCCGACGTCGAGGGCCCGCTGCCCGGTCCGCCAGACCGCCCGCCCGACCGGCGTGCGCGGCGGCCGCAGCCCGATCGCGAAGAACGGCAGGCCCGGCTCCACCACCGGGTAGATGTGGGGGATCAGCGTCGCCAGCGGCACCCCGGCGCGCTCGGCGGCCAGGGCCGGCGCCAAGGTGAGGATGTCGCTGACGGCGACGTGCGGGCGCATCTCATCGAGCAGCGGCAGTAGCGCCCGCGCGGCCTCGGCGGCGTGCTGGCCGTCGGCGGACTCGGGTTCCGGCGGCGGGAACATCCGGTATTCCTCGGCGGCGGTGAATCCCAGCCCAGCCCCCTCGACAGCCGCCCTTCGCTCCTCCCAGGTCTCGACCACGACCTCGTGCCCGCGTCCCGCCAGCGCCCGGCCCAGCGAGATCGCCGGAAAGACATGACCGGGATCGCCGAAGGCGGCGACCAGTACGCGCAGTCGGTCGCCGGCGCTCTCCGCCGGCGTGCCGCTAGGGGGTATCGAGGCCCTCACCGGGGCGAGTAAACACAATCTCCGGCACGTGGCAGTTGCGCGAGGTGTGGAGCAGGAAGCGCACCGCCTCGCCGAGGTCGGCTGGCTGGATCATCCCCTCGGCCGGGACCTGACCCTTGACGAACTCGGTCATCGCCGTGTCGACGAAGCCCGGCGCCAGCGCCGTGCACTGGATTCCAGCCCCGCCCGCCTCGCGGTGGGTGGACTGGGTGAAGTTGATCACCGCGGCCTTGGTCGCGGCGTAGATGGAGAGCCAGGCCTGACCGCCTTTGCCGGCGATCGAGGCGGTGTTGACGATCAGCGCCTTGCCGTGCTCGGCACCGGCCTCGCGCAGCAGCGGCAGCCCTTCGCGGGTGCCGAGGATCAGCGCCCGCAGGTTGACGGCGAGCTGCATGTCGAGGTGCTTGGTCTGGATCTCCTCCATCGGCGCTCCGATCCCGACCCCGGCGTTGTTGACCAGGGTGTCGAGCCGGCCGTAGGTCGCCCGGTGGGCGGCGAAGACGGCGAGGACGTCGTCCTCCTCGGTCATGTTGGCAGCGACGGTCTGAACCTCGAAGCCGTCGGCGACCAATCCCGCCGCGGCCTCCTCGAGCTTCTCGGGGCGGCGCGCGGAAACGGTCAGCGCGTAGCCCTCTTCGCCCAGGGTTCGTGCGATCGCCAGGCCGATACCGCTCGAGGCCCCCGTCACCAATGCCGCTCGCTCCGCCATCTCCCTCTCCTCCTGTTCGACGTCGCCGCGCACCATATATGCGGTATCGACGGGGCGCTGGGGCGTGCCGGTCCTACCTCCTGTCTGAATAACATGCCGCCGATGCGCCCCGCTCCTCGCTTTGCCCTGGCCTCTGCCTGCCTGCTCGCAGCCGCTGGGCTCGGGGCGGGCTGCGGCAGCGACTCCGGCTCGGGCGACTCCACGTCCGCCTCGGGCGGCAGTGCGGAGAGTCGTCCCGCCCCGCCCAAGAGCGAGTTCCCGAGTCCTGAAGGCAGGACGCTGCGCCAGGTCCTGAACGCCGCCGATGGTCGGGTCGAACTGGCCATCTCGCCGGCGGCGCTGGCCTTCTACCGGGGTGAGAACCGTTACCCGTTCGGCGTCCTGGAACACGATCGCACCCAGATTCCCGACGCCGAAGTCGCCCTCTACTTCGCCAAGATGCCGACGCCGAAGCCAAACGCGAAATCGAAGCCGGGCAGCAAAGGGGCCATCGCGACAGCCCAGACCCAGGCGCTCGACGAGCCCGCGGTCGGTCCGTTCCCGGCGTCGATCGAAAGCCTCGCCACGCAACCCGCCTTCCGCGCCAAGACGACCAGCGACGACCCGGACGCGGCCAGCGTCGTCTACTCGACCCAGCTCGACTTCCCCAGCGACGGCGCCTGGCGAATCGCGGCCCTGGTCAAGGAGGACGGCGAAATCAAAGGCACGCCTTTGCCGAGCGCCGAAGTAGGCCAGTTCAACCAGGTCCCGCGGCCCGGCCAGCGGGCGCCGATGATCCACACGCCGACCGCGGCTGACGTCGGCGGCGACCTTTCGAAAATCACCACCCGCGTTCCGCCGGACACCCAGAACAGGGTGGATTACGCGGATGCACTCGGAAAAGAACCCATCGTGCTCTTGTTTGCGACCCCGCAGTTCTGCCAGAGTCGCGTTTGCGGGCCCGTCGTCGACGTGGCCGAGCAGGTCAAGCAGGAATACGGAGACAAGGCGGCCTTCATCCACATGGAGATCTACGACGACAACGACCCGAGCAAGGGTGTGCGCCCGCAGCTGCGGGCCTTCAACCTTCCCAGCGAGCCGTGGCTGTTTACGATCGACCGCCATGGCACGATCAGTTCCGTGATCGAGGGGGCCTTCGGCGTCGAAGCCCTGACGGCGGCGGTCAAGAAGGCGGTGGCGGAATGAGCAGCAAGAAAGAGAAAAAAGAGAAGGCCAAGGAGAAAGAGCTCACGCAGGAGGAGCTCGCCTCCAAGGAAGAGCTGCGGGCGATGTTCGCCGAGGAGGCGCGCCGCCGCTGTGACGTGATCGCCGCCGGCCTCGCCACCGAGACGACCGACTTCGAGACGATGCGCGCCGAAGCCCACGCCCTGCGCGGCACCGCCGCCGTGGTCGGCCTGCGCCGTCTCGCCGAGCTGGCCGGCCTGATGGAGTCCGACCTCGCCGAAGCGAAGCAGACCGGCGTCATCCGCGGTGGCCGCGCCCACCAGATCGCCGACGCCGCCAAGGCCCTCGCGGAGGGCGCCGCAGCCGCGTCGGAGGGCAAGGAGGAGCCGCCCGACGTCGGCCGCTCGCTCGCCCAGCTCTTCAGCGCCTAGAGCCCCGATCCCGCGCTAGGCTCGCCCCTTCCGGGGCGGTAGCTCAGCTGGTTAGAGCAGCGGACTCATAATCCGTCGGTCGAAGGTTCGAGTCCTTCCCGCCCCATAGGAGGCTTCCCCTTCACGCGAAGCAGAAGGGGATTGCCTCGCTGTCATAGGCTCACCGAGATGCCACCGGAATGTCCGCAATGCGGGGGAAGCGACCTACGCCAAATCACCCCCGGATTCTTCGAATGCCTGACGCAGGTCCAGGTTGGCGCGATTCCTCCGGGTGCCCACGGGAATCGCGAGTACCTTCCTGTCCCGGGCCCCTTCCGTCATCGCTTTCAGGTGGGCTCCGGCAATACGGAACCATGCTTTTGCGGGCGGGACTCAATTGGCACTTGCAAGGACTGCGCGCGACGCTTTTGTGGCCTTCATGGCTCGAGTGAGGGCGAGTTCCTCTGCGAAAGCTGCGTTCGGCAACGCAGTGCCAAGGTTGAGACGGCGAGGCGCGAACGCTACGAGGCTGAAGTGGCGGTGGTGCGGGTCTGTACCCCCATCACGGATACGGAGCTGGCGGATGCCGGCGGACCCGCCCCTGACCCACCCCTAGGCCAGCCGCTGGGCTACGGGGAACACGGGCTGGGTGAACATCGACTCTGGCAAGCTCTGTGGGCAGACGGAGAGCGCAAAGGCTACCCAAACTTAGTTGGCCTAATGTGGACTGAGAGGTACGGTGGGGGTGAAGACGGAGAGCATTGGCAGATCGTCCACCATCACACGGAGGCCCGGTTCGGCCAGCGGAAAGTACGTAAAGGCCTGCTGCGAAAGCAGCACTATGAGCAGGGCATAACCCGTGAACGGGACTCGTGGACGGCATACGCATATTGGCCGGCTACCGGGTGCCTATGTGATATCGAGCAGTTCACCGGAGTCGAGTTGTCAGATCACTGGACCAGCTTAGGCAGCCGCGCGGGAGGGTCGGCGCTGCATGATCTGCGTTGGGCGCCGCCGCCCGACCCTCCGGCACCGCCGGACACGAGAGCAATCCCACCGGAAGGCATGCTGGCTAGCGAGAGTGGTGGCATCTTTCTCGAGCTTGAAAAGTACGCGGCTCCCCGCGCGCTGGAGTCGTGGCTAGGCCTTTGGTGGATCGATTACCAAGGCAGACGGTGCACGGTCGTCGATGACGCCTTGGTTCAGGCCAATACTGGTGGCCTACCACCCGTCTACCGAGCGATTCTGATCGAGAAGACCAAAGATGGGCGGACGGTCGCCAGAGAGGTCGTAAGGGGCGACGCGCCCAGCTAGTTGCCGCGGTAAGAGTGGCCGATGTAGGGCTTTTCAATGCCCGCGCTCTCGGGTGGAAGCGCGGGCGCAGGACTACCCGTTGCGACGCCCTGAAACTTGGTCCCCAACTCCACCGAACTCAGCCGAGCTCCCTGGACGTGATTCGCTCTATCGGGTCAGACTCGGCTCTGTAGACGGCTTCCGGCGCGACTCATAATCCGTCGGTCGAAGGTTCGAGTCCTTCCCGCCCATGAAAGTGCCTGCAAATCTTCCGGTTCTGGGTTGTGCAGTTTCGTTTGATCTCGAACTTGGTCCCGAAATGGTCGCGTGATCGGCCGCTACACTCGCTCCATGAGCGACCCCCTGTATCTCACGATCCTTTACGAGGAGGGAGGCGACGGCTGGATTGTCTCCTCCATCCCCGAGGTCCCTGGCGTGCTCAGCCAGGGCCGGACCAAGGAGGAGGCCCGCGAGATGGCGCTGGACGCCCTCGCGGGGATGCTTGAGTTGCGTGCCGCCGAGCACGAGCCGCAGGGCAAGGCAGTTGGCAGCGAGTCGCTGAATATCGTTGCGGCGTGAAGCGCCGAGACCTGGAGCGACATCTGAAGAAGCATGGCGCTCGCTTGTTGCGTGAGGGCGGCCGACACAGCTACTGGGGCTTGGACGCCGAGCGCTCGACCTCGATACGCCGCCATCGCGAGATCGCCTATCCACTTGCGCGTGCGATCTGCAAGCAGTCGGCGAAGAATCTCCGTTGGTGGATGTGGATTCCGCAGGCAATGCGACCGCCGTGTGGCGGCGATACCGCGGTGGAAAACTCATCTACGAGAGCGCGGTGCGGCAGGCCGGCGGACCTTGGTCCACTCCATCCCGTTTCTTTGGCGGTTTGGAAGATGCGTATGAGTTGCAGATCGCCGTCGACCCCCTGGGCAACGAGACGGCCATCTGGGTGCGCCGCGTGGGTCGCTCCTGGATCGTCCAGAGCGCGACCCGCTCAGTCGGAGGGAGCTGGTCGGCGCCGGTCACCCTGTCCGCGGCCGGCGCGGGTTCGGCGCTCGTAGCGGCCGGCCCTGAAGGCAACGTGACTGCGGTCTGGCTCTTGGAACGGGAGGAAGGTTGGCGCTCGGTCGTCCAAAGCGCGACCCGGTCGGCTGGAGGGATCTGGTCGGCGCCGGTCACACTCTCTGCGACTGGAATACGGGCCGATTGGCCACAGGTGGCTGTGGATTCCCAGGGCAACGCCACCGCGGCCTGGGCAGGCAGGGCGTCCAATGGCCGTCGGATCCGGATCCAAACTACGACCCGCCCGGCCGGTGGGGCCTGGTCGGCGCCGGTCAGCATCTCCAAGGCGGGGCACCGCCTCGTACAGGACCCGCAGATCGCGGTCAGCCCCCAGGGCGAGGCGACGGCGATCTGGCAACGTTCCAACGGTAGTTATCTCGTCGTCCAGGGCGCGACCCGCCCGGCCGGAGGGGGCTGGTCGAGGCCGGTCGACATCACTACCGGTCACGGACGGGGTGGGCAGCATCTGCAGCTGGCGGTGGATTCCTGGGCCAACGCGACCGCGATCTGGGAGGGGTACGACACCCGCCCCGGCCCCACCTTCGCCATCCAGGCGGCGAAGCATCCGCCTGGAGGTGCATGGTCGCAGCCCACCGATATCTCCCGTTGGACGGAGAGCCTCGGCGAACCGCAGATTGCTGTCGATCCGCGGGGTGGATCAACCGCAATCTGGCCAATCGGCGCTAGGGGCGGTGCAGTCATCCAATCTGCCACCTCGGTCGGGAGGTAGAGCGCACACTGCTCGCTTTGCCCGTCCGGGGGCCGGGTTGGTTTCGGCCGGGGACGCCGCCCGCATCAGGCTCGGCTGACGATTCGGCGTCCTGGCGCCAGAAAAATCAGCCCAGGCGACTACTTGAACTGAAAGCTGGTCAGGTCCTGGCCGAAGGTGGGGTTGAAGATCACCTTGTCGAGGTCGATCGCGCTGGAGACGAAGGTCGAGACCGCCAGGGTCCCGTAGGGCGCCCAGGGGGCCTGTTCCATGAAGCTCTTGTCGAGCTCGGCGTATTCGGCTTCCTGCTCTGGCCCCAGCGGTTCGCCGCTGAGCTTCTCGATCTGAGCGCTCAACTCCGGGTCGTCGAGTTGGGACCAGTTGGTGTTGTTGGTCGGCTGGATGCTTTCCGCCGCCAGGAGGGGTTGGAAGAAGTCGTTGGGGTTGGGGTAGTCCTCGAACCAGTTCGTCCAGCCGGTGTCGAGGTCGGGGGTCGACTGGTTCCCCATCACCGTGAAGTAGGTGTCGGCGCTGAGGACTTTCAGCTTGGCGTCGAAGCCGAGTTGCTTCAAGACGTCCTGGTAGTAGGTACCGGCTTCTTCGTTGGGGCTTTCGTCGTCGGTCCAGACGGTGATATCGCGGTCGGAGGGGTCGGCCGCCGCGATCATCTGCTTTGCCTTCGCCATGTCGTGGGGGTACAACTCGAACTTCTCATAGCCCGGCATTCCCGGCGGCAGGATCTGTTGGGTGGCGACCGTTGACCCGGCATAGATCCGTTCCAGGGCCGTTGGGTCGACCGCGTAGTTGACCGCCCGTCGCACCTGCAGATCGTCGAACGGCGGCTTCTTGGTGTTCATCCAGAAGTAGTAGGTGTTGATCTGTGGCTCGACCCGGAACTGGGAGCCCTCATATTTGCTCTTCACTTCCGCGTAGCGGTCGGTCGGCGGCGGGTTCTCCATCCAGTCGAACTTGCCCTGCTCGACGTCGTTGACCTGCGTCGATGGGTTGCGGATCACCGTGGCGTCGATCCTCTCGACATGGCCGCTCGGCAGTTCGGGCATCAGCTTGGCGTTGTTCTTCAGCCACTGGGGATTGCGCTCGTATTTCCAGCCATTGCCCGGCTGGGAGTCGGTAATTACGTAGGGGCCGGTGGCTGGCGGCGGGCTGCCGACCAGGCTCTTGCTCGGCGTGCCCGGCGGCAGCGGCGCCACGAACATCAGGCCCAGCTCGTTGGTGAAGGTGCCGCGGGGCTCGACCAGGGTGATGACGATTTCGCCGCTCTTGTCGTTGGTCTCGATGCCGCTGATCCCACCGCTCTTGGTCTTCAGGAACCGTTCGGCTCCGACGATGTCGGTGTAGAAGGGTGCGCCGCCGGAATTGAGGGTGAACATGCGTTCGACGGCGTGGGTGAAGTCCGACGCCCTGACCGGCGTGCCGTCGGAGTACTCGAGGCCCTGGCGGAGGAAGAGCGTGTAGGTCTTACCGTCGTCGCTGATCTTCGGCAGCGCTTTGGCGAGCCCGGGGATCACCCTGCTGCCGGCCTTCCCGTTGGCGTGCGCATAGGTGAGCAGCGGGATGTAGGTGTCGTACAGCGCCGCGTAGCTTTCGGCGTCGTAGGCCAGCGCCGGGTCCAGAACCGGGAAGGATGCGTAGGTGACGCGCAGCGTCCCGCTGTCCTTGCCCCCGTCGGCCGTTCCGCCGCAGCCGGCGGGGCCGAGGAGGAGCGCCGCAGCGCTAGCGGTCAAAACTATGGCTGCGGTCAGCTTTTTCGGCATCGGCTCTTCTTCGGCCTTTGCGGCGCGAGTGTGAGTCCCTCGGACGAAGATTTGAGTCGGGGCGAGGCTCGCCGCGATTCGCTATCTTCCAGCCACTATGGGAGAGTTGAGTGATTGATGACTCTTAGGGCATCTGAATCGCTGGGGGAGCGGCAATGAGCGTACTTGCGAAGGAGATCGCGGACGATTGGTATGTGTCGGCCTTTGCCGACACGGCCGACATGGCCTGGACGGATCGGACCGAGGCCGAAGTCGAGCGGGCGATGCGGATGCTGAAGCCGGTGGGCGGCGAGCGGGTGCTCGACCTCGCCTGCGGCTCGGGCCGCCACTCGCTGGAGCTGGTGCGGCAGGGCTTCGAGGCGGTCGGCGCCGACATCTCACCGCAGCTGTTGGAGATCGCCAGGCGCGACGCGGAGAAGGCGGGGCTCGACGTGTCCTTCGTCGAGGCGGACCTGCGCGAGCTCGACTTCGAGGCCGAGTTCGACATCGTCCTCAGCCTCAACGACGGCGCGATTGGCTACCTGGAGAGCGAAGCGGAGAACCTCCGCACCTTCGAGGTGATCTCACGGGCGCTGCGACCGGGCGGGCGGCACCTGATGCAGCTGCCCAACGTCCTCTACGCGCGGGAGCACCTGCCGCAGAAATCATGGATCTCGGGCTCCTCGATGATCGAACTGGTCGAGCACCGCTGGAACAAGAGCGATCGCTACATGGAAGGGGCGATGATCCCGATCCGCTTCGGCGAGGTGCTCGACGAGCTGAAGCCAATCGAATTCCGCCAGCGCCTCTACACGGTCGAGGAGCTGAGGGAGATCATGTCCTCGGTCGGCATGGAGGTCGTGCGGATCTTCCATGGCAACGGCAAGGTCCGCGAGCCGACTCATAAGCAGTTCGAGATCTTCGTCGAGAGTCGCAAGGGGTAGACGGCCGGTTCCGGCTGCTTCAGGGACGGCATCACCTGGAGGGTCGGGTGCCCCTCCCGCGGAGACCGTCGCGCAGCTGGATCGAGCCCTGGGGGCTCAGGCGCGGTTCCTTGAGCCTCCGCGGGAGGGGCACCCGACCCTCCAGGTGATGCCGACTCCTCAGGTTGGAGGAGGCGAGGGTCCGTTTGCTCGTGGGAGGTTCCGTTTCACGAAAGCTTTTGCGTCTCACGCAAGCTCCCCAGTTATGACTGAAGGATTGTGGGGGTCCCAGGCCCCACAATCCTTCAGCCGTTCGCTCGCCGAGTCACGGAAGCAGTCCCACCCACGGAAGCTGCTCACCCTGTGAGCTGGAGAGGGGTTTCGTTGGGTGGGGTCGGGGGTCTCTCGCGCTCGAGCACGAAGAGGAGGAGTGCGATGCCGCCGATCCAGAGGGCGATCCGCGTCAGCCGGCGGGTGAGCGGTTGCGATCGGTCGGCTCCGCTGGTCCAGGCGACGGTGTCCACGCCGGCCACCCTAGCGACGCCCATGGCCACGACGGCCGGTTAACTTGGGCCGATGAGAGCGTTTCGCCACCGGGCCCTGCCGGCGTTGGCACTGACCGCGGCGATGCTGTGCGCGGCCCCGGCCCAGGG
>Ga0193706_1000672_pt1 | contig 18034 bp, 16 predicted proteins | sample U3c1metaG_FD_160130 | JGI IMG/M metagenome (GOLD analysis project Ga0193706, IMG submission 160130) | Soil microbial communities from a riparian zone of the East river system, Colorado, United States - U3c1 | ecosystem: Environmental > Terrestrial > Soil > Riparian zone | place: USA: East River... | reverse complement strand
GCAGGCCCACGGCTTCGTCGACGACGTGTCGCACGAGTTCCGCACGCCGCTGACCGTGATCAAGGAATTCGGCGCGATCATCGCCGACGGTCTGGCCGGTCCGGTCAGCGCGGAGCAGATGGAATACCTGGGCATCATGGACAACGCGGTGATCGACTTGAATCAACTGGTCGAGGACTTCCTCGACTCGAGCAAGTTGCGCGCGGGTCGCCTGCGCGTCGATCGGCGCCCGCAAAGGATCAGTGAAATCTTCACCAGGATCCGACCTGGCCTGCAGCGCAAGGCACTCAGTCGGTCGATCACGGTGCTGGAGAAGATCGACGCGGACTTGCCGCTGGTGTTCGCCGACGAGGAAAAAGTGCGACGCGTGATCATGAACCTGGCGACCAACGCCGTGAAATTCTCGGCCGAGGGCTCGCAGATCGAGCTCTGGGCGCGCACCGCCCGCGAGGGCGGAGTCGTGGTCGGCGTCAGCGATCACGGGCGGGGACTCGCGCCGAGCGATCTGAAGCAGCTCTTCGAGCGCTTCCGGCAATTGCCCAGCTCGCAGGCTCCGAGCGTCAAGGGCTTCGGCCTGGGGCTCAACATCGCGCGCCAGCTGGTCTGGCTCAACCTGGGCCACATGAGCGTGGTCAGCGATCCGCCGCGCGGCTCGAGCTTCTCGTTCACGCTGCCCGAGGTCGAGCCCGGGATGATCCTCGAGCGCTTCCTGGCCAGGCTCGCGGAGTGCGAAGTCTCCGCGGAGAGCCTGAGCGTGATCACGGTCTCGCACGCGGGGACCGCGCAGGCGGCCGATGCCTCGAGATTGTTCCTCGCAGCCACGACACGGCCGACGGACCTGGTCCTGCAGATGCCGCTTCAGGAGCGGCGCGGGTTCGTGGTGATCGGTCCGACGCAGTCACCCGAGGGTTGGGTGGCGCGTCTGTCGAGGACTCATGCCCGCGCGGTCGCCGACGCGGGAGCGGACAAGCTGGGCAGCCTCGAGTTCGAGATCCAGGGCAGCTTCGCCTACCCAGCCGATGCCTTGGCTGCGACCGCCTGCGTGCTCGAGCACCTCGCCCTGGAAGTCGCCCTTGCCTAAACGCGTGTTGATCGTCGACGACGAGCGCGGCATCGCCCAGGCGCTTTGCGTCCGGCTGCGCGCCGGCGGCTACGACGTTCGCTCGGCCTTCGACGGCGCCACGGGCCTCTCGCTCGCGCTGGAGTGGCGGCCCGACTTGATCGTGCTGGACATCCGCATGCCGGAAATGGACGGCTTCGAGGTCAGCCGGCGTCTTGCGGCCTGCGCGGAGCTTCTCGCCACGCCGGTGATCTTCCTGTCCGCCAACGTGCAGGAGTCCGCCAGGCAGGCGGCGATGGCGGCGGGAGCCCACGCCTTCCTGACCAAGCCCTACGAATCGAAAGACGTGCTGGCGGCGATCGCCAGCGCTCTGGACCGCACGAATACGCCGACCGCCTGACAGCCAGGAAAAACTCATGAGCTCGAACGAACAATGGACCGCCCTGGTGATCGACAACGACGACGATCTGCTGCGCGCAGTGACCAAGCGGCTCGGCGCTCTCGGGATTCGCTGCATCAGCGCCGGCTCCGGCGCTCAGGGCCTGGCGGAGTTCCGCGCGAGCGGCGCAGACGTCGTGATCAGCGACCTGAACATGCCCGGTGGCGACGGTGTCGAGCTCGCCGAGGCGATCCGCAAGACCTCCGACGTCCCGATCATCTTCGTCACGGGATTCCGCGACGACTTCAAACGGCGTCTGCGGAACGTCACCAACGTCAGCACCCTGCGCAAACCCTTCGAGACCCAAGACCTGCTCACTCTCGTATCCGCCGCGCTCGGCGAGTCCGTCGCGTAGTCCTTTCAGCAATCAACCATCGGCACACCATGAACAAGTACAAGATCCTCGTCGTCGAAGATGACCCCGCGCTGCTCCATTCGATGCGCATCCGCCTGGGCGCGGAGGGCTACGAGGTGCTGAGCGCGCAAGATGCCTACCAGGCCGTCAGCAGCGCGGCGAAGCATCGCCCGGATCTCCTGATCCTCGACATCCACATCCCGGCCGGGGACGGATTCTCCATCCAGGAGCGCGTGCGCAAGATGCCGGGGATGGAGCTGACGCCGATCATCTTCGTCACCGGGGACGCCTCGCAGACTCTGGGGGACAAGACCCACGAGGTCGGCGCTCGCTGGCTCCTGCGCAAGCCGTTCAACTCGAGGGACCTGATCCAGATCGTGCGCCAGACCGCGGCCGAGTGGGAGGCCCAGAGACCGGCGCTGACCGCGGTGCCGCTCGTCTGAGCGAGCCGCGTCGAGGTCCCTGGCTGGACCCTAGAAGTTGTAGATGAACGGCGCGGTCGCGTCCTCGGAGCTCAACCAGGCCACGGCCACGCACAGGATCGCGACGATCACGATTGGCGCGATGATCCAGACCCAGTTCTCGCGCAGGAATTTTCCCATGTGCTCTAGAACAGCGTGTAGATGAAGGGCGCGATCAGCGGCGAGCTCGCGGCGACGACGAGCAGGCTGCCGATCGACAGCAGCACGACGAGCAGCGGCATCAGGTACCAGTGGCCGCGCATCACGAAAGCCTTGGCCAGCTCGGCGATGGTCTGCATGCGGCGGCCGAGCTTCCAGATCACGAAGCCCAGGATCGCGAGCACGAACAGGATCACCAGCTTGGGCGCGATCGCCGGAGGCAGCAGGCCCATGCCGAAGCGCACGCCGAAAATGATCAGGAACACCGCGGAGAGCATGCCGAGCACCTTGAGCGGCGGTTGCCACTTGGGCTCGTCCTTGTAGTTGCCGTAGTACAGGGCCGTGAGCGCGATCCACAGACCGGCGAACACGAACATCCAGGTCTTCGACGCCGGCGGTCGCGGCGGCGGCGTGAAGCTCGCGACGGCATCGCCTTGAGCGCGCGGCGGCAAGCCGACGTCGGCGCCCTCGAGCTGGTCGTGCAGGAAGCGTGCGAACTCGAGGTTGCCGCGCGGGTTGAAGTGCCAGTCGACGGCGTAGTAGAGCTCCGGCGCGGGCTGGTCGGCCTCGCCCTCGCTGCCCGGCGCGTGCTCGGGCGTGCGCGCGATCGAGCGCAGCGTCTCCGTCGGATCGAAGGCGCGGATTCCCAGGCCCTGGGCTGCGTCGAGGAAGGTGTGCACGGCCTGGTTGGGATGCCAGCGCTCGTCGCGCAGGCAAACGACCCTGCGCAGGCTTTCCTCGGCGCCCTGCTGGATCGCGGCCTTGTTCGGGATCGGCACCAGCACGAGCTTCGAGCCGCTCTTCGCGCATTGATCGCGCAGCAGAGCCAGGGCCGCGCGCGTGCGCTGCTGGGCATCGAGCATGAAATCCGGCGGCGTCACCATCAACGCGGCCCACTCGCGCGGCAGGAAGGCCGATTTCTTGACCACCGGCTTTTCGTCCTTCTCGCCGGACTTCAGCGAGAACTTCGTGTCCTCCCAGGGGATCTCGAGCACGCCGCTCGGATCGACGCTCTTCTTGAGCAGCAGTCCGAGGGCCGTGTGCTCGCGCCAGGGAATCGGGCCGGGGTCGACGAGCGTGCCGGAATCGAGCTTGCCGTCGACCGAGTAGCGCGGCTTGGGGAAGCGCGCGTACTGCGTCTGACCGTTCCAGTAGAGATCGTTCTCGTAGGGGAAGATCAGCACGAGATCGGGCTGGTACTTGACGCCTTCGCTCAGGAACCAGGCGACTTCCTGGTCCGTCGACCAGCCTTCCGTGCCCGCGTTGACCAGGTCGACCTTGCGGCCTTCGCTGTTCCAGGCGCGGCCGAGCTGCTCGACGAACAGATCGTGCTCGCTGACGGTGTAGCCGAGCGTGAACGAGTCGCCGAGGCAGACCACGCGGAAAGTTCCGGCCGGCTTGGCGTAGGCAGTCGTGTCGCTGTCGCGCAGGCCGAGGGCGTTGACCTTGTACGTGACGTTGAACTCGGAGGTCTTGCGCTTGCCGACCGCGCCGGGCTTCTTGGCCCAGCCGGTCAAGGGATCGAACTGGTTGATCGTCGACTTCGGACCGCGGCCCAGGAGGCGCAGGCCGCCTTCGAGGACCAGAGCTCCACAGAGCAGGCTGACGAGCAGCGCGAGCAGGATGTTGATGGCACGCATCGCGGTTCCTCAGCTCACCATGGCCGTCACGCTGTCGCCCTCGTGGCGCAGCGAGAAGCGCGTGTCGGCGATCTTCTTCTTCGCGTCGGCGCGCACGATGTAGTTGTTCATGAACAGGTAGTCCATGCCGGACAGGCTGAACGTGTTGAAGGCATGGCTGGGGTGCTCGACGATCGGCTCGCCCTTCAAGTTGAAGGAGGTGTTCATGATCACCGGCACGCCGGTCAGCTCGCCGAAGCGCTCGATGATCCGGTGGTAGGCCGGGCTGACGTCCTTGAACACGGTCTGAAGGCGGCCCGAGCCGTCCTCGTGGGTGATCGCGGGCAGCACCGAGCGTTTCTCTGGCCGCACCGGCGCCACGTAGAGCATGAAGCGCGCGGGATAGTGCTTCGCCGCATCGGGGATGTCGAAGAAATCGCTCGCCGCCTCGACGGTCACCGAAGGCGCGAAGGGCCGGAAGGCCTCGCGGAACTTGATCGTCGCGTTGAGCTTCTCTTTCATCTCGGCCTTGCGCGGATCGGCGATGATCGAGCGCGAGCCCAGGGCGCGCGGGCCCCATTCGAAGCGGCCGCGCATCCAGCCGCACACCGCTCCGTCGACCAATTTGTGCGCGACGAAGTCGTAGAACTTCTCGTCGTCCTCGATCTTCTCGAAGGCGATGTCGTACTTGCGCAGGAAGGCCTCGATCTCGGCGTCGGAATACTCAGAGCCCAGGTAGGGCGAGGTGAGCACCGGCCCGCGCGGCTGGTCGAGCACGTGGTTGTAGGCCCAGTAAGCCGCACCGACGCAACCGCCGTCGTCGCCGGGCGCGGGGTGCACGTAGATGTCCTCGAAGGGACCTTCGCGCAAGAGCTTGTAATTCGCCACCGAGTTCAGCGCGACGCCGCCCGACAGGCACAGGTTCTTCATGCCCGTGGTCTTGTGCAGGTGCTTGACCATCTTCAAGAGCACCTGCTCCGTGACGACCTGGATCGAGGCCGCCATGTCGCAGTAGTACGGGTCGAGCGACTTGTCCTGCAGCTTGGGATCGCGCGCCGGCTTGCCGAAGTGCTCGCCGAAAGCAGCCGCGAGCGTCTGGTCGCGCGAGAAGTGGTACGAGAAGTACTTCATGTCGTGCCAAAGACTTCCGTCCTCGGCGACATGGATGAGCTCGTAGATCTTGTCGACGAAGCGCGGCTTGCCGTAGGGGTGCATCCCCATCAATTTGTATTCGCCTTCGTTGATCTCGAAGCCGCAGTAGGCGGTGAAGGCGGAATACAACAGGCCCAGCGAGTGGGGGAAGCGCAGCTCCTTGGTGATCTCGATCTTGTTGCCACGGCCGACGCCCATCGTCGCCGTGCTCCATTCGCCCGCGCCGTCGACGGTGAGGATCGCGGACTCCTTGTACGGCGAGGTGTAGAAGCTCGCCGCGGCGTGCGACATGTGGTGGTCGCAGAACAGGAGCTTGGAGCCCGGGACGTCGAGCTCCTTCTGCATCATCGACTTGATCCAGAGCTTGTCGCTGATCCAGCGCTGCATCGATTCGCGGAACACCGCCGACGAGCGCGGGAAAGTCGCCAGGGCGCTGACCAGCATGCGCTCGAACTTGACGAAGGGCTTCTCGTAGAACACGACGTAATCGACGTCGTGGATCGAGATGCGGCCCTGCTTGAGCGCGAACTCGATCGCCAGCGCGGGGAAGCCGGAGTCGTGCTTCTTGCGGCTGAAGCGCTCCTCTTCCGCGGCGGCGACCAGGCGGCCGTCCTGGACCAGGGCGGCGGAGGAGTCGTGGTAGAAGAACGAAAGACCGAGGACGTTCATCAGTCCTGCCTCCGCGCCTCGGCCAGCGTCTCGTTCTTGCTGTCCCACGCGCTCCAGTTGCCCTGCGGCCGGCGCTTGATGTGCAGCGGGTCGGCGAAGAGCTGGTAGACGAGCGCAAAGGGGCCCAGCAGCAGGAAATAGAGCAGGGTCAGCAATGCTCGGGAGAGCATCGAGCCGAAGCGCTCGGAGAACTGGAGCAGGGCCTTCATGGACGGTGGGGCGGGGGGATGGAGCGCTGGCGGGCGAAGGGAACGCAGGGCGAGGTGCCCCTTCGGCAGCCTGGCGGGGCCCCCTGAAGCAGGCGGCGGGCCTGATCCGTTCGAAACGGGAGGGGGTCTGGCCAGGACCCATCGGGCCTTGCACAAGACCAGGGAGTTTACCCGATCGAAAGCGCCGAGGGGAATCGCGCACCCAACGGGGTGCAGGCGACGCTCAGCGCAGGATCAGCCGGCCCTTGAACAGCTCGCCCTGCTCCAGGCGGCGATCGTGGTCCTCGTCGCGCAGGACGTCGATCTCGAGCACGGATTTCGCGGCCAGTTGCAGGACCAGGACGGCGAGGCCCTCCGGACGCGACAGGGTCCAGGCCTGGCGCGGCGCGTCGGCGCCCGGCCGGACCGCGTCGATCACGTCGCCCGCCTGCAGGCCGATCGCCGCGGCGGGGCCGTCGGGGGCGAGCTTGTCGATCTGCAGCATCGGCCCGGCGGAGACCCACACGGACTTGGTGGTGAAGCCCAGCCGCGCGAACAGGATTCCGTCGACCTTGCGCCAGCCGCGCAAGCTGACGTCGCGCTCGCCCTTGGCGTTCTTGAGGCGCAGGACGACGTTGGTGTCGGGCGCCAGGGCCAGGGTGCGCTTGGTGTATTCCTCGCGCGCCAGCTTCAGGCTCGCCTCGGCGCCGCGCGGAGCGTCCGCCGTCGCGGGAGGAAGCAGCGGAGTCCCGGAAAGGCCCAGGATCGTGTCGCCGACTTCGATCCCCGCGTCGCTGGCGGGCGAGCCGCTCCAGACCTGTGAAATTTTCAGCGAAGGCGCCGGCTCGAGCTCGAATCCGAGCCATGCCGGCGCCCATTCGGGCGCGAAGAGCTGGTTGAGCAGCACGTCGCGCACGCGGTCCACGGGTATGGCGAAGCCCATGTTCTCCGCGCCTTCCTTGACCACCGTGTTGATGCCGATCAGCTCGCCGTTGATGTTGAGCAGCGGCCCGCCGCTGTTGCCGTGGTTGATCGACGCATCGGTCTGGATCAGATCGTTGAACTCCAGGCCGCTGCCCGGCACGGAGAGCTGGCGGTGCAGGCCGGAAATGATGCCGGCGGAAACCGAGAGCTTCTGCTGGAAAGGATTTCCGATCGCGACCACGCGCTCGCCGATCATCAGGTCCAGGCTCGAGCCCATCTTGACCGTCGGAAATTTCCGGTCGCCCAGGATCTTGAGCAGCGCGAGATCTTCCGGCTGCACGTAGGAAACCAATTGAGCGGGATAGGTCTTCGCGTCGACGCCGCTGTCGAACTGAACTTCGAGCTTGCCGCCGTCGATGCCCGCGGCATTCGCGACGACATGGAAATTCGTCACGAGGAAGCCCTCGGGATCGACCATGACTCCGGTGCCCGCGGAACGATTCTGCTGCTGGACGGGCTGGCCCCAGAGGTTGTAATTCGTCATGAAGCCGGTCGACACGATGTACACGACCGCCGGCGAAGCCTCCTTGACCACCACCGCTTCGGGCGTGACCCGTCGCTTGTAGAGCTCGTCGGCTGTCGGCGGCAGCTGAGGCACCTGGACGATCGCGGCGGCGCTCAGCAGGAAGAGGGAGCGGACGTCCATGGAGGAATGCTCGAGCCAGGCGCGAGCCGCCGGATTCTACGCCTGCAGCGCTCGAACGTTGGCGAACCCAGGGATCGCGTTGCGCCCTCGGCGCGTCCGCGAGCGAGCTCGAGAGAGACCTCGAGTGAGAGCTCGAGAGAGACCTCGAGTGAGAGAATGGTGGGCCATGTAGGACTTGAACCTGCGACCTCTACGATGTCAACGTAGCGCTCTAGCCAGCTGAGCTAATGGCCCACTCGTTGTCAGCCCACGCAGGGGTTCCGGCCACGGCGCGCGCGGCGGTCCTGCTGCACTCTGGAGAGACGGCCTGCGCCGGCTCCAAGGGGCGCAGAGACTAGTTTCCGCGCGCTCGACTGCCAAGCACAAAGTCCCCGGCCGCGTTCCGCATCGCCGAGCGAGTGCGCGCGAGGTAGAATCCTCGCCCCTCAAACCTCTTCGAAGGAGCTTCTGCGTGAAAGTCGGCGTCGTTCGCGAGATCAAAGTCCACGAGAATCGTGTTGCCCTGACCCCTGCCGGCGCCGAGCGATTGGTGTCGGAGGGCCACGAGGTCATGGTCGAATCCAACGCCGGAGTCGGCAGCGGGCTCGAGAACTCGGTCTACGAGCTGGCCGGCGCGCGCATCGCCAAGTCGGCCGCCGAGGTCTGGGCCGCGAGCGACATGATCCTCAAGGTCAAGGAGCCCCTGTCGCCCGAGTGGCCGATGATGCGCAAGGGCCAGACCCTGTTCACCTATCTGCACCTCGCGGCCGATCGCGCGCTGACCGAGGCGATGGTCAAGACCGGCTCGCAGTGCTTCGCCTACGAGACGCTGGAAGTCGGATCGACCCTGCCGCTGCTGACGCCGATGAGCGAAGTCGCCGGACGCATGGCGATCCAGGCTGGCGCGCAATGGCTCGAGCGCTCGCGCGGCGGCTCTGGGATCCTGCTCGGCGGAGTTCCCGGCGTCGAGCGCGCCCACGTGCTGATCCTCGGCGGGGGCGTCGTCGGAACGCAGGCGGCGCGCATGGCCTGCGGCCTGGGCGCGGACGTGACCTTGATGGACGTCAACATCGATCGCCTGCGCTACCTCGACGATGTGATGCCGAAGAACTGCCACCTGGTTTTCTCGACGCCCTTCGCGCTGCGCTCGTACCTGCCCAAGGTCGACTTGATCGTCGGAGCGGTGCTGATCCCCGGCGCCGCGGCTCCGAAATTGATCCGCCGCGAAGACCTGAAACTGATGAAGCCCGGAACGGTGATCGTCGACGTGGCGATCGACCAGGGCGGCTGCATCGAAACGTGCAGGCCGACGACCCACGCGGATCCGGTCTATACCGTCGACGGCGTGCTGCACTATTGCGTGGCGAACATGCCCGGCGCGGTTCCGCGCACGAGCACTTTCGCGCTGACCAACGCGACCCTGCCGTACACGCTGAAGCTCGCGAAGCTAGGGCCCAAGGCGGCGATCCTGGAGAATCCGGCGCTGCGCTCGGCGGCGAACGTGATCAACGGCAAGATCGTGTACAAGGCAGTCGCCGATGCGTTCGGCATGGAGTACACGCCGGCCGAAAAGGCCGGAGCCTGATTCCAGCTCGCATGGAGGCATGGCAGGCAGCGCTGCTCGGTCTCGTCGAGGGACTGACCGAGTACCTGCCGGTCAGCTCGACGGGGCACCTGCTGCTCGCCCAGCGCGCGATGGGCATCGAGACCAGCGAGGCGGCCAACTCCTTCGCGATCTGCATCCAGGCCGGCGCCATCCTGGCCGTGTTCGCCCTGTACCGCAGCCGGCTGGCGCAGGTCGCCTTGGGGATCGCGGGGCGCAGCGACGAGGGGCGGCGCTTGCTCGTCAACCTGACCGTGGCCTTCGCGCCCGCGGGCGTGATCGGACTGCTGCTCCGACATCGGATCGAGAGCGTGCTCTTCGGTTTGTGGCCGATCGTCGCGGCCTGGTTGGTGGGCGGAGTCTTCCTTTTGTGGCTCGCGCGGCGGCGGATGCCCGAGCAGGGCCTCAGCCTGGAATCGATCGGTCCCAGAGTGGCCGCGCTGATCGGTATCTGCCAGTGCGCAGCCCTGTGGCCGGGAGTCAGCCGCTCGCTCGCGACGATCGCAGGCGCGCTGCTCTGCGGTCTGGGCCTCGCCGCCGCGATCGAGTTCTCTTTCCTGCTCGGCCTTTTGACGCTCGGCGCGGCGACGATCTACAAAGGCATCCAAGGCGGCTCGAGCCTGGTCGCGGCCTACTCGATCAGCACAATGCTGATCGGTCTCGGCGTCGCCTTCGTCTCCGCCTGGCTGTCGGTGCGCTGGATGGTCCGCTCGCTGAATGGGCGCTCGCTCGCGATGTTCGGTTGGTACCGCGTGGGTCTGGCGTCGATCGTCGCGCTCTTGCTCGTCCTGGGTGTCCTGACGGCGAAATGAGATGCAGAAACGCGCACTGATCACCGGAGTCAGCGGCCAGGACGGCAGCTACCTCGCCGAGCTGCTGCTCGAGCGCGATTACCGCGTGTTCGGCCTGGTGCGCCGCAGCTCCAACGAGCAGCTCGAGCGCATCGCGCACCTCGCGGGAAAGATCGAGCTGGTCCGCGGCGACCTGCTCGACCAGACCTCGCTGATGCATGCGGTCGAGGAATCGAAACCCGACGAGGTCTACAATCTAGCCGCCCAGTCCTTCGTGCCGACCTCGTGGCAGGAGCCGGTGCTCACCGCGGAGTTCACGGCCCTGGGAGTGACGCGCCTGCTCGAATCCCTGCGCCAGGTCGCGCCGAAAGCGCGCTTCTACCAGGCCTCGAGCTCGGAGATCTTCGGCAAGGTGCGCCAGTCGCCGCAGGACGAGCGCACGCCCTTCTGGCCGCGCAGTCCCTATGGCGTGGCCAAGCTCTACGCCCACTGGATCACGGTCAATTACCGCGAGTCCTACGGGCTCTACGCCTGCTGCGGAATCCTTTTCAACCACGAATCGCCGCGGCGCGGAGTCGAATTCGTCACGCGCAAGATCACGCGCGAGGCGGCGCGCATCCGACTCGGTCTCGCGAGCGAGCTGCGCCTGGGCAATCTCGACGCGCGGCGCGACTGGGGTTTCGCCGGCGACTACGTGCGCGCGATGTGGCTGATGCTGCAGCGCGACACGCCGGAGGATTACGTGATCGCCACCGGGCAGATGCACTCGGTGCGCGAAGTCTGCGAGGTCGCCTTTGCCGAGCTCGGCCTCGACTGGCAGAAGCACGTGGTCCACGACGCAAAACTGGTTCGCCCCGCGGAAGTCGATCTCTTGGTGGGGGACGCGAGCAAGGCCGAGCGCGAGCTCGGCTGGAAACCACAGGTCGCCTTCGCCGACCTGATCCGCTCGATGGTCCGCGCGGATCTGGCGAGCCTTCAGCGATAGTGGTTCTTGAGCCAGGCCGTCAAGGCCGGCCCCGGACACTGCGTCGTCGTGAAGTGGCTGTGCGGATAGACCCGCGATCCGGGGATCTTGTACTGGTTGCTCAGCGAATCGATCAGGAGCTCCAGGCTCTTGAGCGCGGCCGGAGTCGGCGGCCGGCGCAAGAAATCGCCGAGCATGCAGATGCCGATGTTCTGCTGGTTGTTGATCCCGCCCGCGCCGCCGGCGTGGGCACCCTGCCACTCGAGTGGGCGGCCTTCGAAGATGCGGCCGGCGGAGTCGATCAGGAAGTGGTAGCCGACGTCGCCCCAGCCGTGCTCGGCATCGTCCATGTGGAATTTCTGGATGGCGCGCACGACTTCCTGCGAATCCTCGAGCGTCCCGCCGGTCTGGCTGCTCTTCGATTCATCGGAGTGGTGGACCGTGATGCGGCTCCACGCGCCCTTCAAGTGTGTCAGCCGCTCGACCCGGCTGGGCTTGGCTTTCCACTGAGCGCGCTTGACCAGCGAGATCCCCGGGTGGGGCGGCCGCGGCGAGTCGAGCAGGGCCAGGGCGCTCTGCAAGCCGATCTTCGCGCGCGTCTTCGCGCCCGGCCCGGCGTCGGGATCGGCGAGGATCGCCTGGAACCCGTCGCGCGCCGCCTCGACGCGCATCTGGACCGTCTCCGGCGGCGCGGTGCCCTTCTCGAGGTCCTGCTGCGAATACTTCACGCGCCCGTCATTCAATTGCAGCTCGGCCTCGATCCGCAGATCCGGCCGGTGCTTCGCGGCCTCGTTCTGCAGCCACTCCTCGATCGCGACCAGCTTCTCCCAGGACAGGGGCTGCTTCAGCCAGATCGGCTCGACCACCACCGGCTCGGGATCCGGCGGCGCCATCGGCGGCGGCTTCATCGTGTTGCAGGCCGCGAAGAACCCGAAGAGGAACAGCAGCGCGGGCGCGGTCAGGCGTGCGCGGCGCAGGATTCTGCGCGGCAAGGTGCAATTCATGGAGCCCCGAGATACCGCGCAGCGGGGTCGACGGCAACGATGGGCACGCTTTCGCCTCGCTTACCCGAGCGAGACAGCGCGGCGCCTGAGTTTTCCCCGGGTGTCGCGCTTCTCACACTCGGCGGCAAGACTTCCGGGCCAAAGTCGATTATCAAGGTAGCTGGCCAGAGCCCGATGAGACGCACCATCCGCCACGCCGTTCCTTCGTACCTCTGCGCGAGCCTGCTGCTCTTCGTCTGCGGCCAGGGTCTCACCGCGAGCGCCAGGGCCGCGGCGCCTTCGCTGCAGGATCCGGCGCAGGACGAGCGCGAGCTGGAGAGCGAGCGGCGCGAGGCGGACCGTTTGCGACGGCGCGGAGAGACGGCCAAGGCCTTGCGCAGCCTGTCCGAGCTTCTGAGCGACGATCTCAAGGACGTGGAAGCGCGCATCCTGCGCGCTCGCGTGCGAGCGGACGAGGCGGACTGGGCTGCGGCGCGCAAGGACTGGACCAAGGCCCTGGAGGACAAGGCTGGATGGAAGGCGCCCGACGCTCCGGCATGGATCGCCGCGGCGGCGCGTGAGCTGGCCACGCTGGAGCTGACGCTCGGCAATCCGAAGGCCGCGCGCGAAGTCCTCGCGAAGCAATCCGCGGTCCTCGACGCCGCCGCCGATCCGCGCGATGCCTGGGTGCTTTCGCGGGTGGCCTTGGGACTTGGCGAGCGCGACGCGAGCCGCTCGGCCCTGCAGCTCGGCGCGGCGGGGGATGGCGCGGACCAGTGGGAACGCTGGCTCGCGAAAGCGCGCTGCGAGCGCGCCCTGGGCGACCTGGTCGCCGCATCGCGTTCGCTGGTCGCCGGCGACCGGGTCGCGAGTCCTGTCGACGGCCCGGAGCCGGACCTGCTGGCCGAGCTGGCGGCGGTCTACTTCGAATCCGATGGCGAGATCGAGCACCCCGAGGCCAAGGGGCGAGCGCCCGGCGTGCTGCTCAAGCAGGCGCTCGACATCAATCCGCGCCATGAGGCCGCGACCCTGGCCCTGTTCGAGCTCAATCGTTTCAACTGGAACCGCCAGAGCCGCTCGCCGACGGACATCCTGAACGAGTGGATGCGCGCGCGGCCGAATTCGATCGAGGGTCTGCTCAGCGGAGCCTCGACCGATCTCGACGACGGACAGCTCGTCGGCGCGCGCGAAAAGCTGGCGAAACTCGAGCAGCTCGCCGCGGGCCGGCGCGAATTGCGCACCCTGCAGTCGGCCCTGGCCTGGATCGAGCACCGCGTCGCCGACAACGAAGCGCTGCTCTCGGCCCTGGCCAAGGAAGATCCGCTCGACGCGCGCCCCGAGCGCGAAGTCGGCCGCACCCTGTGCGAGCTGTACCGCTTCGCCGAGGGCCTCGGTTTCCTCGAGCGCGCGGTCGCGCGCGATCCCCAGGACTACGAAGCCTGGACCCAGCTCGGCAGGGCCCAGGCCAACACGGGCAATGAAAAATCGGCGCTCGAGTCGCTGACCAAGGCGACCGAGCTGGCCGCCGGCCGCCAGAACGCCTGGCGCTTCAACATGAGCAAGGTGCTCGAGCGCACGCGGGTGAGCTTCACGCGCGTGCGCGCCGGCGAGCACACGTTCCTCTGGGCGCCCGACGCGGCGGCGGTGCTCGAGACCTACCTCGTGCCGTTCTATGCGCGTTCGCGCGAGGCCCTGGCCGATCGCTACGGCTTCACGCCGGGCCCGGTGCAGATCGAAGTCTTCGAGCGCCACCGCGATTTCTCGGTGCGCTCGACGGGCTTCGAAGGTTTCCCGGCCCTCGGCGTGTGCTTTGGACCGGTGGTCACCGCGGTCTCGCCGGTGAGCGAGATGCGCGGCACGTTCTCCTGGGCGCGCACCTCGTTCCACGAGTTCACCCACGTCATCCACCTCGGCCTTTCGCACAACCGCTGCCCGCGCTGGATCACCGAGGGCCTGGCGACCTGGGAAGAAGTGAATCGCGAGCCCAGCTGGACGCGCAACATGCGCCACGAGCTGATCGACGCGCGCGCCAGCGACGAGGTGATCGGCGTGCGCGATCTCAACCGCGCTTTCCGCGGCCCGCGGATCCTCTTCGCGTATTACCAGTCCGGTCTGTGGTGCCAGATGATGATCGAGCGGCATGGATTCGCTTCGATGGTGCACCTGCTCGAGGCCTTCGATCGCGGGCTCGACCTCGACCGCGCCCTGGCGGAAGTCTTCCATGCGACGCCCGAGGAGCTCGACAAGCAGTTCGGCGAGTTCGTCGACCGCGAGCTCGCCTCGCTGAGCATCGAGCCGCGCTGGTCGGCGTCGCGTCTGGCACGCTTGCAGCTCGAGGTCGCTTCCACGCAGCCGGACAAGCCCGAGCTGCGCGCGCGCTGGATCGACGACACGGTCAGCCTGGCCTACGGACGCTGGCAAGGCGGATCGCGCGTCGACGCCGAGCAGGCGCTGCGCCGCCTCGACCAGGCCGGGGCGAAGAGTCCGCGCGCCTGCTTCCTGCGCGGCGAGATGGCGATCGCGGCGGGCAACAAGCCGGAGGCGCGCGACCGCTGGAACCAGGGAATCCAGCTCGGCGGCGAAGATTTCCGCGCGCGCTACGCGCTGGGCAAGCTGGCCCAGGACGACCAGGAATTCGAGCTGGCCGAAGAGCACTACCTCGCGGCCGAGAAAGACTTTCCGGGCTACGACGACGCGCAGATGTCGGCCGAGCTCGCACTCGCGGGCTTGTACCGATTCACGGGCAGGCCCGACGACGAGCAGGCCGCGCGCTCGCGCTGGCTGCGCTGGAACTCCGGCGATTACGAGCCGCGCATGAAAGTCGCCGAATGGCACGCCAAGGCAGGACGCTGGGGCGAGGCGGAGCACCTGTACGCCGAGGCCAACGACATCGACCCCTTCCGGCGCAAGCTGCACCAGGCCTGGGCCGCGGCCCTGGTCAAGCTGGCCCGCCACGCCGATGCCCTGCGCGAGTACGAAGTCATCGCCCGCGTGCCGGTCGAGCTCGATGCCGACAAGCCCGAGGCGCTGACGACGGCCGAGAAGGCCGACCTGCTCGGTCTCCAGGCGAATTGCCTGATCGATCTCGGCCGCACCGCGGAAGCCTCGACGCGCATCCAGCAGGCCCTCGAGCTCGACGCCGATTGCAAGAGCGCGAAGTCCGCGCGCGCAAGACTGCCCTGAGCGTTAGCATCGCGCCATGAGCGAGGCGCGCCCCGTGTTCGTGGTTCTCGACGGCATCGACGGCTGCGGCAAGACGACCCAGGCGCGGCTCTTGGCCAAGGCCCTCTCGACTCGGCGCGGCCGAGAGGCGGTGCATTTGCGCGAGCCTGGCAGCACGCCGCTCGGTGAACGGATCCGCGAGCTGGTGCTCTCGCGCGAATTCGAGATCGCATCCGCCTCGGAAACCCTGCTCTTCGCCGCCGCGCGTCGGGCGCTGCTCGATCAGCGGGTCGCGCCGGCCTTAGCCAGCGGCAGCGACGTGGTCTGCGAGCGATTCCATGCCTCGACCTTCGCTTACCAGTCCGTCGCCGGAAACCTGGACGAGGCGAAGGTCCTCGATCTGTTGCACACCTGGGCGGGAAAGCCCGCGCCGGATCTGACCGTGATCCTCGACCTCGAGCCGAGGGCGGCGCTCGCGCGGCGCAAGACGCCGGGCGATCGCATCGAGGACCGCGGCCTCGCGTTCCAGGAAGCGGTGGCGATGGGTTATCGGCGCTACGCCAAGCTCGATCCGCTCGCGCGCCTGGTCGACGCGGACGCCGCGGAGGAGCTCGTCGCAGAGCGCGTGCTCGCCTGCCTGGAAACGCTTTTCGCGAAGGGCGTCAGCCGTGGCTGAATCTGAATCCGACTGGCCGTTGAAGGGGCACGCCGCGAGCCTCGCCGGCTTGTGGCGCGCGGCAGCCGCTCATCGCTTGCCCCACGCACTGCTTTTCCAAGGCCCGAGCGGCGTCGGCAAGTTCCGCGCGGCGCGCGCCCTGGCCCAGGGTCTTCTGTGCGCGCTGGGACCGCGCGAAGTCGGACCCTGCGGCACCTGCGGCCCGTGCAAGCGTTTCCAGAGCGGCGGCCATCCCGATCTGCTCGTGATCGACCCGCCGCGCGAGATCGACGAGCAGATCCGCATCGGCTACATCGTGCGCCGCGAAGGATCCGGCGAGCCCGAGAATCCCGCCGACGAATTCCTGGCGCTCAAGCCGATGGAAGGCGGCTGGCGGATCGTGATCCTGCGCGGCGCGGAGCGCATGGTCGAGCAGGCGCAGAACGCCCTGCTCAAGATGCTCGAGGAGCCGGGAGCGAACGTGCTCTGGATCCTGATCTGCGACCGGCGATCGCTGCTGCTCGCGACCATCCAGAGCCGCGTCGTGCCAGTCAGGTTCGCGTCCTTGAGCGCCGAGGATGCGATGAGCGTGCTGCTCGAGCAGGGGCTCGCGCGCGAGGACGCGCTGCAGCTGTCGCGCTGGAGCGGCGGCTCGCCGGGAACGGCGATCTCGATAGGCGAGCGCGGCGTTCCGCTCCTGCGCGCCGTGCTCGTCTCGCTCCTGTGCGGCGAGGTCGAGCCCTTCCAGGCCGCTGCCGCCCTGGCGCTGGTCGAGGGCCGCTTCGAGGGCAAGACTCCGGCGGGTCGCGAGCGCGAGCGCGCGCGGACAGTGCTCGATCTCGCCACGGCGCTGCTCGGCGATCTCGCGCGCCTGCGAGCCGGACTTCCCGCGGTGTCGCTGCCGCACGGCGATCTCGCGCTGCGCGTCGAGAAGATCGCATTTGCGGCCCATCCGGCCCTTCTGGCGGCCGCCGTGGACAGCCTGCGCGTCATCCGCGCGGACATCGAGCTCAATCTCGACCCGGCCCAGGCCTTGGAGCGAGCTTCGCTCATCCTCGCTGCGCGCGATCCGGCCCAGCTCCTTTGCTAACATCGCGCGGCACGGGCCCGGCTGAACCGGGCCCGCGTCCCATCCGATGAACGACGCACTGCGCAAGCTCGCGCTCCAGGACGGCCGCTACTCGCCCGAGGCGTTCCGGTTCCTGTACGAGTCGCTGGAGCACGCGCTGCGCCTGACCGGCCGCGAGCACGCCGAGGGCACCGACCGCCACGTGACGGGCCGCGAGGTGCTCGACGGCATGCGCGCCTGCGCCACCCAGCAGTTCGGCCCCCTGGCCGCACACGTCTGGCGCTCGTGGGGCGTCAAGGAAAGCCTCGACTGGGGCCGGATCGTGTTCCTGCTGGTCGAGCACAAGATGCTCAAGCGCCAGGACGGCGACAAGCTCGAGGACTTCGCCGAGGGCTTCGATTTCGACGAGGTGTTCGAGCGCAGCTACCGGCCGCAGGTGCCCAAGCTGCAGGCCGGCGGAGGCGAGGGTTAGTGCTCGAGCGCCTGGATTCGAACCGCCGGCGCTGGGCCCTCGGGATCCTGTTCCTGCTCGTCCTGTGGTTCTCCTGGACCGTGCGCTCGGTGCTCAACCCGATCCTCCTGGGCTACCTGCTCGCCTACGTGCTGCACCCGCTGGTCGAAAAGCTGGAGCGGCGGGGATTCAAGCGCCGCACCGCGGTCGGCGTGATCTTCGCCTTGTTCGCCCTCTCGCTCCTGGTCGTCGGATTCGCGGTGTTCGTCCAGGCCCAGACCCTGTGGGTCGACATGTCGGTGGAAGGCGGCGTCGTCGACCAGATCGACGTGCGATTGCACAACGGCATCGCGCAGACCTACCAGTACCTCGCCAAGTGGGGGCTGGTCAGCAGCGCCGCGGAGGCCGGTGGGGCGCGGCCGGGGCTCAAGGATCTGCTCGCGCAGCTGCAGCAGCTCTCCAGCGATGAGATCGACATGTCGGCGGCGGGCAAGGCCGGGATCCGCGCGGCAGGCGGCGCACTGATCGTCGTCCGCGCCTTCTTCGGCTCGCTGCTCTCGCTGGCGACGCTCTTGTTCCTGCTGCCGATCTACACGTACTTCCTGCTCTTCGAGCTCGATCGGATCCACGACTTCGTGATCACGT
>Ga0193706_1000671_pt1 | contig 18052 bp, 13 predicted proteins | sample U3c1metaG_FD_160130 | JGI IMG/M metagenome (GOLD analysis project Ga0193706, IMG submission 160130) | Soil microbial communities from a riparian zone of the East river system, Colorado, United States - U3c1 | ecosystem: Environmental > Terrestrial > Soil > Riparian zone | place: USA: East River... | reverse complement strand
CGGCGGAGCTGGGCATTCAGAAGATTCGTGTGACCGGCGGTGAACCGCTGCTCCGGCATGATCTCGAACAATTGATTTCAAAGATCGTCGCCATTCCCGGCATCACCGACGTCGCGATGACCACCAACGGCTTTTTGTTCCAGCAGAAGGCGCGTGCGCTTCGCGACGCCGGGCTGAAGCGTGTGAGCTTCAGTTGCGACTCGATGGATCGCGACAACTTCAAACGCATGACCGGGCGCGATGGCTTGAACGAACTGCTCGCGAGCATTCGCCTGGCGCAGGAACTCGGCTTTGCGCCGGTGAAGGTCAACGCCGTGGTGATTCGCGGGATTAACGATCACGAGATCGAGTCGCTCGCGGAGTTCGCCGTGCGTGAGTCCCTGGCGTTGCGCTTCATAGAGTTCATGCCGCTCGATTCCGGGCGCGCGTGGCTGCGTGAGATGGTTTTGCCCGGCAAAGAAATCTTCCAGCGTTTGCAGCAGCGCTTTCAGCTTGAGCCGATTCGCTCGGAGAACCAGTCTGAAACCGCCAAGCGCTGGCGTATCGACGGCAGCAAGGCGGAAGTCGGCATCATCGCCTCGGTCACGGAACCGTTCTGTGGTCATTGCAACCGAGTTCGGCTCACGGCAGATGGCAAGGTGCGCACCTGCCTTTTCAGCGTCATCGAACACGACTTGCGCTCGCGGCTCCGCAGCGATGCCAGTGACGCGGAGATCATCGCCTACTTGGAGAGTGTCGTCTGGCAAAAGGAAGATCGGCACCACATTGGAGAACCAGAATTCAAGCCGGCGAGCCGCAGCATGAGTTGCATCGGCGGTTAGCGTGGTAGCGGGTCGTCGCTCAGGTGCGAGACGGGAGTTTCATTTGCGCTTCGGAATTTTCGGCCGTTTCGATATGCCGTCGTGGATGATCTTCAAGACACGTTTGCGCTCATCGCCCTTCAAAACCTTGCGCGGCGCGCGCAACCACTCCTTACCAAGGCCGCATTCCTGCACGGCGAGTTTGATGTATTGGACGAACTTCACGTTCGTATCCAGATGAAGCAACGGCGTGAACCAACGATAAATCTCGCGTGCCTTGTCCCACTCACCGCGGCGTGTCAGTTCCCAGAAGTATTGATTCTCCGCCGGGAACGCGATGCCGCTGCCCGCCACCCAGCCGTCGATGCCGAGGATGCTCGCTTCCAATGCAAGATCGTCCACACCGGTGAAGATGGCGTAGCGATCGCCGACCGCATTACGAATATCGGTGATGCGCCGCACATCGCCTGAGCTTTCTTTCAACGCGACGAAATTCTTCTGGTCGGCCAGCTTCGCGAACATCTCCGGTGTGATGTCGTTCGCGTAGCTGATCGGGTTGTTGTAAATCATGATCGGCAACCCGGTGCTCTTTGCCACGGCGCGGAAGTGCGTCAGCGTTTCGTCCGGGTCGCCCTTGTAAAGCATCGCGGGCATGAGCATCACGCCGTCCGCGCCAAGCTTCTCCACATCGCGCACGTAGCGAATCGCTTCCGCCGTGCTCGTTTCCGCAACTCCGCTGAGCACCGTCACACGGCCGTTCACCGCGCGGAGCACCGCTTCCATCACGCGACGCTTTTCATCAAGGGTCATCGGCTGGTTCTCGCCAAGCGACCCGAGGAACACGAGGCCGCTCACTCCTGAGCGGATCAGCACGTCGGCATGACACGCGGTCGCGTCGAGATCGAGCGAGCCGTCTTTGTGCATTTGTGTCGTGATAGCGGGGAAGACGCCTTGCCAATAAGGTTTCATTTTCAATTCGAGAGTGGTTCGTAGCTCCGTGGTTCGTGGGGAAAAATCGTGAGTCACCAGGTCAGTTCGATCAGGGACACGGCCTGGCGCGGAAGCGGAAACTTGAGCGTCGTCTGGCTGTTCTCGACTTGCGTGACACCAGTGGCGAGCACCGCGAGTTTTCCCATGCGTTCCAATTGCGCGTATTGCTCCGGCGTGGGTTGCTGGGGTGAACCGAGCTTTTTCCAGGCGGTGAAGGCGTTGCTGTGTTCCTGATCAATGCGGAAGTGCTGAACCTTCGTTTCGCCGCTGCCCAGTGAGATGCCGTTGAGTTCCAATTCCACCGAGGCTTCCGGACCCGGGACATCGTCATCGTGATAATGCCATGCCATCACCCAGAGCTTTCGGCCATCGACACTCGCGAGCGCGGAGATATCCGGCTGCCCGCGCACACCGCGGCGCACGATATCATCGAGCGCCATAGCGCCGCTGCTCTCCACATCCAACCGCCGCCCGCGCATCATGGCGAACATGCGGAAGACGTTGAGCACCGGCTTGTCGATACCGTTGCTGGCGAGCGACCGGAACCCGGCGAAGTAAGGCTGGTCCTCGAACTCGAACGCCCAGGTCAGCGCGCCTTCGAGATTCACGCCGTGCTTTTCCGCGAGGTCGTGCTTGCGCGCAAAGCTCGCCGCCGTGTAGCTCGAATACATCGTGCCGTTGCGATACGCGAGCGACGACCCCTGGCAGGCAGCGCAGCCTTCGGGATCGGATTCGCCGATCACGATGGGCTTGCTCTTTAATTCGGGATACGACGCCACGATGCGGAAGCCATCATCGATGTTGCGCAACTGGCTCGCGATGCCCATGCGCACATGACCGTTCGTCGTGACGGGCGAGCCTTTGGCGTGGAAGGAAATGAAGTCAATCGGCGTGCCGATTTTGCCCGTCGCGTAATTCGTCCCTCGCAAACAATGCTCCAGAAAATCGCGCGTGAACCTGCCGCCGCTGCCCGCCGTATCTGGGCCGCCCACGCGCGCGGTCGGCAACGCGCGCCGCACGGCGTCGATGGCGTAATCGTGGAGCTTCCGAAACTCCGCCGGTGTCCCGCGCCAGTAGCCGATGTTCGGTTCATTCCACGTTTCCCAGTACCACGACTCCACTTCCGCGCGTCCGTATTTCTCCACGCAATGCTTCGTCCATTGGAAAACCAGCTCGGCCCATTTCGCGTAGTCCTTCGGCGGATAGGTCCAGCCGGTGTAAATCTCCTCGTACCGCGCGCGCGGCGTCCACTTGTGCTGATACGGCTCCGGCTTGATAGAAAGATCTTTCGGCATGAAACCGATCTGCGCGTACGGCCGCACGCCGCGCGCGAGATACGTGTCGAAGATGCGATCAACAATGGTCCAGTCGTAAACTGGTTTGCCATCCGCGTCTTCGCGATACGCACCCGTCGAACCCCACTTCAACGCCGGTGTGCCGTCGCCGGACGAAAGCAGATTGTGAGCGCGGAAGAATACTTGTTTCGGCGCGAGTTCACCCAGTTCCGCCACCAGTTTCCGGCCGTTCGTCATGTAGGCGTAGTTCGGCTCGTCCGCACCGAAGAAGCGCCAGATGGGTTTCAACTCGCCGCGCGTCTTCGCGACATCGACGCGCATCGATACGGCGAAGCTGTTGGTGGAGGAATCCGTGGCAGCGTTTGACGTGTGCGTAAGCAGCAACGCCAATGCGGGCAGCAACCACATTGGGAGCAAGCTTCGGTGTGAGGTCTTCATAGGATTGATTTCTCTCACGGCTTGAATCTCCAGTCCACATGGCCTTCGTAGGCCATTGTCTCGTGGACGAGCGCGAAGAGGCCGGGGTCGTAATCCTTCAACGCCTCGCGTGTGTTGATGGGATGCGGCGCGTCATTCGGCGCAGCGTCCTGACCGAGCGCATCGAAATAGGCGAGCACTCCTTCGGTCCAGTAGGCGGCGCGGGCCTGGATAGCGGCAGTGCCTTTCCATTTTCCGGCACTCGTGGCTTTCTCGAAAAGTTCCTTCAACTTTTCATCGAAGCGCACGTCGAGACGCTTCACTCGCAACTCGTACTGTTGCACTGCACTGCGGCGATTCTCCCAGTTCGGATCAACTGCGCGCGAAGTCGTCACGAGGTAGAGCGCATCCGCGAAAACGCGGATCACCTGGTTGTCGCCCACGTCCGGGTCGCGTGGATTTGCCAGCACGTTTTCTTCGCCGACGACGAGCAACCTGGTTTCCGGTGAGTAGTAGAGCGTGCGCGAAAGCGCGTCGAAGTTCTTCACGTCCTTGAAGGATTTGTATTCGGGCAGATCAGAAAGCTTTTCGCCGCGCCCGAGCACGACGAGTTTCACGTTGTCGGCCATTAACGCCTTCAGGACGTCGTGGCGGTAGGCGAACATCTTTCGAATCGTGTCGTTCGCCTTCAGCATCGCCGCATCGCTCGCGTCGCGTCCCACGACGATGAACTCCCGCGCCCAGGTGAACTTCGTGTACCATGGATCGATTTTGAATTTCGCCGGCGGCGCCGTGACGTTCGGCAGTTTCTGCAACGGCGCGTACCGCCAGTCCTGCGCCGGGCTGAGATTGAACGCCGACCGCACCAGTTCGTAGCCCTCGGGGTCATAAGCCTTGAGTTGCTCGCGGGTGCCGATGGGTCCGTGGTTCCAGTTGTTCACGCGATTGCAGTCGAAGTAACTCTGCGCGATCTCCGCCCAATACTCGCCGGGATTGCCCGAGGCGTAGGCGAGCTTCCACAAGCCCTTGTCCATCGCGTTGCGATAAACTTTGTTCTTCCGCTCGCTCCACATCGTGTCAATCGACCGCAGGGTGCTGTCAATCGTGTGGCAGAACTCATGCACGCCAATGCTCTCGTCGTCGTAGCGGTCGAGCGGCAGGCTGAGAACGTTCTCCTCGCCAAAGCTCGTCGGTCGCCCGCCCGTTCCGCGCACACGCTCGTTCTGGTACGCGGGATTCGGATGATTCCGATATTCCGGCATGTCCGTGTAAACCTGATCACGGCCCATCACGATGAGATACATCTTGTTCTTCACCAGCGCCTCGACGACATCGGACCGGCCCGCGAGCATCCGCGTGACAATTTCGTAAGTGCGTTGCAACGCGAGATCCGCGACCACCTCCGCCGCGACCACCGGCATTCCTCTCACGTCGATGTATTTCTTGTAGAACCCGCGCGCCACTTCGCGGTCGCGTTCGGCGACGATTTGGAAGAAGGATTCAGGTGGCGTAGTGACCGGTGACAGGTTCGAATCCGCTGCGGAGCAAATCGCCGTAATCGTCAGGAACACAGCGGCTACGACCGGCCGCTTTATCCAGCGTCTCAGTTCCATCGCGGCTCCTTGCCCAGCAAATGGCGCACGAAGAAATCCTGCAGACGGCGCTTGCCGTACGGACTGCCCGCCACGCCATGTCCGGCGCCTGGCACCACGACGAACTCGAAATCCTTCTTCGCCTTCACCAACGCATTCACGACTTGCATTGTGCTGGCGGGGTCCACGTTCCGATCCAATTCGCCGACCATCAGCAACAGCTTGCCTTGCAATTTCGGAGCGAGCTTCACGTTCGATTGCTCGTCGTAATGCGCGCCGACGGGCCAGCCCATCCACTGTTCGTTCCACCAGATCTTATCCATGCGATTGTCATGGCAGCCGCAGTCGGACACGCCCGCTTTGTAGAAATCTCCGTGCGTGAGCAATCCGCCGAGCGCGTTCTGTCCGCCTGCGGAAGTTCCATAAAGGCCGACGCGCGTTACATCCATCTCGGGAAGTTTCGCCGCGGCGGCTTTCATCCATGCAATGCGATCTGGAAATCCAGCATCGCCAATATTCTTCCAGCACACGTCGTGGAATTTCTTCGAGCGATGACTCGTGCCCATGCCATCCATCTGCACCACGATGAAACCCAACTCGGCCAGTTCCATCATGCGCGGAAAGGAACTGAAGGCCTTCGGCGTAAAAGCGCTCTGCGGACCGGCGTAAATGTTCTCGATGATCGGATACTTTTTCGCCGGATCAAAATTCGCCGGCCTCACGATGACGCCGTAGATATCCGTTTCACCATCACGGCCTTTTGCGACGAAGCGTTCCGGCGCGCGCCAGCCTTCCTTCAGCAACGCGCTCGCATCCGATCGCTCCAGCACGCAGACGAGTTTCCCATCCTCAACGCGCCGCAGCGTCGTCACCGCAGGCATGTCCACGCGCGAACAGCTATCGATGAGAAACCGGCGATCGGGCGAGAACTCCACGTTGTGCGTGCCGTCTCCTTCCGTGAGCACAACGAGCGAGCTGCCATCGAGGTTCACGCGGCAATGATGGACATAGTAAGGGTCTTGGCCCGCGACGATGCCGCCAGCGCGAAACCAAATTTGCCGCGCCTCTTCATCCACGCGATCCACGCCGCGCACCACCCAATCGCCCCGGGTGATCTGATTCTTCACCCGCCCCGCCCTGACGTCGTAGAGATACAGATGATTCCAGCCGTCGCGCTCGGACATCCAGACCATCTCGCTCGTGTCGTCGATGAATTGAGCGAAAAACTTTCCGCTGTAGTCGATGAACGTCTTGCTTTGCTCATCCACGATCGCGCGCGCCTCGCCGCTCTTACCGTCCACGCCGATCATGCGCAGGACTTGATGCCCGCGTTGATTGTAACGAAACGTGAAGTGGGTCGAGTCCGGCGCCCAGCGGATGTTCATGTCACCGGTTTCAGTGAACGGATTGGGAAACAACTCGTCGCTGATGCTGATGCGTTTCATCGTCGCGATATCGAACAGCAGAGGACGCGGATGCGGCAACTTGTCGCCAGGCTTGAGGTAATTGAACGAATGCAGCTTCGGCTGAAGCTGATCCTTCGGCGACGATTCGACGAGGTAAACTTTTCGTTCATCGCCTTTCTCGACGCGCACAGCCACGAGTCGGCGCGAATCTGGCGACCAATAAAACCGATCGCGATAAGCATCGTCCGCCTTGCCATCCGTCGTGAGCGAGAACGTCTCGCTGGATTTCACGTCGCGCAGGACGACGTTGTGATCACTGATCGTGGCGCGCCATTTTCCATCGGGTGAAATGTCGCGAGCCGTTTGACGCGCAGCAGCCGTGCGATTGCGAGGGCGCAGGCTGTTCACGGGTGTTCCACCGATCTCCGCATCGGCGGATTTCTCACTGGCCTCGAAGGCCGCCACGGTTTTGCCGTCGCGATTGGCCGCGAGCCAGACATGCCCGGCAAATGTGTGCTGCTCGCGTTGTTCTCCCGCAGGAACTTTTCCGTAACTGCGCCGATCGCCCTCCGTGCTCAGCCAGAACAACTCCACTTCCTCCTGTGTGCGATTGATGAACGCGAGCCACGTCTCATCGCCGGTGCGCCGGCTGCGTGTGGGAATCGAGTCGGGCGAAAGGGGGCGCAACGGTTCCGCTTTCGCCAGCGATGCGGGAATCACTTTCCGTTCGCCGCTGATCGCATTCACCTGCACGAACTCTCGCGTGTCCGGCCCCGTCTTCACCTGGTACCAAAACGACGTATTGCCCGGCAGCCATTGCGCTTCGACGCGGTCGCGAAACACTTTGTTGGCGAAGCGCTGGTTCAGCCCCGCTGCGCGCTCGTAGTCCGCGCGGGAGCCTTGGGCAGGTGCGTTCGTCGCAAACAACCACGTCGCGAGGAGCCCAAGGATTGCCAGCCGGGATTTCATGGGCGCGAGTCTGCTACTGGCGAGGCGCCGTCGCGACGAAATTTTCCAGTGAAGCGACTCGTTACTTCGCGTTCCGACTCACGCCGCCGGGGTGAGACCCAGCACGATGTCGAACTTCGCAGCGAGTTCACCGATAGTGGATGACTTCAGTGGATCGAAATCCACGGTGACGGCGGCGCGCTGCCGCGCGTCCTTGATGCCTTTCCACACGCCGTCCTTTTCGTTGCGCGTCTCGCCCTTGATGTAGCACTGCGTCACGAGCAATTCCTTGCCGCCGCGCTTCACCTTGAAATGGATGTGCGGCGTGCGGCCGGGATACGGCACCGGCTTGATGGTGCGAAAATAATATTCACCGGTGGAGCCGGTCAGGAACCGCCCGAAGCCCTGGAAGTTCTTCTCGCGCTGCGCGTTCTTGTCAGCGGTGTGCAAGTAGGCGCCGTTCGCGTCGCACTGCCAAATCTCGACCAACGCGTTGCGAATGGGATCGCCCTTCGCGTCGAGCACACGCCCGGTCAGATGCGTGATCTCGCCGAGGGCGGGAGTGATGCCGTCGTTGACGATGAGCAGATCGTTGTCGGTATCGAGCGGGAGACGATCGGGATAGAACGGGCCTTCCGTCTGCCGTGGCGTGCGAACGAGTTCTTCCGCAAGCAATCCGGGCGTGGTGAACAGCGCCGCTCCCAAAGCAACATTGCGGAGAAAGCGCCGGCGATCGTGGACAAAGAATTGTTGATTCATGGTGACCTCGGTGTTGATGACTCGCAGTCTGCCATGCGGTTACAAAATGTCGGGCGTAATTTTTACCTATTGATCGGAATGCTCGCTGGGCAGACGCCGGAACAATCCAGGAAGCCGCTATTCCTTCGAGACAAAATCCACCACGAACACGCCGCCTTCGGCCAGCTTGCCGCCGAGTTGCTTGCCAAACTTCTTGTGCTCGGAATGCACCAGGTAAGCGTCGCGATCCGCCGCGTTGTCGAAGGTGAGCACCCACATGTGGGTAAAGCCTCTGTCGAATCCCTCCGGGCTCACGTTGGTGCCGTAGTCGAGCGACTTGATTTGCGGAATGCTCTTCTTCAACGCGGCGAAGGCCGTTTCCACTTCTTTCTTTTGTGCGTCGGTGACGTCGCTCTTGTACTTGAACGAGACCACGTGAAACAACTTGCCCTTCGGCGCATCGGCCGCAACCGACGCGAACGCGCAGAGGCACAACAACGTGACGAGCGAGAGAATTGTCTTCATGCGCGCGGAGCGTAGCGCGAGGAGAGATGGAGGCAAGCTGCGTGTAGGGGAAGGGGCGGAGCAGGATTAAGATTACGATTAGGATTATGAACCCGGTTCACACCGTTCTGTTCCTAATCGTAATCTTTAATCTTAATCCTCCCTCAGTCTCTCCGAAGCGCCACCCGCTTGCCTTGTCTTCCCACGCTCGCTTACGGTTCACGTCATCGTGCGATTGCTCGATCGCTATCTGTTCCGCGAATTGCTGGTGCCCCTGACGTACTGCGTCGTGGGGTTTCTGCTCTGCTTTACCATCTTCGATTTGTTCAACCAGCTCGATGAATTCCAACGCGGCAAACTCGTCGCCCAGGACATTTTCGATTACTACGCGAACCGCATTCCCGAGCTGATCGTAAGCAGCTACGTCATGCCCATGGCGCTATTGCTGGCATTGCTTTACGCCCTCACCAACCACGCGCGCCATCACGAACTGACCGCGATGCGTGCGGCCGGCGTTTCGCTGTGGCGCATCAGCGTGCCGTATTACATCGTCGGATTTCTCTTCAGCATTCTCGTGCTCGTGTTGAACGAATCCGTGGTGCCTCAAGCCTCTGACGCTGCCGAGCGCGTGCTCTTGCGGCGCGTCGGCACCCAGGCAAAGGGCGGCGACAAGATCGCCAAACGCAACGTGAATTTCGTGAACCAGCAGGACCGCCGCACCTGGCACATCATCGAATACAATCTCGAGACGCGTCGCATGCTCAGGCCGAGCATTGACTGGTTCGAGCCGGATGGAACGCGCCGAATGATTTTTGCCGAGCAAGGCTGGTGGGGTCGCCGCCGGTGGATTTTCACGAACGTGCAGCAGTTCGTTTACGCGCCGGTGAATGACAGCTTGCCCACGGAAAAGTGGACGACGAACCGACTCGAACTGCCGCAGATCATTGAGACGCCGCGCCTCATCACGAGCGAGATCAAAATCAGGGAACTGGAAACATTGCGTTCATTGCGGAGAACGCAACTCTCGTCAGCCGCCATCCTTGATTACTTGCGGTTGCACCCGGGGAACGCGCTGGAAAGCAAGAAGCGCGATACGCTGCTCACGTTGTTGCACAGCCGTCTCGCCGCGCCGTGGACCTGTTTCGTCGTGGTGTTGATCGCAGTCCCATTCGGTGCGTTGCCGGGAAGGAGGAACGCGTTTGTGGGTGTGGCTTCGAGCATCTTCATCTGCTTCGTGTTCTTCGTGGCGAAAGACCTGACGCTCGCGCTTGGCAGCGGCGGCTATGTTCCCGCGTGGCTCGCCGCCTGGGCGCCGAACGCAGTCTTCGCCGTCACGGGCCTCACGCTGATGTGGCGCGTGCGTTGACGCGATGACTTTGATTTACTCAACGCTGTGAGCGACGAACTCGCCGAACTCGAACAGCGTTACGCGCGGCTCAAGCTGATGTATGACGTCAGCCACGTCATCCACTCGTCGCTCGATCCGCAGGAAGCGTTGCAACTCATCGTGGATGAAGCAGTGCGCATGACGCGCGCGAGCAGCGGCTCGGTGGCGTTGATGAATCCCACGACGCACTTCCTGGAAATTCAGGCAGCGCATGGGCTGCCGGTGAAGGCCATGCGGCTGCGGCTTCGAGTCGGCGAAGGCATCACCGGCTGGGTGGCGCGCCACGGCAAGACGGCGCGCGTCTCCGATGTGAAGCGGGATGCGCGCTACATCCTGCTGCGAGACGAAGTGCGCTCCGAGCTCGCCGTTCCACTGGAAGTTCGCGGCGAAGTTCGCGGCGTGATCAACGTGGATTCGGATCGCGAAGACGCTTTCAGCGCAGCCGACCAGGAGTTGCTCGAAGCGTTGTCGCGTGAAGCCGCGCGCGTCGTTCACAACACGTGGCTTTACGAGCAACTGCGCTTTCGCGCGCGCATGTTCGAAACGCTGGTGAATGTCGGGCGAACGATCAATTCCACTCTCAGCCTCGACGACGCGCTGCAAACGATCACCCGTGAATCCGGGCTGCTCATGAATGCCAAAACCTGTTCGCTCGTGTTGCTCGATAGCACGGGTGAATGGCTCGACGTACGGGCAAGTCACGGTGCCGGTTTGATCTACCTCGATAAGCCGCGGCTCAGCGTCGAGGAGAGTGCCATCGGCGTCGTCATTCGGCGCAAGAAACCGTTGCAGATCGAGAACGTCCAGACTTCGACGCTGTATCAGAACGTAAGCGTGGCGCGCGCGGAAGGTTTGGTGTCGCTGTTGAGCGTGCCGCTGTCGTTCGCGGGTGAAACGATTGGCGCGCTGAACATTTACAAGGGTGAGATTTACGCTTTCTCGAACGAGGAGATTCGCATCGTGTCTGCGTTGGCGGAACTGTCAGCCATCGCGATTGCGAAGGCGCGGCTTTACGAACGCATCGTCGATGTGGAGGAACAGCTTCGCCAGAATGAGAAGCTCTCGGCGTTGGGACTTCTCGCCGCCGAAGTGGCGCACGAAATTCGCAACCCGCTCACGGTGATGAAAATGTTGTTCCACTCGTTGAACCTGAGTTTCCCGCCGAACGATCCCCGCTCGAAGGACGCGGAGATCATGGGCGCGAAGATGGATCACCTGAACAAGATCGTGGAACAGGTGCTCGACTTCGCGCGTAGCACGGAGCCGCATCTCACGCCCGCGAATGTCAACGAGTTGATCGACGACCTGGCGCTGCTCGTTCGGCACAAGCTGCAGAATCATGGCGTCGAGTTTCGGCGGCAGCTCGCTGCGGATCTTCCAGTGATCATGGCCGACTCGGCGCAGCTCGAGCAGGCGTTCCTGAATCTGACGTTAAATGCCGTGGAAGCGATGCCCCGCGGCGGCGTGCTCGAGATTACAACGAAACCAGTGAAGCTCGCGCGCCGCGCCGCCGGACCGACACACATCGCCATTACTTTCAAAGACAACGGCGCGGGCATGACCCCCGAAATGCGCGCCACAGCGATGGGTTCGCTTCTCAACACCACGAAACCAAAAGGCACCGGGCTCGGGCTCGCGATCGTCCGGCGCGTCGTGGAAACGCATCGCGGCAAACTGCGCATCCGCTCGGTTCCGGATCGCGGCACGACGATCACGCTGGTGCTACCGGTGTGAGCGCAGTCGAATTGTCGTTTCGCATTTGTTTCTCCGCTGAGGTACGCTCGCGAAACTTTATGCGATGGATTCTTTTCTGTGCGGCGCTGTTACTCGCACACGATTGTTTTTCGGCTGAGGCGTCAAAGCCGGCCACCACGAACGCTTCGAATGCACAAGCAGGAATTCTCGCGCGGTGGAATGAGTTGCGCCCCGCGATTACGGCGCGTCGGTCCGAAGGTTCTCTCGCGATGGCTCGGGAACTCGATAAGGCCGCGCACACTTTGGCGGCTGAGTTTCCAACTGCGCCTGATCCGTGGTCGCTGATGTTCGAGGCTGTCCAACTGTACGCGCAGGCGAGGGATTTCAAGCAGGCCACGGCGCTCTCGGATGAACTGGCGAAATCGACGAACGCTCCCGCGGAATTGCGCGCGCGCGGGGAACGAACTGCCACGCGCTACGGCTTTCTCGGCAAGCCCTTCGATTTGAAATTCACCAGCACCGATGGCCGGGGAATCGATTTTGAGAAGCTGCGCGGTAAAGTCGTGTTGATCGACTTCTGGGCAAGTTGGTGCGGGCCGTGTCGCCGCGCCTTTCCTGAAATCAAAGAAACTTACGCACAGCTCACCGCGAACGGTTTCGAAGTGATCGGCGTTAATCTCGACGAGAAGGAAGACGCGATGCGGAAGGTCCTCACGGAATTCGACATGAAATATCCCACTCGCTTCGATGGCCAAGGGATGAATGGAACGATGGGACAACGCTTCGGCATCACGGGCATTCCATCGATGTGGCTCGTGGACAAGAAAGGTGTTGTGCGTGACATCCGCGAAGGTGTGCCGCGCGATCCGACGGTGGGAATGAAGCTGAAGGAACAGGTCACGTCGCTGCTCGAGGAGAAGAACTGATGTTCATCAACAACCAATTCCTCGGCATCGAATGGCACGCGTGGAAGGTGATCGGCTGGGCCGGCAACGCCGTGTTCTTCTCGCGATTCGTCGTGCAATGGCTCGCGACCGAGAAGCGCAAGCGCGTGGTGATTCCCGTTTCCTTCTGGTGGTTGAGCCTGCTCGGTTCGCTGGTGCTGCTGGTGTACGGCTTGTTTTATCTGCGGGACTCCGTCGTGATTTTCGCCTACGCGTTCACGTGGATTCCTTACATCCGCAATATCGTGATTCATTATCGCAACAAGGCGGCGCAGAAGCAGTGCGGCGCCTGCCACACCAATGCGATGCCGCACGCGGAGTTCTGTTACAAATGCGGCGCAAGACTTGAACCTATTCCGCCGGCCGAAATTTCAGTGCGCTGACTTCGCTCCGATCACGCGTTCGATGATTTCCAGCGCGCGAGTATGGCAGGTGTAAAGATCGGTGCCCGCGGCATACGCAACAGCATTTCGGCTCCACTCAATTCGCCGAGGCGACGTGAGCATTTCCGCGAGCACGCGATCACACGCGTGTTGCTCAAACGGTGAAGCCAGGACGCAGCCAGCGTGAGCGCGCTCGATGTGAAACGCGTAGCCGCACGTGTCCGTGGTGAGGACGGGCAGGCCGGCGGTGAGCGCTTCGAGCAGGATCATCCCCGCCGCTTCGCTGTAAGCCGGATGCACGAGCAAATCCGCCGCGAGCAGAAAATCGAACACATCGTTTCGTCCGCCAAGAAAGTGAACGCGATCTCCCAGGCCAGCACTGCGTGCCTGTCGCTCGAATGCGCCGGAACGGTTCTGACCGATGACTACGAGACGTGATTGCTTGCGAAGCGTTTCATCCAGCGAAGCCAGGGAGCGAATCGCGCGGTCGAGTCCCTTCACGCGAAATCCCGAGCCGACGAGCAGCAGAATATTCTCATCATCGCGCCAGTTGTTTTGGCGACGAACACGCTCACGGGTTGCGCGCTGTTGCTCGGGAGAAAAGCTGCGCCGCTCAATGCCGGGCGGCAGCACGTGAAAGCGTTCGCGTTCCGTGCCGTAGAATCGTTCGTAGCGGGGAATCTCCTGCTCTGTGAGCGCGAGCAACTGCGTCCGCTGGCCGCGAGCGAACACCGATGCTTCCAACGCCCGAAAATGTCGGTAGCGCGGAAGCAAGCGATGCCACGGCGACTTGAGGCGCTCGACCTTCGCGGCGTAGCACGGGTCCGAGCCGTAATAGACATCGAGGTTCGGCAGCTTGTTGAAGCCGATCGCGCCATCGAGTTCGTGCTGCGGGAGCGCGGTCGCTAGTTGCTTCAGCCATGAGCGATTGCGCGAGATATTGCTCCAGCCCTGTTGCCCGAAGAGTTCTATCTTGATTCCCGATATGTGATCGCCTTGCCACGTGCGAGTGAAAATCGTGGCGTCGTGGCCGCGAGCCGCAGAGAGACGCGCGATCTTGAGGCAGTCGCGTTGCAGACCGCCGAAGGGAAAGTAATCGAAAAGCAGAAAGCCGAGTTTCATTTCGTCTTCGTTGAGGAACGCGCGGAGTTGGAGGTTCGCATTTCCAGCGGTACGATTCCGAAGCGCGGCTGCACAGCGCGGCGAGCGCGAATGGTGCGCACCTGCCAGCGCAACGAAGCGGGCCACGTGAGTTTCATTTCCTGCAACAGCGCCTTTTCCTTTTGCCATCGCTCGCTTTTGCGAAGTGCCAATGAGAGAGAACCGGGGTTGCGTGTGTAGAGATAAAGGATCTTTGGGATCAAATGCACCGACACTTTCGCGCGCGTAATGCGACTCCAGAATTCCTTGTCGCCCGCCGCGATGAACCGTTCATCGAACTCGCCAAGCGTGGTGCGCAATTCATTGCGCCAGGCCGTGAATGACCGAAGCGCGTGCTCAACGGCAGTTTCGCAATACGCGCCGGCTCCCAACTGTTCCATTCGTCGTCCATCGGCTGTTTCACGATCAACGCAGTGCAGACATCGACGGCACGCGAATCCATTTCGCGCACGACACTTTCCAGCAGCAGCGGGTGCATCGCGTCGTCCATGTTCGAGTAACAAACGATCGGCGCGCGCGCGGCACGCCAGCCGAGGTTCCACGCCTCGTACAGATTGCGTCGTTCATCCGTCGTGATGACGCGGCAATTCGGATGTTCGCGGCAGAACGGTTCGAAGAGATCGCGCTCGCGCTCCGGCGAAGCGGTTTCGATGAAGAGGAATTCGGTTTCGGCGAACACCGTTTGCGCACGAATCTCCGCGAGCTTCTTGGAAACGAACCGCGCGTTGTTGTAGCTGCTGATGAGAACTGAGATGCGCGGCGGTCGCTTCACGTCGCCTCAGTCCATTGGATTCCCGCGCGGCGAGTCAATGCTGATGTGCGGGTGGAAAATGTCCGTTGCGCCTGCGCGCGGCCAAACGATACGCTCCGCGCTCCGTGAATGTCATGTGCGATACCATGCCCGAATGCGGCAGAATTGAATCCACTCCCGAAAAGACCCGCAACTGGCGCGGGATCGCACCAATCTTGCCGAAATCATGATTGTCCTCGGTTTAGGCGGAGCGGTGGGACACGACCCTGCCGCCGCACTGGTGATCGACGGCAAAGTCATCGCGGCAGCGGAGGAGGAGCGGTTCCTTCGCGATAAACACGCCAAGGGAAAACAAGCCGAGGTCGCCGCGCAGTTCAGTCTCAAGTTCGCCGGCATCAAACCCACTGATGTGCAGGCGGTCGCGTATCCATTTGCGCCTGTCAGTATTTTCGGGCCGGCCCGCTGGCATTACGCGATGCGGCATTGGTATGCGCCGGACCGGGCGCTCACGGCGTTGTTGAACGGCAATCGGCGCTACCGCCACAATGTGCGCGAAGTCTTTGCCGCGCTGCGCCGGATCGGAATTGATCCCGACAAGATCAAGTTCGTTCCCGTCGAGCATCACCTCGCGCACGCGTCGAGCGCGTATCACGTGTCTGGCTACGAGGACGCTGCGATCCTCAGCGTGGACGGCGTGGGCGAATATTCCACCACGTGGTTCGGCTATGGCCAAGGCGGGCGCATTCATCGAGTGAAGGAGTTTTATTCGCCTGATTCGCTCGGCGGACTTTACGGCGCGATCACCGAGTTCCTCGGATTCGAGATGCTCGATGGCGAATTCAAAGTCATGGGCATGGCGCCGTACGGCGATGCCAGCAAGATCGATGTTTCAAAGCTGCTCGAATGGGACGAGCGCGGGTTCCGAGTGAACACGCGACTCGCGAACTGTATCGGGGCGCGGCGCTACAAACGAAACGGCAAAGGAACTTATTTCTCCCCCAAACTGATCGAGATGTGGGGGCCACCGCGAGGCGGCGATCAAATTGACGAGCCTTACATCCACATCGCAGCCGCGGTTCAACAGCAACTCGAACAAGTGTTGCTCGCGCTCACGAAACATTATCTCGGCGAACACATCGCGCGCACCAAGCGGCTTTGCTACGCGGGCGGCGTGGCGTTGAACGTGAAGGCGAATCAGCGCCTCATCGCGCAATTGCCACCAGGCGGTGAGTTGTTCGTTCAACCCGCCGCCAGTGATGCGGGGACTGCGCTCGGTGCTGCCACGTACGCGGCGCACCAACTCGGTGACACCATTCAGCCGATGGAACACGCGTATCTCGGACCTGAGTATTCGGCCGCAGAGATCGAAGCCGTGCTGAAGAGGCGCGGCGTCACTTACGAGCGTTGTTCATCGATCACCGAGACCGCTGCTGATCTCCTCGCGGGCGGGGAAGTCGTGTCGTGGTTCCAGGGACGGATGGAATTCGGCCCGCGCGCACTCGGCAATCGCAGCATCCTCGGCAATCCTGCCAACCGTGGCGTCGCCGAAATGATCAATGCGCAAATCAAATATCGCGAACGCTGGCGCCCGTTTTGCCCGTCCATGCTCGACGATGTCGCGCCGGAGATTTTGCAGACGAATCATCCGTCGCCTTACATGACGTTCACCTTTGATGCGGCGGAACATTGGAAGTCGCGCATCCCCGAAGTGGTTCACGAAGACGGCACGTTACGGGCGCAGGTCGTGACGCCGCTGAGTAACCCACGGTACTACGAACTGCTGAAGAAGTTTCAGGCGCGCACGGGCATTCCGGTGTTGCTCAACACATCATTGAATCGTCGTGGAGAGCCGATGGTCTGCTCGCCCGAGGACGCGCTAAACATGTTTTACGGCAGCGACCTGCGAAATCTGGCGATTGGCGATTTTCTTGTGCGCAAAATGTAGGTGCTCGTTGTCAGCGCCAAAAAACCTGATACACTCCGCGAACCGCTTGTGAACAAACTCTACGCTCTGATCTTTGGCGCGTGTGTGGTGATGACCGCCGTGTCCGCCCGCGCGCAAGTTTCCACCAACCCGAACAACACGATCGTTCGCTTCGACGTCTTCACCGGCGGCACGAACTTCGGGAACATCGACATCGAGTTGTTTGACGAAGACAAGCCGGAGAGCGTGAAGAACTTCCTGCTCTATGTGTACTCGGGCGGGTATTCCAATCTACTGATCCATCGTGTGGATACGAATGTGGCGGCGCAAGCGGTCTTGCAGGCGGGCCACGTGAGGCTTCAGAAACCCCACAGCAGCAATACATTCGACGGTTATTTTCAAAACAGAAGCCTGGGGCGAATCACGAACGAGTTCAGCGTGGGGCCGCTGCTGAGCAACACGTTCGGCACGATTGCGGCGGCGCGAGTGAGCAGCGCCACGAATTCGGCGACCACGGACTGGTACATCAACCTGGCCGACAACGTCAGCCTGGACAGTTTTCAAGGCGGCTTCACTGTTTTCGGCAGGGTGATCAACACGACGTCGCCGAACAATGGCACGAACCTGTTGAACTATTTCGCGACGATTACGAACCTCACCTTCGCGTTCTTCTCATCGGAAGCTTTCCAACAGCTTCCGTTCTCCGCGTACCATTTCTCGTACTCCACCAATATTCAAGTCGTGACCAATATTGTCGTCGTCACGAACGACGTGGTCATTACGAATACAGTCATCACCACGAACACGGTGATCGCGACCAATATTCTTGGAGTTCAGTTCAGGGACTTGTTTACGATTCAAACTTCAATCCAGCGCGGTGGAGTTACTCCTGAGAAAGTTCGGCCTAAGTTCAAGTTCGGTTTCCCGCCGGCCAAAGTCCGTTCGACCACGAATGCCACGTTCACTGTCTCGGGCAGCGCGACCGATAATTCAGCGGTGCAGCGCGTGGTTTACGACAACGGGCAAGCCGTGGAAATCGTGCGCGGCACGACGAACTGGATCGGTGACATTCCATTGATTCCAGGAACGAACAGGTTTGCGTTCAGGAGTATCGATC
>Ga0193706_1000670_pt1 | contig 18073 bp, 14 predicted proteins | sample U3c1metaG_FD_160130 | JGI IMG/M metagenome (GOLD analysis project Ga0193706, IMG submission 160130) | Soil microbial communities from a riparian zone of the East river system, Colorado, United States - U3c1 | ecosystem: Environmental > Terrestrial > Soil > Riparian zone | place: USA: East River... | reverse complement strand
TCCTCGCGCGTGTAGAGCATCTTCACCGGCCGGCCGGTGAGCATCGCGAGCTTCGAGACGCAGAATTCCAGGCTGAAGGGATCGGACTTGCCGCCGAAGGCGCCGCCGATGCAGGGCTGGATCACACGGATCTTCTGCGCGGGCAGCTCGAGCACCTGGGCGAGGGCTCGGTGCACGTAGTGCGTGATCTGCGTCGCCGACCAGAGGGTCAGCAACCCGTCGGCCGAGCAGGTCGCCACCGCGCAATGCGGCTCGATCGCCGCGTGGGTCGAGCCGTGGAAGGAGTACTCGTCCTCGAGCACCAGATCCGCTTCGGCCGCGAGCTGGTCGACCGCGCCGAATTCCAGGCGCACGTTCTTCGAGATGTTGCCTTCCTTGCGGCCCTCGTGGATCGCCGGATCGTGGCGCACCAGGGATTCGAAGGGATCGAGGTAGACGTGCAGCAGCTCGTAGTCGACTTCGATCAGCTTGAGCGCCGCGTTGGCCGTGTCCTCGTCGACCGCCGCGACCGCGGCGACCGGATCGCCGATGAAGCGCACCTTGTCGACGGCCAGGGCGTTCTCGTCCTGGGTCCAGGGAATCACGCCGTACTTGATCGGCATGTCCTTGCCCGTGATCACCGCGTGCACGCCGCGCAGCGCGAGGGCCTTGCTCGCATCGACGCCGCGCACGCGCGCGTGGGCGTGGGGCGAGCGCAGGGTCTTCGCGTGCAGCATGCCCGGCAGCACGATGTCGTCGGTGTAGACCGCGGCGCCGGTGGCTTTCGCCAGGCCGTCGATCTTGCGCAGCGGCTTGCCGATCACCGAGAAGCGATCGCCCCAGGGCGCTCCGTTGCCGTGGTTGTCGCGCGCGGCCATCAGGCAGTCTCCGCCGCGGGCTTCTCGAGGGCCGAGCGCCAGTCCACGGCGACGACCGGCGGACCGCCGAGGCCGGCGACCGCGAGCTCGACGGCCTGCAGGATTTGCGTGTAGCCCGTGCAGCGGCAGAGATTCCCGGCGAGGGCGTCCTTGATCTGCGCCCGGCTGGGCCGCGGGTTGGAATTGAGCAGGGCGCGGGCCGAGAGCATCATCCCCGGCTGGCAGAAACCGCATTGCAGCGCGCCGCAGCGGTCGAACGCGTCCTGCACCGGGTCGGCTCCCTGGCCGCCGGCGCGGATGTGCGCCGGCATCAGACCTTCGATGGTCGTGACCTCGTGGCCCTCGGCCAGGGCGCCGAGGGTCAGGCAGGAGAGCACGGGTTTGCCGTCGACGAGCACCGTGCAGGCGCCACAATCGCCCTTGTCGCAACCCTGCTTGGAGCCAGTCAGGCCGAGGCCGTAGCGCAGCACTTCCAGCAGAGTCCAGTGCGCCGGGGCGGCGACCGATGCGGCATCGCCGTTGATCTTGAGGCGCAGAATGCGCATGCGGCGATTCTCCCCCTCGACTGTGCGACTCGCAACCCTCGAGCGCGGATGGGGGAATGCGCCGCGTGCCCGGGGACGTCGGGCCGCGGCAGCAAGAAGCCCCGGTGCGCCCCGCGCGGTATCAGGAGTCGCGTGCAGGGCGCCCCGGCGGCGGACCTTCCGATCCCACCACCAGGTCCGAGTCTCGTCGAACCGGCAAGAGCCAAGGCGCCGGATCTGGGGCTTGGTCGCCTGAACCCGCGCCCGCCCGAAAGGTTCCGGAACTTATTCGGAGATTTCGCCCAGGAAGATCGCCCCGAGCTCGGCCGCCTTGCGGTCGCCGACGCCCTTGACCTGCCGGAACTCCTCGAGGGTCCTCGGCCGGCGCGCGGCGAGGTCGGCCAGGGTGCGGTCGTTGAAGATCAGGTAGGGCGGGACGCCCTTCTCCTGGGCCAGGCGGCGGCGCAGGGCGCGCAGGCGCTCGAAGAGCTGGGCCTCGGGCGTGCCCGGGTCGATCGAAAGACCTGCGACCGCCGCCGCGCTGGTGCGGGTCTTCGAGGCCTTGGAGAGCTTGGGCATGGCGAACAGGCTGACCGGCCGCTCGCCGCGCATGACCTCGACGCCGCTGCGCGAGAGGAACAGGGTCGGGTACTGGCCGTTGGTCACGCGCAGGTGCTCGAGGCCGACCAGCTGGTCGATCCAGTGGCGGATCTCGCGCGCCTCGTGCTCACTCAAGAGACCGAAGGTGGTCAGCTTGTCGTGCTGGGCGCGCCGCACGCGCTCGGTGTTCGCGCCGCGCAGCACGTCGGCGACGTGCGCGCCGCCGTAGCGCTGCTCGCAGCGCACCACGCAGGAAAGGATCTTCTGCGCGATCACCTTCGCGTCGTCGACCGCCCGCAATTCGCCCAGGCACACGTCGCAGGCGCCGCAACCTTCGGGTTTCGCGTTCCAGGTGCCGCCGAAATGCTCGTCGAGGAACTTGTGCCGGCACACCGCGCCGCTGGCGAAGGACAGCACGCGCGTCAACCGCGCGATCGACGCCTCCAGCTCCGCGCGGTCGCTCGGATTGCCCGCCAGGGCCGCGTCCTCGGAGCTCTTCTCGATCAGGCCTTTCCAGCCGTGGTAATCGGCGGCCGAGTAGAGCAACACGCATTCGGCGGCGAGTCCGTCGCGGCCCGCGCGGCCGGATTCCTGGCTGTATTGCTCGATTCCTTTCGGCAGGCTGGCGTGGACGACGAAGCGCACGTCGCTGCGGTCGATGCCCATGCCAAAGGCGACCGTGGCGACCACCACGTCGACGCGCTCCTGGAGGAACTGCTCCTGGTTGTGCTTGCGGATCGGCGGCGTCAGCCCCGCGTGGTAAGGCAGGGCGCGAACGCCCGCCGCGGCCAGATCGCGCGCCAGCTCGTCGACGTCCTTGCGCCGCAGGCAATAGACGATGCCCGCCTGCTCGGGATGGCGGCGGATCACGGCGAGCACCTGGTTCAGCGTGTCGCCGCGCGGCTGGAATCGATAGGTGAGATTCGGCCGGTCGAAGCTGCCGACGAGCAGCACCGGATCGCGCAGGCAGAGTTGCACCGCGATGTCGGCGCGCACCTCGGGCGTGGCCGTCGCGGTGTACGCCTGGACCGGGATCTCGGGATGACGCCGGCGCAACAGGCCGATCTGGCGATATTCGGGCCTGAAATCGTGGCCCCAATGGCTGATGCAGTGGGCCTCGTCGATCACCAGCGAGGAAATGCCGGCTTCGCGCAGCTCGTCGAAGAAGCCGTCGAGCAACAGGCGCTCCGGCGCGACGAACAGGATGCGCAGGCTCTTCTCGAAGAGCTTTTCGCGCACGGTGCGTCGCTCGCCGCCGTCCTGGGCGCTGGTCAGCATTGCCGCGGGCACGCCGTTGCCGACCAGGCCGTCCGCCTGATCCTTCATCAAGGAAATCAGCGGGCTTACCACCACCGTCAATCCCGGCCGGATCAGGGCCGGCGCCTGGTAGCAGAGGCTTTTTCCCGCGCCCGTCGCGAGCACGACCAGGGCATCGCGCCCAGCGAGGGCGGCGTTCATGGCCTCGGCCTGCAGCGGGCGCAGGCTGGTGTAGCCAAAGGTGCGCCGGATCGCTTCCGAGAGGGCGGCGGGGATCGCCGCGGCGGGAGGCGGCGCCAGCAGCGCGGAATCAGAGGGAGTCACGGACACGGTGACCGATTGGACAGCCGCGCGGTTGCACTTCAAGTGCGCACTTGGGCCAAGTTTCCGAAAGCGAGTGCCCGCCGCGTGTTTCAGCGGGCAAAGATCTGCGCCGGATCCTCGAAAGCCTTGAACTCGAGGGCGTTGCCGCTGGGGTCCTTCAGGAACATGGTCGCCTGCTCGCCCGCTTTTCCGACGAAGCGCACGTGGGGCTCGATCACGAAGACCGTGCCCGCCAAGCGCAGTCGATCGGCCAGGGTGTGCCAATCTTTCCAGCCCAGGATCAGGCCGAAGTGGGGGATGGGCACGTCGTCGCCGTCGACGGGGTTGCTCGCGTTGCGCGCCTGGACGCCCTCGACCAGGTGGGCCGAGAGCTGGTGGCCGTACAGGGAGAAATCGACCCAGCGCTCGGCGCTGCGGCCTTCGCTGCAGCTGAGCAGGCCGGCGTAGAAAGCGCGCGTGGCGGCGAGGTCGTGGACCGCGAAGGCCAAGTGGAACAGCGGGCGATCCGGTGAATTCCTGGCGCGGCTTTCCATGCTCAATCCTCCGACCAGTTTCCCGCCAGCGCGCCCTTGCTGCTGAACGTGCGCGATTTGCGCGAGTTGTAGACGCTGATGAAGTAAGTGCAGCGCTTGCAGACGTCGGGATAGTCGCCGCGCTGGTGGCGGTCGATCAGATCAGTGATCGCCTCGCCGCCCCAGATCTTCGACAGGGGCGCGTCATGCACGTTGCCGACGATCAGCTCGGCCTCGACGTCGCGGCAGGCGCAAGCGTTGACCCGGCCGTCGGCGAGCACCACCGGCTTGGTGAACAGCAGCTCGCAGGCTCCACGTTTGTAGGGCATCACACGCGGTTTCAGCCCGACGGCGGCCAGGGCCTCGGGCGTGATCATGCCTGCCCAGGAGTCGTAATCCTCCATCGGCGCGATCTCGACCAGACCGCGTTTCGCACAGGCCTCGATGTGCTTCTGCAGCTCGTTCTTGACCGGCGGATTGGGGCAGCGCAGCGCCAGGGTGAACGGAATCGACGAGCCCCGGCGCTCCTTGATCTCGAGGAAGGCCAGCACCGCGTCGCGCGCCTTGTCGAACTTGTTGACGCCCATGATCGTGTTCCAGGTCGGCTCGTCGTAGCCGCCCCAGGAGACGTGGACGTGGAGCTTGGAGGCGTAGTCCAGCAGGCGCTCGCACTTGTCGGCGCTCATCAGGATCGCGTTCGTATAAAAGGAGATGCCGCGCACCTCCGGCAGGGCCATCAAGAAGTCGAGGCGCTCGAACAGGAAGCGGTCGACGAAGGGGTCGCCGACGATCGGCGTCAGCGACACGTGGTGGCCGCCCATCGCGAGGTAGTCGCGGACCACGCGCTCGAAGAGCTCCTGGGACATGACCTGCTTCTTGCGCTCCATCTGCGGATAGGCGCAGAAGACGCACTCGGCGTTGCAGGTGTTCGTGCCCTCGACGTGCAGACCGCGCGGAATGTGGCGCAGATGCTCCAGCTCGGCCCGGATCGACTTGCGCGAGGTGCGGAAATGCCACTCCGTGTCGACCACGTCCAGCCAGTGGCGGGCGCGCTGGCGGTATCTCTCGGGCAGGGCGCGCCGGGCGAGGGCCTTCAAGGCATGGGGGAGCGACATCGAGAGTTCGCTCCAGTCTACCCCGCGAGCGGGGGCGACTCCTCGGCCGCGCCGATCGGTGGCCGCGCGCTATTTTCCGCCGCGAGCCGGCTTGGCTTCCGGCGGCTTGGCCGCGCTGGGCAAGGCCTTGGCCTGCATCCAACGCGCCAGGTCCATGGGCAGCTTGGTGTCGCCGAGCAGCTCCGCCGCGCCGACTTTCAACACGTTGGCCATGACCTCGGACTCTTCCGTCGATCCGCGCGTGGCCGCTTCGGTGACGCTCTTGGCCGTCGCGGCTTCGTCCTTGCTGACGGCGACGTAGATCGGAAGACCCGACAGCTCGGCCAGGTCTTTCATCAGCGAGGATCCGAGCTGTTCCGTCACTGGCGAGAGCAGCACGATGTCGCGCACCTTCTCGTCGCGGGTCGCATGCCGCGCAACGAGCGTGCAGCCCGCGCCGTAGCCGACCAGGCTGACGGTCATCGTGTGCACGCCGCTCTGGCTGGTCAGGTACTCGACGCCGGCTTTCACGTCGCGCGACATGAACGCCCAGTTACGGGTCTGAGCTTCCTTGTCGAGCTTCTTCCAGTCGAGCTCGACCGTGGCGCTCTCGCCATGACCGCGCAGATCGAGGGCGAGGACCGCGAAGCCCGCTTTCTGCAGGCGCAGGGCCAGGGGTTGGAGATCGGCCCGCGTTCCGCCCGCTCCGTGCACGAGCAGCGCGCCAGGCGCTTTCTGCTTCGATTCGCGCGGCGCGAAATAGGTCGCGCTCAGGCTCAATTTGTCCTCGGTGTGCAGGGTCACCTTCGCCGGCTCGGGATCCGACGGTGACAGCGCTGTGGCGGGTCCCGCGAGAGGGCCAGCGAGCATCGAGCTGAACCCGAGGACGATCGCGGCGCACAGGGGCAATCGGCCTTTTCGAAGAAACGAGCTGTGCTTCTGCATGCGTCGGCGTGGGATGCGAAGTGGGTCGAGTCCAGGCCCAGGCGCTGGCCGACGGAGGATGGCTTGCTTTTCAGGTCCTATGGTGGACACCGTGCTCGCCAGCAACCTAGTAATCCTCCGTAGATCGACTACCGAGTTTCTGGCCGCGCGGGCCAAGTTCACGTCACCAACGACGCGCGCCGCGGTAGACGTTCCGTGAGGCGGTCTCGCACCGCTCTCCGCGGCCCGCGCCAGCGAAGCGGCTCGGTCCGCGCGGGATAGACGAAACTCAAAGCCAGCGCTACCTTGGCTCGCCCTCGACTGCCCGGGGGCGCTCGGAGATCCGTCCCCCCTCGCCCCAAGCGCCTTCGAACTCACCAGCATGGCACAGTTCAACCCGGTTCAATTCCTGCGCAATGCTGCCCGCAACTCGCCGTGGCTGGTGATCGCCGTTGCGCTGCACGCGGTGATCATCGCCGTCATGAGCGTGATCTACCTGGCGGGCGGCCGCGAGAAGGCGGACACCACGGCGACCAACGTGACCCTGGCCACGAAGCGCGAGGAGATCGTCCAGCCGCCCGAGGAGATCGTGCGCAAGGCTCCCCCGAAGAACGCGGAGGAGGAGATCGTCGATCCCGAGCACCAGCTGGAGTACAAGCCGGCCCAGGAGAACGAGGACCTCTCGATGGAAGCCGGCGACCCGAACGCCGAGACCGCGGGAGCTCCACCCGGTGGAACATCCATCGGCGCAGGCAATGCCCCGGGACATTTCGGGGCAGGCACCAGCACGCTTTCTTCCATTCGGGCAGGTAAGGGGGGCGGGAAGGGACGGGGCGGTCCGACACAGGTCACGGAGACGGCGGTTCGATACGGTTTGATCTGGCTGATCCGACACCAGCAAGCCGATGGCTCCTGGGACGCTCAAGCCCTGCCCGGCTGCTGTGTCAACGACAAGAAGTGCGTCGGCCCGAACGAGAAGTACCCCGAGTTCTGGCGCCAGGGGCTGACCGGGCTCTCACTGCTCGCCTTCCTCGGTGGTGGCTACAACTTCGACTCGAAGCAGACCATCGTCGACGTCGTCCAGGCGAAGAAATACCGCATCGGCGACGTGATCAAGAACGGCCTGATGTGGTTGAAGAACAGCCAGCAGCCCGACGGCTCCTTCGGCCCCGAGCAGCACGTTTACAACCAGGCCATCTGCGCCTTGGCATTGACCGAGGCTTACGGCCTTTCCAAGAACCCGACTTGGAAGAAGCCGGCACAGCTCGCGATCGACTGGCTGGTCGCGGCCGAGAAGACCAATCCCGACAACAGCGGGAACCTGTGGGGCTGGCGCTACCACTCGCGCGTCGCGGTGCAGGCTCTCAAGGACCAATACGACGCCCGCAAGAAAGCGGTCGACGAGAAACGGGCTCCTTTCGAGGCCAAGAAAGCGGAGATCGAAGCCCAGCGCGCGGATCTGGAAGCGCAGAAGGACAAGCTCAAGCCCGAGGAACTCGAAGCGGGCCTCGCGAAGCTGCGCGAGCAGATGAAGGAGGTCGACCTGGCCCTCAAGCAGTTCGATCCCGAGATCAACGAGATCGCCGCTGGCCTGCGCGGTGTCATCCCCGAGCTCTACGACTCCGACCTGTCGGTGACGACCTGGGTCTTGATGGCCTTCAAGTCCGCGGAGGCCTCGGGCCTCAAGGTGCCCCACGAAGCGTTCGAGGGCGGCAAGAACTTCGTCCTCTCGGTTTCGCAGGACGACGGACTCGCCGGGTACACCAGTCGCGCGGGAGCCGGACGTCCGGTCGGCGGCAAGGGCGACAATTTCCGCTACCACGTCGGCACGATGAGCGCGCTCTCGATGCTCTGCCGCACGTTCGTCGACCACAACATCGACGACCCCTTCCTCGAGAAGGCTGCGCAGGCATTGATCAAGGACGTGCCAGAGGTCTCCAAGGACAAGCTCTCGATCGACTACTACTACTGGTACTACGCCAGCCTGGCCTTGAATCAGTACGACGGACCGGACAGTCCGCGCAAGGGCAGCCGCTACTGGGACCAGTGGAACCGGGCGATGAACGAGTCGATCCTGGCCACGCAGGACGAGAAGGAAAAAGCCTGCACCAAGGGCGGCTGGGTGATCCCGGATCGATGGGCGATGTCCGGCGGACCGATCTACGCCACCGCCATGAACGTGCTGACCCTCGAGGTCTACTACCGCTATCCGAACGCGTTCGGCTCTGCGGAGCGCTTCGCGCCGGTCAAGAAGGCCGAGAAGAAGCCTGCGCCGGAACAGCCCGCGCCGGAACAGCCCGCGCCCGACAAGCCGCCGGGCGAGAATCCTGAGAAGGGCGACAAGTAGCGGCACCCGCGATGCAAATGGACGTGATGAAACGCCTGGCTTTTGTCGGCGCATTGGTCTTCGCTACTCCCGCGATCGCGCTCGCGCAGAGCTCGGCGATCCTCGGGCGCGACGACGGAGCCTTCGCTCGTCAGCTCTACGAGCGTGGCTGGACCGATCTCGCCGAGGGCGTGATCAAGGCCTACGAGAAGCTCGATGCGGAAGGCAAGGCCGATCCTCTGGCCGTGCTCGATATGCAGGCGATCGGGCTCGATCTCAGGCTCGATGTCGCGCGCCGCGATTCCGACCTGGTCCGGCGCAAGCAGGTGATCACCGAGGTAATCGCCGCCAAGGAGAAGCTGGTCTCCGAGCACCCGCGCACCCAGGTCGGCCGCGACACGCGCGACAACCTGCCGGACGCCTATCGAATGCTCGGTGAATCGCTGACCGCGGCCCTGGCCAAGGAAAGCGATCCGGCGAAGGTCACCACGCTGCGCGAGGAAGGCGAAGCAGCCTTTGCACGCGCCGAGACTGGGCTGAAGGAACGCCTCGCGACTCTGAAAGAGCTGCGCATCGAGGAGAACCAGGCTGCCGCCGACGTGCAGTACATGAACGCCCTCTTCAATCTGGGGCGCACCCACTATTTCCACTCGCGCTTCTATCCGGCCGCGGATCCGAAGCGCGGTCAGCTGCTCGCCAGCGCGATCAGCACGTTCGAGGATTTCAGTCTCGACTACGGCGACAGGTTGCTGAACGTCGAGGGCATGTACTACATCGGCCTCTGCTACAAGTCGATGAGCCAGTACGACGACGCGTTCGAGAGGTGGGACTACGTGATCTCGGTGCGCGAGGGCTACGAGCAGGACGCGCAGGGCCGCTACGATGTGATGCCCGAGGTCGCCGACCTGATTTCGCGCAGCGCGCTGCAGAAAGTGCTGCTGCTCACGGAGACCGGCAAGCCGCAGGAAGCGATCGAGGCCGCTGACGACTTCTGGACGAAGATCCCCGATCCGGCGACGGCGGGATCCGGTCTCGCCGTGCTCGCCGCCAAGGCCGATGCCCAGCTCGCGGCGAACGATGCCGGCTCGGCCGGCGACACTGCCCGGCAACTGATCGCTCTGGATCCCTCCGGTCCTTGGGGGAGCCGAGGCCGCGAAGTCCTCGGCCGCATGATCGGCGGCGCGAGCGGGGCCTCGATCGGGCCCGAGGAAATCCTGCGCGTCGCGCAAACCGATTTCGGCCAGGGCAAGTTCGACCAGACCCTCGACGACGTGCAGCATGTGCTGCAGGCCGCGAAGGGCGACGCCAAGGAACAGGACTACGGTTCCTCGGCCCTGTACCTGATGGGCCAGGTCTATGCGAAGCGCGGCTGGTTCCACGAAGCCTCGCTCGTGTTCGACACGGCCTTCGAGCTCTACCCGCGCGGCGCCGACGCGCCGAACGCGATCGCGGCCGCGATGGATTGCTACGCGCGCTTGAACCGCGACGAGAAGCGGCCCTTCTACAAGTCGCGGCAGAAAGAGCGCGGCCAGAGTCTGACCGCCAAGTACCCGACGCATCCGGCCGCGGCGTCCGTGCAACTCGGCGAAGCTCGCGAGCTGGTCGCCGACGGCAAGTTCGTCGAAGCGGCCAAGCTCTTCCAGGGCGTTCCGCCGGGCGCGGTCGGCTACGAGGAAGCGGAAGTCGGCGCAGGCAATGCGCTGTACCGCCAGGGCATCGCCCTGGCCGCGGACAAGAAGCCGGCCGAGGCCAAGGCCGCCTTCACCCAGGCCGAGACCACGCTCAAGAAGGCGATGGCTGACCTCGCGACGGCCAAGAGCAAGTCGCTCGACCCCGCGGTGCTCGCGCGCTACTCCGGCGCGGAATACACGGCGCTGATGACCCTCGCCTCGATCTACGTCCAGGACGCCGTCGGCCGGCCCGAGGACGTCTTGAAGACCCTCGAAGGAGCGGACGAGCGCTTCGCCAACGATTCCAAGGGAATCGAAGGCATCTGGACCCTGCGCATCCGCGCGCAGGAGAAGCTCGGCAAGCTCGAGGAAGCGATCACGCAGTTCGACGCCCTGCTGGTCAAGCAGAGCGATCACACCGGCCTCGCCGGCGCGGCCGGCGTGCTCGCGCGCGCCCTCGACCAGCGCGCCCTCGACATCCTCAAGGCCGACGCTTCGAAGACCGAGGCCGCCGACAGTTCCTGGCACAAGGCGGTCGGCTATTACCTGCTCTCGGTCCAGCCCCAGCTCGACACCCGCGCCAACGCGAAGTTCGCCGAGCTCGAGGCCGTCGCCAAGCGCCTGCTCGAGATCGGCATGCGCTTCAACGGCGTCGCCGAGGAATCGAACAGCTTCGTCGGCTGGCGCTCCGAGAAGACCGCGGACACCCAGGCCTGGGAGAAGGCGGCGCAGCTCTACGAAGTCGTGGTCGAGCTCGATCCCGCGAACTACCGCGCGCGCATCGGATACGGCCGCGCCCTCGGTTTCCTCGCGCGCTGGAAGGACGCCGCGGCGGCCTACGCGTCGCTGTTCGACCAGGAAAAGCTGCTCAAGCCCGACAAGTCCGGATTCAACCCGGAGGTCGTCAGCAACCGGCCCGAGCTGGTCAACGCCTACCTCGAATGGGGCGTGTGCGAAGCCGAGACCGGCCTCTTGGAGAAGTCCGCGGACCGCCAGGCGCGGGCGTCGGAGATCTTCGACAAACTGGTGGCCAACACCCTGAACAAGAGCCCGCTGTGGTGGAACGCGAAGTACCACCAGATCCGCACGCTGTACGAGCGCGGCATGTACGAGCCCGCCGACGTCGGCATCGGCACGCTCGAGCGCGTCACCGCCAAGGACTTCGCCGACGCTCCGACGGGTCTCAAGGCTCTGCTGATTGCCCTGCGCACCGACATCTCCAAGAAAGTCGTCAAACGCTGATGACCCTTTCGACCTCGACCATGGTGAAGAATCGCCTGCTCCTCGCATCGTTTTCCGTCGTGGGCGCGATCGCGTGCCTCGGCCTCGGCGTGCCGTCGGCTTCCGCCCAGACCAAGGAAGACAAGGACGTCGTGCAATTGCGCGATGGGAAGTCCGCGTCGCTCTCGATCGAATCGGAAAACTGGGATGCGATCGTGGGCAAGGGCTCGCCGCCGATCTCCTGGGACAACGTGCAGGCGATCAGCTACGCGAATGCTCCGGAGTTCACCAAGGCGATCGATGCCTTCAACGCCGGCAACTACGACTCGGCCTTGACGCAATTCGAGGCGCTGAAGGAAGACGCGAAGCTGCGCAAGGTCTTCAAGCAGCAGATCGCCTTCGACACGGCCCTGGCCCTCGCGGAAAACGACAAGGTCGACGAAGCGATCGCGGCCTACCAGGACGTGCTCAAGACCTACCCGAAGGGTCGCTACCACGTGCGCGCGGTTGACGGCATCGCCAACGGCCTGATCGCCAAGAACGACACCGCGGGTGCGATGAAGGCCGTCGACGCCGCGACCGCCGATGCGGGAGATCCCGCGCTCGCCACCGCGATCGGGCTGGTCAAGGCGCGGCTCCTGGTCGCGCAGAACAAGTACGCCGAGGCCAAGCCGCTGTTCGTCGCTGCATCCTCCGCCCAGGGCGCGCCGGCATCCGTCGGCTTCGAGGGCCAGCTCGGCCAGGCGACCTGTCTGTTCCAGGAAGGCAACGCGGCCGGCGCCGAGACGGCTTTCCGCAGCTTGACCAAGGTCGACGCTCCCAAGCACGTGCTCGCCGGCGCGTGGAACGGACTGGGCGACATCCTTTCCGACCAGGGCCGCAAGAAGAAGGACATCGATCAATTGCTCGATGCCCTGTACTGCTACCTGCGTGGCACGACCGTGTACGCGCCGCTCGCGGGCGAGTCCGGCCTGCAGTACGAGCGCGCCCTCGCCGGCTCCGCGCTGTGCTTCGGCTACGTCTCGGACCTCGAACCCAACAAGGACAGGAAGAAGCTCTACAGCGACCGCGCGAACGAGCGGAAGGAACTGCTCAAGAAGGAGTTCCCGACTTCGCCTTTCCTCAAGTTACTACGCTGATCCCACACCCATCCCCCAGCTCACGCCCCCGAAGTCTGATGAAAAACCTGCGCAATCTGTTGATTCCGGCCCTGACCGCCGGATTCATCTTCATGAGCGACGTCCTGGCCTTCGCCCAGGAAAAAGCGGGTCACCAGTCGAAGTCGATGCTCGACCTGTTCGAGACCACCGGCCCGGTCGGTTACCTGATCGTGGGCTGCTCGATCGCGGGAACGGCCCTGGTGATCGAGCACTTGATCAACCTGCGGCGCGAGAAGCTCGCGCCTCCGGACTTCACCGGCGAGGTCGAGGCCCTGATCAACGAGGAGAAGTTCGACGAGGCCGTCGAGCTGTGCGACGAGGAAGACGGCTACATGGCCAACCTGGTCAGCGCCGCGCTGCGCATGCGCCACGCCGGCTACGAGCACATGATCGACGGTCTGGAGCAGGCCGCGGTGGAGGAGTCGTTCAAGCTCAACGCGAAGATCTCCTACCTTTCGCTGATCGGAAACGTCGCGCCCCTGCTCGGGCTGCTCGGCACGGTGACCGGAATGATCTCCTCGTTCCAGGAAATCGAGCGCCTGAAGTCGCCCACCCCCGGCGACCTCGCCAAGGGCGTGTACGAATCGCTGGTCAACACGACCATGGGACTGTTCGTCGCGATCATCTTCCTGACGATCTATTTCCTGTTCAAGAACAAGGTCACGAAGATGACCCTGTCCATGAACCTGCAGGCGGTGGACATGCTCAAGAATCTCGCCACCGGCCAGCGGCACTGAGAGCCGCGCCCAGGATCTAATCAGCCATGGCACGCAAGCACGGACCGACGGTGAAGGAAGACGTCACCGCGAACCTGATCCCGATGATCGACATCATGTTCCTGCTGCTCTTGTTCTTCATGCTGGGAGCGGACATGAGCCAGAGAGAACTGGCGGAGCTCGTGCTGCCCATGGCGGACACGGTGGTCGAGGAGAAGAAGGAAAAGAGCGACGACGACGAGTTCCGGACCACGGTCAACGTCTGCCATCGCTCGGATTCCGCGACCTTCAACTGCCCGGTCAACGCCAAGAACCTGGTCTGCCGCCAGATGGATCACTGGCAGATCGTGATCCGCTCCGAGGAATTCGACCTGGAGACCGTCAAGGAGCAGATCGAGACCCTGGCGGGGCGTGATGGCGATCCGGATTCGGCGCGCGAGCCGGACATCGACCCGATCGCTCGGCGCAAGATGTCGCGGCGCAAGATCTCCATCCGCGCGGACAAATTCGCGCCGTACGGGCACGTGCAGCAGCTGATCACGCTGTGCGGGCTCGCGGGCATCTACAAGGTCGAAGTCGGAGCCGCCAAGCCTCCGATCGAGAAAAAGGTCTGAGGGCAACATGAACGGGAGCCTGTCATGGCCGGCGTAAGCGTAGGCGAAAGCGACGAGAACCCCGTGGCGATCAACGTCACGGCGATGGTGGACATCATTTTCTGCCTGTGCGTGTTCTACATGTGCTCCTTCAAGTTCAAGCAGCTCGAAGGCAAGTTCGATTCGTGGCTGCCGAAGGACAAGGGCACGGGCGGAGTGGGCGACACCACCGCGCTGATCCAGGAGATCCGCGTCGCCTTGTTCTGGGACGACGCGGGGCAGAAGACGATTCGCCGGTTCCTGTCCCGCGAGGTGACCTCGGACGTCGAGCTGCAGCAGTTCATCCACGACCAGCACGCGGACAACCTGCGCCTGGGCAAGACGGACGTGCCGGTGATCGTCGACGCCGAAGCCAGGGTGCCGTGGACCGAGGTCATCACGGTGATCAACCTCGCCAAGCGCGAAGGCATCGCGAACATCGAGTTCGCCCTGGGTCTGCCGCTGCAGGCCAAGTGAGCGGGGGGAGACCACGCTCTTCGGCGCCATGAACGACGCGCCTTCAAAGCCGGAGCTTCCGCGCCGCTCCTTCCTCGAGGCGCCGCCGCAGACTTCCTTCCTGAAGTCGCCGGAGGGCAAGCGCCTCTTGTTCTTCGGCCTGCTCTTCGCGGTCGCGGGCGTGCTGCTCTACTTCCAGTACAAGCGCACCGAGGCCAGGATCGAGCTGGCCGCAGCGGAGCGCGGCGCGGCGGAAGCGGCGGCGAAGAGCGCGATCCCGGAAGCGGAACTGCTCGCGAAGAAGCGCGCGCTGCTGCCGACCCTGTTCGAGGGCGCGCTGATCGATGCCGCGGACGGCGAGGATTTCCAGGAGACCGCCGGCTACCACACGCTGCTCGAGATGCTCGCCGGCTACACGCCAGCCGAGGTCACGCAGAAAGCCGTGGATCCGCTCGACCGCGCCACCGCGCTGCGAGAGCCCGACCTGTCGCGCGGTGAATTCGTGCGCGTGCGCGGCCTGCTGGCGGGGATCTTCGCCGTGAAGCTCGCGCGTCCCGCGCAGGGCGTCAGCGACGTCTGGCGCGGAAGCCTCACCGACACCGACGGCAACGAGGGCATCGTGTTCGACCTGATCGGCGATCCTCCGCCCGTCGAGCCGCAGCGCTCGCTGGTCGAGATCGACGGCATGATGTACCGCACGGTCGGATACGACGCCAAGCGGGGCAGTGTGCCTAAGCTGGCTCCCTACGTGCTCGCTCGCAACCTGCGCGTGATCGACCCCGCTCCCCCGAGCGGAAGTTCGACCAAGTACCTGGTCATCGGCCTGGGTATAGCAGTCATCATCGCGTATCTGATGCTTCGTTCCTCGATGAAGACGAAGCGGCGGCAAGCACCGCAGAAGGCCCGATTCAAAGAAATGTTCGAGCAGCGGCGTCGCGCCGAGCGCGCCGAGCCGCGGCCCTGAGATCCCACACGACCCAACGGACCAACCATGTCAGTTTGCGAGAATTGCGGAACGAAGTTCGAGCCCCGTGACAACGCGCTGGTGACGACCACGCGAGTGCTCTGCTCTCCCTGCACCGTGGCGCGCGCCGCCGAGAAGCAGCGCGCCAAGGCCCTGGCGGGTGTGCCCGCCGCCGCGGTGCCCGTGCCCGCGGCCTCATTGCAGAAGCGCGCCGCTCCGCCGCCCACACCGGCTCCCGCGAAACCCGCTCCTCCGCCGCCCGCCAAGCCCGCTCCCAAGCCCGTCAAGCGCGCCGCGGCGAAGGACGAGGACGACGAGGAGGACAGCGAGGAATCGCGCCGCCCGCGGGTCGCGCCCAAGGAGCGCGAGAGCAAGACCGCGATGCTGGCCTGGATCGCCGCCGCGGTCATGGCCGTCGGCGCGGGCGCGGTGGTGTTCGTGATCTACAAGAACAAGCAGGCCCAGAACGTGCAGATCGCCGCGATCCTCTCCCAGCAGAAGACCGTGTACGACAAGATCGTGGCCCTGGCCGCGCTCGACACGGAGACGGCGGCCACGGAGCTATTGACCTACTCCGAGCAGAACAAGGTGACCTGGCAGGCCAGCGACAACGCGGCGGAGATCACCAACCTGATCGCCAAGGCCAAGGGCCGGATCGAGCGCGAGAACCAGCGCAAGGCCACGCTGGCCGCGATGGACAAGGTCGAATCCGGCGTCGAGGGCATCGCACAGCTCACGCCCTCGCAGATCGCCGAACTGCGCCGTCTGCTCGGCGAGATCGAGCCGAAGGCCGAGCTCGTGGGCGCCGACTTCCTGGCGCGCGTCGGCGTGGCGCGCAAGACCTTGGATCAGACCTACGTCAGAGCCCTGCACGAGGACGCCAAGGCCTTCGCCGCGGCGAATCCCGACAAGGATCGGCTCGCCCTGCAGCGCTTCACGGTCGCGGAAGACGAGGTCCAGAAGCTGCTCGACGACTCGATCCGCGTCAAGAACCGCGAGAACGAGAAATTCTTCACGCCCCACTACCAGGAGATCATCGAGGAGTCCGACAAGCTGGTGGAGGAAGCCTTCCCGCTCGACTCGCTCGACAAGCTGCCGTGGGTGGATCTGCTCCGCGGCGATCAGGTGACGCACTGGGTCCCGGCCGAGGTCAAGGGCTTCTCGCACCGGATCGACGACGGCGTGATGACCATGATCGGTCCCGACGCCGACGCGGGCTACCAGGGTCTGATCTCGATCGGCGACCGTGAGCAGTGGCGCGACTTCGAGGTCGAGATGACGTTCACGCTCGATAGCGGCGACTTCGACTTGTACTTCCGCCTCGGCAAGAAGCCCGACAACAGCGTGACCAAGGTCAACATCTCCGCGGGAGAAGAGGGCCTCGTCGCCGGAAAGGAGTACACGATCACGGCGCGGCTGATCGGTTCCAACTTGACGATGACCTACTACCCCGAGGATCTGCAGCAGGATCCGGCGCGAATCAACTGGACCAAGACGCGCAAGGGCGGTCTGGCCTTCGGCCTGCAAGCCGGGACGCGGATGAAGATCACGAAGATGCGCGTGCACGAGCTGCGCGCTTCGAACAAGCAGTAGCGCTCGGAGAATCAGCGCTCGCAACCGCAGCGCTCGGGCGCGACTCCTCGCGGCCCGAGCCCGCGCGGCGAGTGCTCAGCCCTTGGTCTTCACCGGCAGCGACTTCTCGAGCATCCACTTCGAGACGTCGCCATACATGGACTTGTCGGTCATGATCGCCGAGGCATCCTGCTTCGAGGTCCGCACCTCGATCCAATCCGGACTGCCCGCGGACTTGGCGGAGGCTTCGATCAAGCGCTTGCCCGTGTTCTGATCGTCCTTGCCGACCACGATCAAGGTCGGCAATCCGCCGAGCTGCTCGAGGTCCTTGACGATCGAGTTCCCGTGCACCTCCGGCTTGGGATCGATCAGGACCAGGTCGCGGACCCGCTCGTCGCGCACGGCGTGGCGCACCGCCAGCATCGCGGAGTTGCCTTGAGCGAGCAGGCTGACGCGCGACGGCTGGACTCCGGTCTGCGTGGTCAGGAAAGCCACCGCCGCTTTCATGTCGCCCTGCATCGCCGTCCAGGCGCGCAGCTGGCCCTCGCTGTCGAGAGCCTTCCAGGAAAGCTCGGCCGTCGCGCTTTCGCCGTGGCCGCGCAGATCGATCGCGAGCACCGCGAATCCCGTCTTCTGCAGGCGCTTGGCCAGGGCCAGGACGTCGGCGCGAGATCCGCCCGTGTCGTGCAGGAGCAGCGCCGCGGATGCTTTCTGCTTCGTGTCGCAAGGCGCGAAGTAGGTCCCGACCAGAGTCAGCTTGTCCTCGGCCGAGAGCGTGACCCGCGCCGGCTCAGGGTCGGCGGCCAGGGCCGCGGCGCACAGCGGCGGGGCGGGGTGAACCAGGAACGCAGCGAACCCGAGTGAAAAAGGGAGGACGAAAGGGAGGCAGAGGCGGAGTTGGAGCATCGTGGGGGGCTGATGGATCGCGGCTCTGGTGCTCGAACGTCGCGGATAACGCGCTCGCCGGCCGCAGCGCGTCCGCCGTCTCGAGGCGGGGCGATGTGTCCGGCGAGTGTGGAGCGCTCGATTCGGGGCGGAGGAGGTAACCGAGGCTAGCGGAGGGGACGAACGCGAGCCGACTTCAATGTACGGGAAGCGTTGTCAGCGTCAACCCGCCGGCCAGGCCAATTTTTCGGCCACTACGCAGCTCCCTGGAACTGCCGAGCGGCTCAGCCGAGCTGCAATTGCGCCCGTGCATCCATTTCGTCACGGTTGACCATCGCCAGGGCGTTGTCGAGCGTCTCGACAACGCCCTGGCGATGGT
>Ga0193706_1000669_pt1 | contig 18091 bp, 12 predicted proteins | sample U3c1metaG_FD_160130 | JGI IMG/M metagenome (GOLD analysis project Ga0193706, IMG submission 160130) | Soil microbial communities from a riparian zone of the East river system, Colorado, United States - U3c1 | ecosystem: Environmental > Terrestrial > Soil > Riparian zone | place: USA: East River... | reverse complement strand
TCGCCGTCGCTCGCACGTCGAGCCTGCGCAGAGCGTCGAACTTCGCGAACATGGCAAGGCTGGCGTCCCCCACCGCGCTGCGCGCGAGCGAGACTTCCTCGAGTTGCTCGCGCAGGGGTTGGAGCAGCTCGGCTGCTTTCGCGTCGTCGATCGACTTCGCGGTGGCCGAGAAGTCGACCCACAGGAGCTGCGAGCCCTCGCTCACGGGCTGCACATGGACCAGGACCTCGCGCAATGCCGCGATGGCCTTCGGATCGGCGGGCGCGAGGGTCGCGGCGACTGCGACAACTTTCGACTCGCTCTGCGCCGCCGGAATGGGGCTCACCGGCGCGTCGATGCCTTCGACGACTCCTTCGAACGGCGCGCCGGCTTGGATCCAGCGCTGCAGGGCCGCCAGCTCCGCCGGAGCGAGCTGGTCTTCCTCCTCGGGAGGCATGTGCTTCTCTTCGTCGAGCGCGAGCTGGATGCGCGCGAGGATCAAGCTCTTCTCCGGCGCCACGCGATCGATCGTCGCTCCGTGACGGCCGCCCTTGACGATCAGCTCCGTCGTCGCGAGCGAGAGACCGGCCTTCTGCTTCTTCTCGCCGTGGCACTGCGTGCACTTCGCGTCGAGCAGCGGACGGATCACGGATTCGTAGCTCGACGCGACCACCGCTTCCGCGGCCGGAGGAGCGGCCTTCTCGGAACGATCCGGCGGCGGAAGCCGATACGCGAGATAGACGATCGCGCTTGCCCCGCCGACCGCGAGCATCGAGAGCACGATGCCGGCGAGCATGGGCACCGAGACGAGGAACTGCCGGCGAAAAAAGCTCGGCGCGCTCACGCGATCAGGTCCTGCACGACATTGCCGAACACGTCGGTCAGACGGTAGTCGCGGCCCTGGTGGTGGTAATTCAAGCGACGGTGATCGAATCCGAGCAGATGCAGCAAAGTCGCGTGTAGATCGTGCACCTCGACCGGGTTCTCGACGATGTTGTAGGAGAAATCGTCGGTCTTGCCGTAGCTGATCCCGGGCTTCACGCCGCCGCCCGCCATCCAGAGCGTGAAGCAGCGCGGGTGATGGTCGCGGCCGTAGTTGTCCTTGGTCAGCGTGCCCTGGCTGTAGACCGTGCGGCCGAATTCTCCGCCCCACAGGATCAGCGTGTCGTCGAGCAGCCCGCGCCGGCGCAGATCCTTGATCAGCGCGGCCTGGGGTTGATCGACCGCCGCCGCTTGCAGGCGCATTTCCGCGGGCAGATTGCCGTGCTGGTCCCAGCCGCGCATGTAGAGCTGGATGAAACGGACGTCGCGCTCGGCCAGGCGGCGCGCGAGCAGACAGTTGGCCGCGAAGGTCCCGGGTTTTTTCACCTCGGGGCCGTACATCGCGAGAGTCTCCTCGTCCTCGTCGGAAAAATCGGTCAGCTCGGGCACGGACATCTGCATCCGATAGGCCATCTCGTACTGCGCGATGCGTGTGCGCACTTCCGGATCGAGGCTGTCCTTGGCCTCGCGCTCGTTGAGCGAGTCGACGAGATCGAGCATGCGGCGGCGATCCTCGCGCGTGACGCCCGCCGGATCCTTGAGGTAGAGCACGGGATCCCCCGCGCTGCGCAATTTGCAGCCCTGGTGCTCGCTGGGCAGGAAGCCGCTGCCCCAGAAACGCGCCGACAAGGCCTGCATGTTCCCGAAGCCTTGCGTGATCAGGACCACGAAGGTCGGCAGGTTCGCGTTCGCGCTGCCCAGGCCGTAGCTGGTCCAGGCGCCGAACGAAGGCCGGCCGGGCTGCTGGTTGCCGGTCTGGAAGAAAGTGATCGCCGGCTCGTGGTTGATCGCCTCGGTGCGCATCGAGTGGATGAAGCACAGCTCGTTCGCGAGCGACGCGGTGTGCGGCATCAGCTCGCTGATCCAGACTCCGTCCTGCGCATTGGCGTAGCGCGAGAACTTGAAGATCGAAGGCGCGACGGGGAAGCGCGCCTGGCCGCTGGTCATGCCGGTCAAGCGCTGTCCGTTGCGGATCGAATCGGGAAGCTCCAGGTCGAAGTGCTCGCGCAAGCCGGGCTTGTGGTCCCACAGGTCGAGCTGGCTCGGCGCGCCCTCCATGTGCATGTAGATCACGCGCTTGGCCTTGGGCGCGAAGTGCGGCGCGGCAAAGTGCGGCGGTGCGGCTTCGCTAGGCGCGGCGAAGATGCGTCCGGGTCCGAGCAGTTGCTCGAGAGCCATCGCGCCGAGTCCCGCGCCGACGCTGCCCGCGACCTGCGAAAAGAAGCGCCGCCGCGTCCAGCCCAGCCGGTTTTCCTCGAAGGGGTGCATGTTCAGCTCTTCGTGATCGTTGCGTCGAGGTTGAGTATGGCGCTCGAGATCATCGTCCAGGCCGCGAGCTCGGCCGGGTCGAGGCTGGCATCGGCCATGCGCGTCCCGACCGCGATCAAGGACTTCGCGTCATCGACCGCCGCGACGAAGCGCGAGCGGAAAGCGACCAGGGTCGTGCGCAGCTTTTCCAATTCCAGAGCGTCGGGCGCGCGCCCCGTGCAGCGGCGCATCAGCTCGACCAGCCGCTCGTCGTCGCCCGCGGCCGGCTCGCGCACCGCGCGCTCGGCGAGCATCCGCGCCGCTTCGACGAACTGCTCGTCGTTCCAAAGAACCAGCGCCTGCAGCGGCGTGTTCGTCGACGCGCGCCGGATCGTGCAGAACTCGCGCGTCGGCGCGTCGAGAGTGAGCATCGAGGGCGGCGGGCAGGCGCGCTTCCAGTAGGTGTACAAGCTGCGCCGCCACATGTCCTCGCCCATGCCGCGCTCGAAGATCCGCGTGTTCGATTGCGGCATCGCGACCTCCTGCCACAGACCCTCGGGCTGGTAGGGCTTGACCGAAGGGCCGCCGAGCTTTTCGACGAGCAGGCCCGACACGTACAAGGCCTCGTCGCGGATCGCTTCGGCGGACAGGCGTTGTCTTGGGAAATAGCCGAGCCAGCGATTCTGCGGATCCAGCTCGGAGAGTTGCGGCCGGACGGCGGAGATCTGGCGGTAGGTCGCGCTCTCGAGCATCAGCCGGAGCATGTGCTGCACGTCCCAGTCGCTCTCGACGAACTCGACCGCGAGCCAATCGAGCAGCTCGGGATGGCTCGGCCACTCGCCCTGCAGGCCGAAGTCCTCGCTGGTGCGGACGATCCCAGCGCCGAAGAGCATCTCCCACATCCGGTTGACCGCCACGCGCGCCACCAGCGGATTCTTCGGCGAGACCAGCCACTGGGCCAGACCGCGGCGATCCGCGGGCGCGCCCTCGGGCAAGCCGCCGAAAGCCGCGGGCACGCCGCGCTCGACCTTGCGTTGCTTGTCGGGCTTGTCGTACTGCCCGCGCATCAGGACGAACGTCTCGCGCTGCATGGCGAGCTCCTTCATGACCATGGTGCGCGGAACCTGCATGCGCGCGTCGGCGAGAGCCTGCTCGACCTTCGCCAGGGCTTCGGATTTTGCGCGGAAGCTCGGCGAGAAGACCAGGCGCCAGGCGCGCTCCAGGCGGGTTCCGTCCGGATTGACGCGGCAGTCCCGCGGCGCGAAGGCGAGCATCAGATCGCCGGCGAGCTCCTTGGCGCCCGGCAGCGCACGCCACTCGAAGCCGCCGATGCCGCCGGTGTTGACGATCTTGAGCACGACGTCGTGCAGGCCGGCGTCGACTTCGAACTGCGCCTTGTCCGCGTCCGCGGCCAGGGCGCGATCGATCTTGTTCTTCGCGACTTCCATGCCGTCGACGAACAAACGGAAACCGTCGTCGCTGCCGAGGGTGACGTTGCAGGTGCGCTTCGAGGGAACGAAGAGCTTGCGGCCGACGTAGCTGACCGTCGCGCCCGCGGGCAGGTCGTTGTGCAGCGCTCCGTCGGCGAAATCGAAGCGCACGCTCCAGCGCAGCTCCTTCTCGCCGAACTTGCGCGCGAAATCGAGACCGCCTTTCGACTCGGGGCCGAACGCGGCGTCGAAAGAATCCTTGCTGGACGATGGGAAGGGCCCGATCAGAGCCCAGGACGTCGCCGCCACCGGCAGTGCGTCGAGACCTGCGTCCGCGATCTTGCCCAGGCTCAAGCGCACGCGGCCGAGCACGTGCTTCGCGTACATCGAGCGGGATTCGAGCTGGATGCGCAGCTCGGTTCCGCCGGCGAAGCCGAAGGGCTCGTCGGCCAGGAACATCGCGAATCGCCCCCCTTCGCGCTCGTGGCCCTGCACCGCCCAGCCCGTCGCGGGATCTCCGTCGAGCGTGTTGACCACGCGGAAATCGCCGTTGGCCTGCTCGTGGTCGGCCCAGGCCCAGCGCAGGTGCACGGTCTGCTTCTGGCCCGGATCGGCGAGAGAAACGGCTTGCGCCGAAATCCCGGTCATCACGGCGTTGCCATTGTAGGCGCGGCCGACCCGCTCGTTGGCGAAGCTTGCGTCGGTCAAGGCCTCGAGCGCGATCAGGCGCAGATCGCGACCCTCGGTGCGCAGCGTGATCGCGTACTCGTCCGTGTCCGGGTTCTTGCCGCTGGCGAGCACCGAGCCGTCGCTCTCGACGTTCATCGTCGCGCCTTCGGCCGATGTCGCGCCCGTGGTCGACGAGGCAACCCATTCCAGGCCGCTGGTGCGCACGAGCTCCGCGAGGAACTGCTCGCGCTGGGCGCTGTCCGTGGGATCCTTCTCGTCGAGGCTCGCGCGACCGGCTTCGAGCTCCTTTTCCAGGCTCGCGATCGCCGCGCGATCCTTGTCGGACGGCACGTCCATGAACGGCTCGAGCGCGCGCTTCGCGTCGGGAACCTGCGAGTACAGGCCGGGCTCCTCGATCGAGTCGAAGTACGCGTAGAAGCGATAGAAGTCTTCCTGCGAGATCGGGTCGAACTTGTGATCGTGGCAGCGCGCGCAGCCCATCGTCAGCCCCAGGAACACCGATCCCGTGGTCGCCGCGCGATCGACGGCGTATTCGACCAGGTATTCCTCGGCGATCGCGCCGCCCTCGTCGGACGTGACGTGATTGCGATTGAAGCCCGAGGCCACGCGCTGGGCATCGCTCGCCTCGGGGAGCAGGTCGCCGGCGATCTGCTCGGTCACGAAGCGATCGAAGGGCATGTTGGCGCGGTAGGCCGCGAGCAACCAGTCGCGCCAGGGCCAGATCGAGCGACCCGCGTCCATGTGGATGCCGGATGTGTCCGCGTAGCGCGCCGCGTCGAGCCACGGAGTCGCCATGCGCTCGGCGTAGCGCGTGGCGTAGGGCTCTTGGTGGAACAGCTTCTCGATCCAGCGCTCGTAGCGATCCGCGCGCGTGTCAGCCAGGAAATGATCGAGCTCCTCCGGCGTCGGCGGCAGGCCCGTGATGTCGAGGAAGGCGCGGCGCAGGAGCGCCGGCGGCGAGGCTTCCGCGCTCGGGCTCGCTCCATGCTTTTCCAGATTCGCGAGCACGAAGGCATCGATCGGATTCTTCGCGCGAGCCTTGTCGGCAAGCACAGGAACCGCGGGCCGCAAGGGCGGCGTGAAAGCCCAATGGGGCTCGTACTTCGCGCCTTCGGCGATCCAGCGCCGCAGCGTCTCGCGCTCCTCGCTGGAGATTGCGCGCTTGTTGCTGTCCGCCGGCGGCATCACGTCGTCGGGATCGGTGCACGCGACGCGGCGCAGCAGCTCCGAGCGCTCGGGATTGCCCGGCGCGATCGGCGCGATGCCGTCGCGCAGCGTGGTCGCGCTCTCGAACTGGTCGAGTCGCATCTCCGCCTTGCGCTTCGCCGCGTCGGGCCCGTGGCAGATGAAGCAACGGTCGGCGAGGATCGGCCGGACGTCGCGGCCGTAGCGGACCGGCTCGACGACGGCGGCCCGCGGAGCCTCGGGTGCCGCGTCCGAGCTTGGGCCCGGACTTGCGATCCATTCAGGTCCTTCGTCGCAAGCCGCGAGCGAAGAGATCAACGCCAGCGCGAACGGCAGGCCTCGAGATCGAATGAAAATGGAGCGAGACGGCATGGGAGCTCGTTCCGAGAGAGCGGAGTTGCGAGCTTCCCTATTTATACATGGGCGCGCCTGCCGCGACCCGAGCCAACCTCAGGGGACTTCTCCCCATGGCGACGGCGAAAACGCGGGAGCGGACTCCTCCAGGCCCTCCTGCCCTCGCGCGGGCTGCCGCGGCCGGCCCGCGCGACCTCAGTGCAGGTCTCGCACCATCACATTCGCGAACTCGACCCGTCCCCCACCTTCCGTGGAAAGGCCGATCGGGCCGTGTTTCGCGACGCCGGGCATCACGGCCGCGGAGAGCTCGCGGTCGATGTCGACGTCGTTCGCCTCGCCCTCGAACTTGGCGCGGATGCGGCTCCACTGTCCCGTGGGCCGGGGCTCGAGCGCGACCTGGAAGCCCCGCGGGCCGCGCGCGAAGAGCACGGCGGTCGGGTGGCCCTCGAGCACGCGCACGTCGAGCGTGATCTCGCAATCGCCGAAGTCGGCCTCCGTCCAGATCGGCGCAGCCGGCGCCTGGCACTCGAGCTTGCCGCCGCGCAGTTGCCAGTGCGCCGCTTCCGCGCCGACCGGCTTGTGCCAGCCGCTGTAGTCGTCGCCGTGCAACAAGGGACGCGGAGGCTGGCTCTGGCAAGCAGCCGCCAGACACGTCAGACCAACGATCATCGCTGTCGATTTCATGTTCATCGCCGCACCACTTTCGCCGTCATGACGCAACCGGACTCGGAGCAGGACGCGGCGTTGCACACCGTGCCGTCGACCTTGGCTGGAGCGAGCACCACCGCGTCGAGGCGGATCAGCTCGCCCAAGGACCAGGCCTGGAAGGGACAGCCGCGCGGGGTGTGCGGCGCGTCTCCGTCGGCAATCTCGGAGACGTGACCGAGGCCGGCGCACTCGACGTGCTGCAACAGCGGCCCGAGGAAGCGCGCTCGCGCTTCGCGTCGAGCTTCGTTGGTGCATCCACGGACGCGAACCCAGGCCTCGACGAAGGCGCCGGCGAGCCAGGGCCACACGGCGCCCTGGTGGTAGATCCGGTCGCGTTCGCTCGGACCGCCCACGTAGCGGCCGACGTACCTCGTGTCCGCGGGATCGAGGGAGCGCGGCCCCACCGGCGTCCACAGGTTCTGTTCCACGAGATCGACGACGCGGCGGGCGCGGGCCCTGCTCAAGAGTTGCAGCGGCAGGCCGCCGATCGCGAACAATTGATTGGGCCGCAGCGTGGCATCGACGATCCCCGCCACGTGATCGCAATCGACCACGTCGTACAGCGAGCCCGTCGATTCGTTCCAGAAGCGCGACTGGAAGGACTTTCGGCCGAGGTCGAACGCCTTGCGGTGGCGCTTGTCCTTGAGCTGGCCAATCCACAGGGCGTTGAGCCACAAGGCCTGGATCTCCACCGGCTTGCCGGTGCGCGGCGTGATCACGCAGCCCTCGACGCAGGCATCCATCCATGTCAGCTGCACGCCCGGCTCGCCGGCGCGCAAGAGACCGTCCTTGTCGACGGCGATGCCATGGCGCGTCCCCGCCAGATGCCCGTCGAGGATCGAGCGCACTGCTTTCGAAAGCGCGCGCTCGTCCGCTACCGCGAGGCGCACGCCCTGGCGCGCCAGGGCTTCGCGCAATTCGTGCACGCCGATCACGAACCAAAGGGCCGCGTCGACCGAGTTGTATTCCGGCTCGCCGCCCGAATCGGGGAAGCGATTGGGCAGCATTCCCTGGGAGACATGCTTCGACCATTCGAGCAGGATCGCGAGGGCATCCTGGGTGCGGCCGGCGGCGAGGCAAAGACCGCGCATCGCGATGAACGTGTCGCGGCCCCAGTCGGAAAACCAGGGATAGCCGGCGACGATCGTCGAGCCCTCGCCGCGCGCGACGATATAAGCCTCCGCGGCGCGCAGCAGCTTGGAGGGATTGCGCTCGCGGCGCGCGAGCTCGGTGTGGCGCCAATCGGCGACGCGGGCGCGCACGGAGCTCTTGCTGTCCGCCACGTCGGCGAGCGAATCTTCCGTGCCGAGGACCAGCGCAGCCTCGCGGCTCGACAGGTCGAAATGGAAAACCCCGGGCGAGGCGAGATCCTCGAGGTGATCGAAGCCGCGCTCGCGCTCGTCCGCGTAGAGGAAATTGCGGTACCAGTCCGGGCTGGTTTCGAACTGCGCGTCGCTCAATGCCGTGATCCCCGGCAATCCCTGGTATGGCCGCCAGCGCACGCTGTTCGCCGCTTTCGTCGTCGCAAAATCGAAGCTCGGATTCTCGTGGTGCAGCGCGTGAGGATCGCGGCAGGAAAGGAACGGCCGCACTTCGAGCCGGCATCCGGCATGGGGGCTGACCAGGCGCCAGGTCATGACCACCGCGGACCTTCCGCGCGGCACGAAGAGCTCGTGGGTGACGATCACGTTGCTCGCGATTTCGAAGGTCCAGCGCGGCCAGGGCGTGTGCTGGAAGGAGCGCAGCGAGCCGCGGATGTCAGGGTAGAGCGCATCGCCCTGGTAGCGATTCGTGCTGAGCGGAATGCGCGCTCCGTCGAGGATCAACCAGGCTTCGACTCCCGCCACGAGGGCCACGCGCTCCGCAGGCGGCTTGGTCGCCGTCACGAGCAGCGCGTGGTAACGCCGCGAGCGCGTCAGGTCCGCGCGGCCCGAGGCGAATCCGCCCAGCCCATCGGCTTCCACCCATTCGCGGTTATCCGCGAGATGCAGCGCGTCGTCCATGTCCATGGCGCTCAACTTCTTCCGTAGACGGGCACGACGCCGCTGCGCACGAGGAGGTTCTCCGGGGAAGCAAGCCACACGATGGTCGCGGCAACCTCCTCGACTTTCGGCCAGCGAGAGAAATCGGCCTTCGGCATGGCCTTGCGATTCGCCGGGGTGTCCATCAACGACGGCGCGACGGCGTTGACCAGGATTCCCTCGGGGGCGAGCTCTTCGCCGAGAGCTTCGGTCAAGCCGGCGATCGCCGACTTCGTCGCCGCGTAGGCAGCCATCCCGCTCCCACCGCGCGGCTCGATGCCTGCGCGCGCTGCGACGCTGATGATCCGGCCTCCGCCCGCGGGCGGACGGCGCATGCGGCGCACGGCTTCGCGCGTGCAATAGAACGGCGAGAGGAAATTGGCCGCGAGCAATCGCTCGACGTCGGCGCCCTTGGTCTCCGTCAGCGGCGCGCCCGAGTAGCTTCCGATGCAGTGGACCGAAGCCCACAGGGCCGGGAGGGACTCGTAGAAGGCCGTCACCGAGGCCTCGTTCGTCGGATCGACGCCCTTGGCGACCTTCACGCGATCCGCCGCGGCGGAATCGAGGTGCGCGAAGCTGTCCTGCTCGCGCGCGGGCAGGTAACAGGTAGCGCCGGCTTCGAGGAAGCTCGAGACGACGGCGGAGCCCAGGGCGCCGCTGGCGCCGGTGATCACGATGTGGCGGCCGAAGAAGGAGATCGACATGGGACCTGGAGTGTAGGGATCGCCTGGGTCCCAGGAAGAGGCGAATTCTCTGGCTCTGGGCGCGCCGTCTACCGGCGCGGGCGTGGGTTCAGGGTCAGATGCTCGGCGTAGAGAGAGGCGACGCGTGCCCAGGAGCATTCCTTCAGGACGAAATCGCGGGCAGCCTGCTCCAGCACGGCGCGGCGCGCGGGATCGGACGCCAGCTCGAGGAAAAGACGCGAGAGGTTCAGGGTCTCGCGCTCGTCGGCGGCGACGCGCAGCACGCAGGAGCTCGGCAGCTCGCGCTGTTCCATCGAATCGCTCGCGATCACGCCGCGGCCCAGGCCCAGCGACTGGAACACGCCGCCGGAGCTCCCGCCGGTCGACGGCCCGCGCAGCTGCACGGCGAAATCGCCGGCGTGGATCCAGGGCCAGGCTTCCGACTCGTGCACGCGGCCGGTCAACCGCACGCTGGACTCCAGACCGAGCCGGCACACCATCGCGGGCACGTCGAGCGATTCGCGATCCAGGGTGCCGATCAGGGCGAGCCGCAAGTCGGATCGCTGGGCTCGCGCGGCCGCGAAGGCCTCGAGCAGCGGCTCGATGCGCTTGTGGGCCTGCACATTGCCGAAGCTGGTCAAGAGAATTCCCGATTGCCAATCGCTCGGCAGTCCAAGCCGCGCGCGCGTGAGCTTGCGATCCTCGTCGCTCCAGCGCGGCTGTGCGCCATGGGACACGACTGTGACCGGCGTCGGCCCCTTGCGCAGGCCCAGGATTTTTCCGCGCACGTACTGCGAATGCACGATGAAGCCATCCGCGCTGCGCACGATTCCGCGGTTGAAGCTCAGACGAAAGCGATCGCGCGTCAGCGTGAACGACGACAGAGGCGCGGCCGGCGCTTCGCCAAGATCCACCTCGCGCTCACCCTGGACGTCGCGCACGGTAATCCGGCGCACGAAGGCTCCGAGATTGCGCGTGTCGTTGTGCCGGCGCTGGTCGTCCGAGATGAACAATGGCGCAGCGGAGATCTCGAGGATCGGCTCTTCGAGTCCGCGCAGCGCGAGCTCGAGCTCGAATTCGCGCGTCGATCCGCTGGCGGTCGCATCGGCGTGGCGATCCTGGCAAGCGATCTGGACCCGACGGCCGGGCTCCGTCGTGAACGCGACGCGCACCGATTCCAGCCCGGTTCCCGCCAAGCGCAGGCGCGCCCGAGCGCTGGTCCAGCGTCCCTTCGCCTCGAGGCCGTGCCAGCCGTCGAGCAGAGTTCCTTCCATCCGCTTCGCAGAAGGACCCTGTCGATCCGCACCGCGCTCGCGACGCCGCGCGAGGAAGTTCTCGACGTAGACGTTCATTTCCGCGAGTCCGCCTTCGCGCAGAGCGAGGGCCAGACCCTTGAGGCCTCCGCGCGCCAGGGCCGGATGCGCGGCGAGCGCCAGGTCGAACAGGATCCAATCGTGGAGCACGACCGTGCCCCCGACGCGCCGCACGAGTGGCACGAGGAACGCGTGGGCAATCTCGTTGCCGAGCTGGTGCACGATCTGGTCGTAAGCGTTCGGCTCGAGCGTGCGCACTGCTCGCATCTCGCGGCCGAGACATTCCTCGCCCTCGCGACCGTCCTCGACGAAGAGATCGATCTCGGCATGCCGCGACAGCTCCGGCAACAGGTGCCGCGTGTAATCGCCGATCCCGCTTGCCAGCGACGGCGGCGTCGTCACGAGCGCGATCTTCATCGATGCCTCGCCGATTCAGGCGGTCAGGATCTCGACGCCCTCGTCGGACAGATAGATCGAGTGCTCGGTCTGAGCGACCATCACGCCCTCGGCTTCGACCAGCGGCGGGTAGCGCATCAGCGAGCCCTGGCGCGCGAGCTTGGTCAGCGTGTCCTCGACGACCAGGGGATCGTGGGCCGAGAAGTAGCGCCGCGCGATCGGCAGTCCGCGCCAGGCCTCGATCTCCTTGAGCACGCCCTTGTCCAATCCCTTCGCGCGCAGCGGCGGCCGCACCATCATGAACACCTCGGCCTTGCCCTTCTCCGTGATGTAGCCGCGGCCGGTGCAGGCGAAGGGCTCGATCGCGAAGACCATGCCCGCTTTCAGTCGCTCGCGCGTCGACTCGCCCTGGTTGGGAATCTGCGGCGGCGTGTGGACTTTCCAGCGCGCGAGGCCATGGCCAGTTAAATTGCGCACGGGATTGAAGCCGGCGGCGAGGATCGTGCGCTCGATCGCCGCACCGAGATCTCCGACGCTGACTCCGACTCCGATGGTCGCGATCGCGGCCGCGAGGGCATCCGAGGAAGCCTTCACGAGCGGACTCCAGCGGCGGTCGCTGGAAAGATCGATCGACGCGGCCGTGTCGGCGACATAGCCGTCGACGTGCACGCCGAAGTCGACCTTGACGCAATCACCCTCTTCGTAGCGCATGTCGTCGCCCGGCGGCGAGCAGTAGTGCGCGGCGACGTGGTTGCGCGAGGATTGCGCCGGAAATCCCGGCTCGGCGCCGCGCTCGCGGGTCAGGGCCTCGACGTGCTCGAGCACGTCGCGCACCTTGACTCCGGGCTTGACGTTCTGCTTCGCCCACTCGCGGCATTCAGCGGCAATGCGGCCGGCGCGCCGCCAACAGGTCAGTGCATGGGGATCCACGTTCGCGGAGCATAAGACCGGCGGCGCGCTCTGTCGCGGAATAGTTCGGTATAGACTCGGGCGCCATGAGACCGCGAATCCTGGGCGTACTGTTCACGATCCTGCTTGCCGCGAGCTGTTCCGATTCCTCGAAGGCCTCAGGCCCGCTCGAGGTGACGATTTTCGCGGCGTCCTCGCTGCGCAACGTGATCCTGGAGCTCGAGCCGATGCTCGAGGAGCAGCTGGGGGCCAACGTCAGCGTCAGCTACGGCTCGTCCGGCGACCTGGCGCGGCAGATCGCCGCCGGGGCGAAGGCGGAGGTCTTCCTTTCGGCCGACGAGAAGGAGATGGATCGGCTGGATGGGCTCGGCCTGCTCGAGAAGGGCTCGCGGCGCGACTGGGTGTCCAACCAGCTCGTGGTGATCGAGCCTTTCGAAGAGTCGCCCGCGTGGAAATCGGGCTTTGCCATGCCGTTCACGCCGGCGCAACTCGCGGCTCCACGCATCGCGCAGCTCTCGCTCGGAAATCCCGACTCCGTTCCTGCCGGGCGCTACGCCAAGGCCTGGCTGGAGAAAGCCGGCGTGTGGTCCGAGGTATCCGGCCGCGTGCTGCCGGCGATCGACGTTCGCGCGGCTCTCGCAGCCGTCGAATCCGGCGGAGCGCAGGCGGGCATCGTCTACAAGACCGATGCGGCTCACTCGAAGCGTGTGCACGTCGCTTACGAAGTGCCGCGCGAGGAAGGGCCGACGATCACCTATCCGATCGCTGCCCTCGCGGAGAGCCACGAGCTCGCGGCGGCGAAGAAGCTGCTCGATCTGCTCGGATCAGAGCGCGCAACAGCGGTTCTTCAGCGCCACGACTTCGGCATATTGCCCTTGAGCCGCTGAGACAGTGTGTGCGCGCGCTCGCGGCCTCGTCCGAGGCTTTCGAGCAGCGTCGCGGCCAGCGCGGTCCATCCGGTCTGGTGCGTCGCGCCGAGTCCGCGGCCGGTCTCTCCGTGGAAATACTCGTGGAAGAGCACCAGCTCCTTCCAGTTCGGATCCTCGCGGTAGCGCGCATCCGGCCCGTGGCAAGGCCGCTCGCCGTTCTCGTCGCGCAGGAAAGGCCGCGTCAGGCGCCGCGCCAGCTCGTCGGCGGCGAGCTGCAGGTTGATGAAATTGCCTGAACCGACGGGGCATTCGACCTTGAGGCTCTCACCGTAGAAGCGGCCGAAACGCTCGAGGGCTTCGATGATCAGGAAATTGATCGGGAACCACACTGGCCCGCGCCAGTTGGAGTTCCCGCCGAACAAGGACGTCGTCGACTCGCCGGGCGCGTAGTCGACGCGGTGCTCGACGCCGCCGACGTGGATCCGGAAGGGATTCGCTTCGTGGACTTTCGAGACCGAGCGCAGGCCGTTGGGCGAGAGGAATTCGTTCTCGTCGAACACGTGGCGCAGGATGCGCTCGAGACGCTCGCGCGAAGGGATCGAGAACAGGCGCAGGTCCTGCTCGTGCAGATCGTTGCGCTCGAGGTAGGCGATGGTGCTCGCCAGGTCGGAGCGGTGGCGCAGGAACCACTCCATGCGCTTCTTGAATGCCGGCAAGCGATCGATCGTCGCTCCATCGAGCACCTCGACCGCGATCAGCGGGATCAAGCCGACCATCGAGCGCACGCGCAGCGTCTGATTCCCGCCGTCGAGGTGCACCTGGTCGTAGTAGAAACCATCCTCCGCCGACCAAAGGCCGGTCCCGCCGAGGTGATTCATCGCGTCGGCGATGTGCACGTAGTGCTCGAGGAACTTCGAGGCCATGTCCTCGTACGTCGGGTCCTCGAGCGCGAGCTCCATCGCCATCTGCAGCATCGTTCCGCAGTAGAAAGCCATCCACGCCGTGCCGTCGGCCTGCTCGAGGTAGCCGCCGGTCGGCAAGGGCTGCGAGCGGTCGAACACGGAGATGTTGTCCATGCCGAGGAAGCCGCCGGAAAACACGTGCCGGCCCTCGGCGTCCTTGCGATTCACCCACCAGGTGAAATTGAGCAGGAGCTTCTGGAAGCAGCTGGCGAGGAAGCGGCGGTCGCGGCCGGTCTTCTTGTACACGCGCCACACCGCCCAGGCGTGGACCGGCGGATTGACGTCGGAGAAGGCCCATTCGTAGGCCGGGATCTGCCCGTTGGGGTGCATGTACCACTCGCGCAGGAACAGCTCGAGCTGCGACTTCGCGAAGTCCGGATCGAAGCGCGCGAAGGGAATCATGTGGAAGGCGAGATCCCAGGCCGCGTACCACGGATACTCCCAGCCGTCGGGCATCGAGATCACGTCGCGGTTGTAGATGTGGCCCCAGTCGCTGTTGCGACCGTGCTTGCGCGACTCAGGCGGAGCGGGTTGCAGCGGATCGCCTTCGAGCCAGCGCGCGACGACGTAGTGGTAGAACTGCTTCGACCAGCACAGGCCGGCGTAGGCCTGGCGCACGACGCTGCGCTCGTCCTCGGTGAGCATCTTCGGCAGGCGCGCCGCGTAGAAGTCCGTCGTGTCCTGGATGCGCGCCTTCAACGTGCGCTCGAAGTCGTCTCCAAGTTCCTTGAGCGCGACCGCGCGGCCCAGCCGCAGACGCAATCGCAGCTCGACGCTCGAGCGAGCGGCGATCTTCAATCGATAGCGAAAAGCAGCCTTCGTGCCTTCCTTGGTCGGGTCGATCGCATCCGAGTGGCCGTGGACCACGAGCTCGTGAAATCCGTCCTTGACGAAGCGGCCCTTGTTGGGGACGTGGAAGAGGCGCTCTCGGTTGGTGTCATTCTCGGTGAAGATCAGCTCGGGCCCGCGGCCATCCGGCCCCGGTCCCGCGCGCAGGTGGATGTTGCCGAGAGCGTGGTGCAGGCCCTCGATCGAGCCGTCCTTGTGGCCGCGCAGCACGGGCTTGGGACCGGTCTCCTCGTCCTCGCCGCCCCACGACCAGGTATTGCGGAACCACAGCTGCGGCAGGACCTCGATCGATGCCGCGTTCGGGCCGCGATTCGAGATCGTGATGCGAATCGAGAGGTCGTCCGGATCGTCGTCGGCCTTGGCGTACTCCGCGAGCACGTCGAAGTAGCGATCCTCGGCGAACACGCCCGTGTCGCTGAGCTCGTACTCGCTCTCGAGCTTGCTGCGCCCCGCGTTGACCTCAATCAATTTCCGGTACGGGAATTCCGCCTGCGGATATTTGTACAGCGCCTTGAGGTACGAATGGGTCGGCGTCGACTCGAGGTAGTAGTACTCCTCCTTGACGTCCTCGCCGTGATTCCCTTGAGGGCCGGTCAGGCCGAACAGGCGCTCCTTGAGGATCGGATCGCGGCCGTTCCACAGCGCGAGCGAAAAACACAGGCGCGCCTGGCGATCGCAGATGCCGAGCAGGCCGTCCTCACCCCAGCGGTAGACGCGGCTGCGCGCATGGCTGTGCGGAAAATAATCCCAGGCCGAGCCGTCGGCGGAATAGTCCTCGCGAACCGTGCCCCATTGGCGGTCCGACAAGTACGGCCCCCAGCGCTTCCAGTTGCGGATGCGCCGGGCGTCCTCGTCGAGACGCACTTCCTCGGCCAACAGGTTGGTTTCGATCGGCATGGCTTGAAAGAATACCAATCATGTTCGACGCCGCGACTCTCGACGCGCTGCGCATCACGCTCGAAGTCGCGTTGGGCGCGACGATTCTCGTGGCTTTGCCCGCGATCGGCACCGGCTTCGCGCTCGCGCGAGCGCAGTTTTTCGGAAAGAGCGTGGTCGAGACGATCGTCGCCTTGCCGCTGGTCCTGCCGCCGACCGCGATCGGCTATCTGCTGCTCGCCTTGTTCGCGCGCGACGGCTGGCTCGGTCCGCGAGCGATCGGCTTCGATCCCGGCGTGTTGTTCACGCTGCGGGGCGCGATCATCGCGAGCGCCGTGGTCAGTTTCCCGCTGGTCGCGCGCAGCGCGCGCACGGCGTTCGAGCTGGTCGATCCGCGGCTCGAGAAAATGTCGCAGAGCCTGGGTGCTTCGCCATGGCGCACGTTCCTGCAAGTCAGCCTGCCGCTCGCCCGGCGCGGTCTGATCGGCGCGCTCGCGCTCGGCTTCGGACGCGCCATCGGCGAATTCGGCGCGACGGTGATCGTCGCCGGCAACATTCCCGGCCGCACGCAGACGTTGGCGCTGGCGATCTTCAACGACATCCAGGTCGGCGACCACGACCACGCCCTGATGCTGGTCGGTCTGACGACGGTGCTCGCCTTCGTATTGCTCTGGAGCATCGAGCGCTGGCTCGAGCCGCGGCCGCAAAAAGGAATCGCGAAGCCTTGAGCGCCACGATCTCCATCGCGGTGCGCCTCGAGCAGTCAGCGTTCACGCTCGACGTCGCGCTCGAGAGCTCGTCGCGCTGCGTCGGGATCTTCGGTCCGTCGGGCAGCGGCAAGACCAGCCTGCTCGAAGCCATCGCGGGCTGGCGCAAAGGCGCGCGCGGCCGCATCGAGATCGGCGGCCGCACCTTGCTCGACGACGCGAAGAAAACCAACCTGCCGCTGCACCAGCGCAACATCGGTTACGTCCCGCAGGACGCGCTGCTCTTCCCACACTGGAACGTCGAGCGCAATCTGCGCGCCCATGAGTCCTCGAAGCAGGCCTCGCAGCAGGAATTCGACCGCGCCGTCGAGACGCTCGGGATCGCGCAGCTGCTCGCGCGCGACACCACGACCCTTTCCGGCGGCGAAAGACAGCGCGTCGCCCTCGCGCGCGCCTTGATCTCCCGGCCCGCCTTGTTCCTGCTCGACGAGCCGCTCGGCGGCGTGGACCTCGGCCTGCGCCGGCGCATCCTGCCCTGGCTGGTGCGCCTGAAGGCCGCGAGCGAAGCCCCGATCCTTTTCGTCTCGCACGATCCGACCGAGGTCCAGGTCCTGTGCGACGAAGTGATCGCGCTCGACCGCGGCGCCGTGCGCGCCCGCGGCCCCGCGATCGCGACGCTGCGCGCCCTGCTCTCGCGCGAAGATCGCTTCGAGAACGTCCTCGAAGGCAGCGTCGTGCACCTCGGCGCCGGCACCGCGCGCATCGACGTCGGCGGAGCCGAGATCCACGTCGCGCGCGACTCGCTCGAGCTGGGCTCGCGCGTCGCCTTCTCCCTGGGCTCCGACGACGTGCTGCTCGCCCTCTCCCCGCCCCAGGGACTCTCCGCGCGCAACGCCCTCGCCGCCACGGTCGAAAGCGTCGAAGCAGGCGCCGCGGGCACGCGCGTCGACCTGCTGCTCGCCGCGAGAACGCGTGTGCTCCTGTCCGCCACCGTCTCCGCGGAAGCCGTGGCGCAACTGGGCATCGCGCCCGGCCGGGGCATGTTCGCAGTGTTCAAATCCAGCTCCTGCACGGTGCTTTCACCCCAGCCGCGGGACTGACACGCTCCCGCGCGCGTGCCCGTCGTCCCGAAAACTCAGGTCGCCGGCCGCCTCGGTCGATCCCATCGAGGTGGCCGTCTCTCACTCGAGCCTCCTGATCCTGATCGCCAGCCTCGCCGTGTCCTGCACGAGCACCCACGAGCTGGCCTCGGTCAACGCCGACAACGCGGTGGTGCAGCGCCTCGACCCCGATTGCGCCTGGCGCGTCCTCGACGACGGCACGCTCCGCGGCTACGTCGTTCGCTTCGTCGACCCCGCGATCGCGACGCGCTGCTCCTATAGCGTGCGCAACGAGCTGCAGCAGGAGCTGGGCACGATCGACGAGCTTGGCCGCGCGTGGCGCTTCGTCCCCCACCAGCGCGAGGCCCAGTGGATCTGCACCTCGACGCTCATCCGGGGCGCGGCGGAGCTGCTCGGCGCGGGCCCACAGGCCAACCTCGAAGAGGTTTCCCTGGAGCTCCTGCGCAGTGCTCCAGAGCCTCGCTAGCCGTCCCGTTTCCGGGCTCTCGCTCGCCGCGAGCCTTGGACCCAAAGGTCCCAGGGGAAGGCGCTCGAAAAGAGTTCACCGCGCTAGCCGCGAGATCCGAAGAGACGGCATCCCCGCCTCCCCCTCCCCGCACTTTCGACTCCTCCATGATCAAGCTGGCAGCAGGTGAGTATCTGGGCACGTACAAGGTCGCCGAGTTCGTCGCACGCGGCGGATTCGGCCTCGTGTACCTCGCCGAAGACCCCGATGGCGACAAGGTGTGCCTCAAGGTCGGCGACGTCGCC
>Ga0193706_1000668_pt1 | contig 18096 bp, 21 predicted proteins | sample U3c1metaG_FD_160130 | JGI IMG/M metagenome (GOLD analysis project Ga0193706, IMG submission 160130) | Soil microbial communities from a riparian zone of the East river system, Colorado, United States - U3c1 | ecosystem: Environmental > Terrestrial > Soil > Riparian zone | place: USA: East River... | reverse complement strand
TCGGCAGCTTGCGAAGGAACGACAGCTTACGAGCGAAAGACATCGATTGGAGCCTCAGAACGGATTGATGAAGTCGAGAATCTTGGTGAGCCAGCCGCGGTCGGTCTGATCCGCCACGTCGCCGCGACCGGTGAACTCGACTTGTGCGTCGGCGATGCGCGAGGAGGCGACGGAGTTGTCGGCCCCGATATCGGCGCGGCGCACGAGCCCCGAAATATAGAGGTGGATCTCTTCGTGGTTGATCATGACGACTTTCGTCCCCTCCACGAAGAGGTCACCGTTCGGCATTTGCTGGGTGACGCGCACGGCAATACTGCCCGTGAGCTGTCCTTTGCGGCTGGTCTGGCCGTCTCCCGCGAAATCGCTGGTGGCCGCGAGGGAAATGAGCTTTTCGGGATCGATGTCGGGGTGCGCCTTTTTGAGCGCAGGCATGAGGCCGAGCAGCGCTTGCACGCCGACGTCGCGGTTGGTGCTCTTGTTCAGCTTGGTGTTGGCCGTGCCCGAAGCGTTGGCCTGCTCGTCGATGCGCACCACAACCACGTCGCCGACGCGCACGGCGCGGGTATCTTCGAGAAAGCCCGCGGTCGCCTCGGAATAGAGCGAACCTTGCGTCGGTTTCGCGTCGGCCTGTTTGACCGCGTATTGGCCGGGCGCGTACTTGCGCTCGCGCGGCGTGAAGGGAGCGACGTGGGGCGGACCGCATCCCGCCACGAGCCAGCCAAGAACGAGGATGGCGGCTGCGCTACGTGACACGGAGGAACCTTGTTTCACAGCCCCTCGACCATACGTGCTTCGTCGCGGCTCGTAATTTTGGCTTTGACGACGCGATTGGTGGAGACGACGAGGACGCTGACCACGTCGCCGATGTTGGCGTCGAGCAAACACGAGCCTTGGGTCATGATGCGGAGCGATCGCCGATCGATGACCAAGCCGATGCGCGCGCCGCGAGCCACGTCGGGTCGCGCTCCTTCTTCGCTCACTTCGAGAATAATGGGAACCGGCACGCGCGCCACGATCTCGCCGTCGGCGACCATCTGTACGTTGGCCGTCGTGCGAAACGGCCCTTTCTGTCGCGGGTGACGCGGGATTTCGATCGGTCCCACGGTGGCGCTCGGGGGGACGACGATATCGTAGCCCGGCTGCACCTTCGTGAGCGCGACTCCCGTCGGAAGCCTCTGCACGATGGCGGGGGTGATGATCGCCGTCAGCTCGGCGGGAGTGACCCGCTTGGCTGAACCGACGATGCGTAGGGACACCGGGATGGTGAGCTTGGTCGTGTCCACTCCGCGCTGGCGGAGCATGAGCTCGATCTCGTTTCGCGTGAGCAAGCGATTGCCACCGGGCGGCGGAGCTGGCCCGAGATCGATCTCGGCCACACCCGGCGGCGCCGATTTGACGACGTCGCCGGCGAGAAGGCGTGCATGATCGATCGACTGGGTCGGCTCGGCGGATGCCACGAGCGGCAAACCCAGCGAGAAAAGAATGGCGAGCCCGGAGCGCCGCACAATTACCTCATCTGCGTGGCGTTACGGAGCATCTCGTCGGCCGCCGTGACGACCTTGGAATTGATCTCGTAGTTTCGTTGCGCGGCGATGAGACCGATCATCTCCTCGACCACTTCCACGTTGGCGTGCTCGGTCGTGCCTTGCAGTAGCGTTCCGCGGCCGTCGACGCCGGCCATACCCATCTGCGGCTCGCCGCTGGCGGCAGTGGCAATGAACAGGTTGTGGCCCATCGCGTTGAGGCCGGCGGGATTGACGAAGCTCGCAAGCTGAATCTGGCCGAGCTGGACCGGCTGCGCCGCGGCCTTGGTGGAAGCGCTGACGGTGCCGTCCGCACCGATCGATACGCTGGTCGTGTCCGGCGGGATGGTGATGGGCGGGTCGAGCGGCAGACCTTCGGAAGTGACGATGCGACCCTGCGCATCGGTCTTGAAGTTGCCGGCGCGCGTGTAACCGATGGTGCCGTCGGCCTGCTGGATCGGGAAAAAACCGTTGCCTTCGACGGCGAGGTCGAGCGGGTTGCCCGTCTGGAGCAGAGCGCCCTGCGAGTATTGGCGCGTGGTGGCGACGAGGCGCGTGCCGCTGCCTACCTGCAGGCCGGTGGGGGAATTGGTGGTTGCCGTCGTCGCCGTGCCGGGGGCGCGCAGGGTCTCGTAGAGGAGGTCCTGGAAATCGGCGCGGACCTTCTTGAACCCTACGGTGTTGACGTTGGCGAGGTTATTGGAAATGGCGTCGAGCTGCGCTTCTTGCGCTGCCATTCCCGTTGCTGCGATATGAAGCGATCGGAACATGCTGCCTCCAGCCGACCAACAATGCATCGTTGGTGCCAGCGAGGGGCACGGACGCGCGATGGTTCATCCGGCGGCGTCGAGGGCGTCAACCGTCGCGTCTTTGACGCTCGCCGAGTCAGCATCACCGCCCACATCGTCGCCCGCGGCATCGCCGTTTCCGCTGCCGGTATCGGCCGCGGCACGAGCGTCGGCCTCGCTCGGTGTATCGGCTTGCGCAGCATCGCGCGGCGCATCGAGTGACGAGGTTGGCGCGCCATCGCCGTCGCCGGCGGAGTCCGGCGTCGTATCGGCGCCGGCGGAATCGGCGAGTGGGTTCCCCTCTTCGCTCGCGTCGCGACCTACACCCTCGGACACGACGTCATTCACGCGCGGAACGTCGCTCGTACCCGGTGCATCACCGAGTGCGGCGTCGATGGGAATGTCGCCGACATCGATCTGGCACTTTCCCTCTACGCACACGAATCCCGAGCCGCAATCGGTGGTGCGCAGGCACGGGTCGCCGTAAGTACCGCATCCCGCGAGGGCCGCGGCCGCAGTCGTCAGGGCCGCGACGATCGAAAAAACGCGCCTAGGCGTTCGCTCAGAATTGCGCATGGACCCCCACCGAGACGAGCGCCCACAAGAGCACATGGTCTCCGGGTAAATCGGTCCCGAGCGGTATCGCTGCCAGCGAAGGTTCGACGAAGAGCGCGACGCCGGATTTCCCGAGCGGGATGCTGAGATCGACCCCGACATCGACGCCGACCAACGTTTTGGGGGCGATGATGGCCGGTATTCCGACGAAACCCGAAAAGGCCTTGCCGAGCCAGCGCACGTACCTGGCTTCCAGTCCGATGCCGACTTTGGGCTCGATTTCGAAGATGCCCACCAGCGCGATCCCCTGCGACATGTCTTCGTCGTTACGAAAATCGAAGGGGACGACGATGCGTGTCCGCGCGCGCTGGAACAAACCCTCTTCAATGAGATCGCTGCGTTGCAGGCCGGTGCCGATCCCGATGCCGCCGCCGCTGACGAGCCGCTGGGCGGCGGCAGAGCGGCCCAAGAAGAACATCACCATCACCGTCGCCAGGCTGACGGTCCAGCGTGTCATCGGTTTGTCTCCGACGCGCCGCCTGGCGCTGGGCCGGGCTTCGGGTGGTCGGGACTCTCCGCTTGGGCACCGGTGTCGGTCTCGGGTGAAGCTGCGGTCGTGGACGCGCCTTCCAGATCGGCGACGACGATGAGATCGACTCTGCGGTTCTGAGCCTTGCCCTCGAGCGAATCGTTGGAAGCGACAGGATGATGCTCGCCGTATCCAGCGGCCGCGAGGCGCACCGGCGCGATCTTGCCGTCTTCGAGGAAGAAGCGAACCACCGCCATGGCGCGCGACTGAGAAAGCTCCCAGTTCGATGGAAAACGCGGTGTGTGAATGGGGGTAGCGTCGGTGTGCCCTTCCACACGGATGCGCACCGGGCGCTCGGCCAGCTCTTCGGCAATGGCGACGAGCGCTTCTCCGCCTTCGCCCCTCAGGATCGCCTCAGCGCGATCGAACATCAGCTTCTCGGGCAGGCGCAGCACGAGCTCGCCGTGCACCTCGAGGATATTGAGGCCGGCCAGCATGGGGACATTGCCGAGGCGCTTGACGAGCCCGCGACGGATCGCGGTCTTTTCCTCCTCGAAGTCGTGCGCTGCCTTGGCCATCTTGGTGTCCATGAAGGTCGGGATCACCTGCATGACGGCCGTTCCGCCCGCCGAGTGTCCCGCGTTCTGCCCCATGACCTGCCACTCGAGGGCGTCGTGGAACGATTGCGTGAAGCGCCCGACTTTTTTGGAATCAACCTGCGAAACCGCAAACATGACGACGAAGAACGCGAACAGCAGGGTGATGAAGTCGGCGTAGCTGACGAGCCATCGATCGTGACTGACGTGCTCGGGATGCTTCTTTTTTTTCCGCGCCATGGGGTATCTACGCTGCGGCCTTCACCTGCGAGCGATCCCCCTCGGCAGCGAGAAGCTCTGCCTCGACCTCTTGTGCCAGCGTCGCCAGACGTTCGCGCACGAGCTTCGGGTTCATCCCTTCTTGGATGGCGAGCGCCCCCTCGAGCATGATCTCTCTGACCGCAATGGCTTCGCGGTTTCTCAGCTTGAGCTTACCACCGAGCGGCAGGCAAAAGATGTTGGCGAATCCGACGCCGTAGATGGTGGCCACGAAGGCAGTGGCGATGCCCTCGCCGACCTTCTCGATGTCGGAGAGATGGCTCATCACTTGGATGAGGCCGAGCACCGCGCCGATGATGCCAATCGTCGGAGCGTAGCCGCCCGCGGTCTCGTACACCCTGGCGACGTCCTCGCCCTCCTCTTCGCTTTGGCTGATCGAAGTTTCGAGCGCGAGGCGCATCGCAGCCGAATCCGCGCCGTCGATCGCCATCATGAGGGCACGCCGCAGAAAGGGATGGGTGGTGTCGGGGATCACGTTTTCGAGGGAAACGATTCCGTCTTTGCGCGCAATGATGGCGAAGCCGACGATGTCCTCGATGAGCTTTGCGGCTTGATTTTTCGGCTCGATGAGAACCGTCTTGGCCGCTTTCAGCGCACGCAGGAAGGTGCGAAGCGGAAACTGGATCATCGTCGCGCCGATGGTGCCGCCGAAGACAATCATGGCCGCGGTGGGCTGCAGGATCTGGCTGATCTTGCCGCCTTCCAGGAGATCGCCGCCGAGAATCATCCCGATACCGAGAAGCAGACCGAAGATCGTTCCGAGGTCCATCGGTTACTTCCCCTCGGGCGGGATGCTGCCGCGCGGAGGCGGCGGCGTGCTGCGCCCGGTGCGCTGCCGACCCGAATGCAATTCGGCGCGATGGATGTCGAGGTAAGTAACTGCGCCCTCTTTGCTGCCCGTGTAAGCGGGACCCACCGAGCGTCTGAAAGCGACGATGAGCTCGATCACCTCTTCGAGCGGCTCACGAACGATGATCTTGTCCCCACCGAGCAGCGACACGATCGTGTCGGGGGTCACGTCAATCCAAGTAATGAGATCGGGATTGATGGCAACGACGCTACCGTTCAGGCGGGAGAGAGTGACCAAAAGAGACCTCCGGCTCGGCTAACGCAATTGCCAGGCCAATGAGGTATTCCGCCACGTCGCGTCGTTCCTAGAGCACGCGTACGAGAGGAGGACGCGTGCACATGCGCGCGCCGACGTGCTCGTTGGCGTCCTCGTGATCGCGCGCAGGACGACCTGCGCCGAAGCCATGCGATGGTGTGGTTACGCGGCTCTCGTACCGAGGCGCTTGCGCTTCAACATCTCGACGAGCGTCGTTCGATTGAGGCCGAGGAGCCGCGCTGCTTGGTTCTTGTTCCACCCGGTGCGCTCGAGCGCTTGGCGAATCAGCTCATTTTCGAACGCTTCGACGGCGGCGCGAAGCTCGAGCCCAGCATTCGGGAGCTCGGGGCTGATGGTGCGGTTGGTCGCCAGCCCGCGCACGCGAGCCGGCAGATCATTGGGTTCAATTGCCGAATTTTGGCAGAGGATTGCGGCGCGCTCGATCGTGTTCTCGAGCTCGCGCACGTTACCGGGCCAGTTCCAATCGGCGAGCAGCTGCAACGCCGCTCGCGTGATGGCCACGTTCCGTCCGAGTCGCTCGTTGGTTTGCTTCAAGAAGTGTTCGGCCAACACGGGGACGTCCTCCGGGCGATCGCGCAGGGTGGGGACGTGCAGATGGATGACGTTGAGACGGTAGTAGAGGTCTTCGCGGAAGTTGCCTGCCGCCACGGCTCTGTCGAGATCGATGTTGGTTGCCGCCACGATTCTGACGTCGGTGCGCAGCACGCGGTTGTCGCCGACGGGCGAGTACTCGTGTGCCTGCAGCACCCGCAAGAGCTTGACCTGGAGCCCCAAGGACAGCTCGCCGATTTCGTCGAGAAAGAGCGTGCCTCCGCTGGCTTGCGCGAGCCGGCCAAGCTTGGTGACATGCGCGCCGGTGAATGCGCCTTTGGCATGGCCGAAGAGCTCGCTCTCGAGTAGCGCTTCGGGAATCGCGCCGCAGTTGACGGTGACGAAGGGGCCCGCCGCGCGTTGGCTCACTTCGTGAAGACCACGAGCAACGAGCTCCTTGCCGGTGCCGCTTTCGCCGGTGATGAGCACAGTGCAACCCGTATCCGCCACGCGATCGACGACGTGGTAGACGTTCAACATTCTCTGCGAGACACCAATGGCATTGGCCATACTGCGAGGGCGCGGCGCCGCTGGATCCGCCTGCGGAGCCACCGAGCGATAGCTTCCTGCCGGTTGAACCGAAGAAGTTCTTTCGTTCACTTCCAAGGCTCGTTCTTGTCCGGGGTATTCGCTCAGCATCGCATCCCTCCCTCTTTAGGTGCGGAACTCTTGAGCAAGGCACGGGCCAGTGTCAGCTCTTTGCCGCTTAGCGCGAGAAATTTGGCGTTTTCTGCGAGCGCCAACGCTTTGGCGCGCTGCGACGTGAGTCATTCATCACCCCGCGACCCGTCACGCGCCGCGCAGCAAATCCCCTAATTCGTCGACGGACCGGCGTTTCGTTGACGGGGTGGGCACTGACCCCCCGACGGGTCAGCGCTGACTCGCGCGAATCTTCCTCGCGTCAGCCGAACGGACAGCGGCGCGGACCCTTAAAATCATGGCGACCGATTTGTTCGCGCGAACGACGGCTCGAGAGAGGACGCGTCGTGCGTCGATCGTCCGCAGCGGAGCGGCGGTGGCACGAATGCTGCTGAGTGATTCGGCGTGTCCGACCTTTTCAAATCCATCGGTCCTCTGCACGCGGCACTCGACTACCACTTCGAGCGTCACAACTTGCTCGCGTCGAACGTCGCGCACGTCGATACGCCAGGCTACGTGCCGCGCGATATCGAGCGCGTCGATGGCGCGCCCTTTCAGAATCAACTCGAGGTTGCTCTGGCAAAAACGGACAACGGCCACCTCGCCGGTGCGCTGCCTGCCGGCGTGAGCTCGGGCCGCGTTTTCGAGGATCCGTCGGGAGGCGCGGGCAACGATCTCAACTACGTCTCGCTCGATCGTGAAGCGGCGAAGCTCGCCGCCAATCAGATTCGCTACGACGTCTCGTCGACGCTGGCCTCGGCGGAGCTCGCACAGCTCGCCTACGCCGCCAACGACGGCAAGGGGGTGTAAACCATGCGTCTCGGAGCCTTCAGCGCGCTCGAAGTCGCCGCATCCGGTCTCTCGGCCGAGCGCACGCGCATGAATACCATCGCCTCGAACCTCGCCAACGCGCGTACGACGCGCACGGCGGACGGGGGGGCTTACAAGCGTCTCGACCCGGTTTTCGAAGCAACGCCGCTCGGCGGCAACGGGGTGGGCGGTCCCAATGAATCGGCTGTTTCGCTCGTCAAAGTGCAGCGAATCCAGCAGGACACGCGCGACCCGCAGCTCGTCTACGAGCCCGGCCATCCCGACGCCGACGCCAAAGGCTACGTCCGCTATCCGAACGTCAACGTCGTCGAGGAAATGGTCAACATGATCACCGCCTCCCGCGCGTACGAAGCAGGAGTCACCTCGGTGGAATCCGTCAAAGCCATGGCCAAGTCGGCGCTCGGGATCGGTCGATGAGCGGCGTCGGTCCCATCATCGGGATGCCGATGCTCCAGCCGCACGAGGGGCTGCCCCTTCGTTCGGAAGCGATGGCGCCCGTGGCGTCGGAAGCGACGGCGATCCCGTTCGGCGACATGCTGAGCGAGGCCGTGATGCACGCCAATGCGCAAGGGATGAGCGCGGAGCACGCCGTGCAAGCCTTCGCCGCGGGGGCGCGCGACGACATCCACGGCACCATGATCGCAGTCAAAGAAGCGGAAATCGAGCTCAAGCTCGTTTCCAACGTGCGGACCAAACTCGTCGAGGCTTTCAACGACCTCTGGCGAATGAGCGTGTAGGCGAAAGCAGATCACCGTGAAAGACGTCGTTTTCTCGATCCTCAGGCAAGCCCGCGATTTCTGGGTTTCTCTTTCGCTCGCGCGCCGGTTGTCGTTGGTCGTGGTCGTCGTCGGCGTCGTGGTCGGCGTGCTTGGGATCTCGTTCCTCGCCACCCAGCAGACGTACACGTACCTCTTTACCGAGATGACGCCCGAAGATGCATCGGCCATCGCCGCCAAGCTGAAGGAGCTCAAGGTGCCCTTCCGCGTCGGAGCGGGTGGTGGCGCGATCGAGGTCCCCGAAGAGCGGGTACACGAGCTCAGGCTCGAGCTCGCCGGCCAGGGACTTCCACGCGGGGGCGGTGTGGGTTTCGAGCTCTTCGATAAATCGCACCTCGGCGCTACGGAGTTCGAGCAGCGCATTAATTTGCGCCGCGCTCTGGAAGGGGAGCTTTCGCGGACCATTGGCAATATCGCCGCCGTTCAAGGCGCGCGCGTGCACTTGGTCATGCCCGAGCACAGTGTTTTCGCGATGAGCAAGCAAGAGGCGACGGCGTCGGTCGTGCTGAAGCTTCGGCCGGGCCGACCCTTCGGCAAAGGAGAAGTCGCCGGCGTGGTCCACTTGGTCGCCTCCGCGGTGCCTGGATTGGCGGCCGATCGCGTGTCCATCGTCAGCACCGACGGGACGGTGCTGCATCGCCCGCGCGCCGAAGGCACGGCCGCCGGCTCGGTGGCCAAGGACGGCGAGGATCGTGAGCGCGAGGTCGCCTCGTCGCTCGAGGAGCAGGCTCGCGCCCTGCTCGAGCGCGTCGTCGGCCCCGGACATGCCGACGTTCGCGTGGGGCTCTCGCTCGACGCCGCATCGCATGAACGCACCGAAGAACATTACGAGCCGGCCAAGACGGCGCTCCGCAGCGAGCAGAAGACCGAAGAGCACTCGGCCCCGCAAGCCGACAGCGTGGCTGGCGTGCCGGGAGCGGCCAGCAATCTTCCCGACGGCACCGCCACCCCCGCGGCAGGTCCGACGACCGGCAGCGCGGGGTTTCGCACCAGCTGGACCCGCAACTGGGAAGTCGATCGCGTCACGGAACGGACGACGACCCCAGCCGGGCGCGTCAACCGCCTGACGGTCGCGGTCGTCGTCGATGGCGCTTACAAAACGACACCAGGCGGTCGCGAATTCATCGCCCGCGACAAGACGGAGCTCGATCGACTCGCCGAGCTCGTCAAGGGCGCGGTAGGTTTCAGTGCCGAGCGCGGCGACTCGATCGAAGTTGCGTGTGCTCCCTTCGCCGTGCCCGATGCCCAGGATCTCGGCCCCATGCCGACGGGACTCTTCGGTATGGGCAAAAGAAGCGTTTACATTCTCGCTGGCGCAGTGGGCGTGTTTCTCCTGGCGCTCGCGGCCTTGCTCGGCCGACGCACGAAGAGACCACTTCGCGCCGGCGCTGCACGCCTTCCGGGCGGCAAGGCTTCCGATCTGGCGCTGCCTCCGGGTCAGCTCGCACCCGCTCTACCCGCAGCGCCCCGCGCCGAACCGGAAGTGGTGCGATCGCGCGCGCTCGAAATCGCCGCCAAAGATCCCGCGACTGCGGCCGTCATTCTACGCACTTGGTTGAACGCCCCCTCGAGCGTCAACACCGGCGTCCGCACCGGCAACGCCTGACCACCGACGCCGAGCTGATGCCGCCGTGCCGGAGGCACGGTGGGGGTGGGGCCCTGTTCCGGATTTACTCCGGCGGGGCGGGGGCGAAGCCCCCGAAGAGAGAAGCACGAGACAAAGCCAGCTCGAAGAGATGGCTTTCTCGTGCCGGAGGCACGGTGGGGGTGGGGCCTTGTTCCGCCACGGAGGCCCGTGGAGCGAAGCGAAGTGCACTTGCTTCGGCGGGGCGGGGGCGAAGCCCCCGAAGGGCGTTAGGTGTGAGCATCGACGGCTCCGCCGTTCGGTGCTCACGCGGCACGTTTTTCGCTCACTGACCGTCGATGCCTCTGACCGGTCCTGAGAAAGCGGTGCTGATGCTCCTCTCGCTCGACGAGAATGCGGCTGCGCCCATCGTCGCCGAGCTCGAGCCGGCCGAGCTGCGCAAACTGCGGGAAGTGGCGGTGTTGATGCGCGCTGTCCCCACCACCGCGCTCGAGGAGGTTTACGGCGAGTTCGTGGAGCGCAGCCAAGAGGCGATTGCAGTCCCGCGCGGAGGCGTCAGCTATTTGCGGCGCCTCGCGCAGCGCGCACTCGGTGAGACGCGGTCGCAGGAGATCTTCGTCGACAGTCCACAGTCGGGCATCGAGCGGCTGGCCTTGGCGGCCCCCACGTCCGTCGCGGCCGTGCTGGAAAACGAGCATCCGCAACTCATCGCCGCATTGCTCTCGCAGCTCGAGCCTACGCGCGCGGCGCGCATTCTCGAGGCGCTGCCGAGCGAGTTGCAGCCGCAAGTGCTGGGCCGGTTGGGGACCATGACCGAAGTGCCCGCAGGAATGCTGGACGGGGTGGCAGCAGCCGTTTCGGCCGAGCTACCGCCAGCGGAGGCGGAGGCGTCGATGTCGGTGGATGGCATCGCCCGCGCGGCGGGCCTCGTGCGCAAGCTCGACAAGACGGTGGCGGCGACGATGCTCGGGCAGCTCAACCAAGATCAAAGCGAAGTGGCGAGCGAGATTCGCCGCGCCCTCTACTCGTTCGAGGATCTGAAGTCGCTCGATCCCAAGGCGCTTCGTACACTGCTCAAGGAAGTGCAAAACGATCGTCTCGTCTTGGCCCTGAAGACCGCCAGCGACGCCTTGAAACAGCAGATTTTTGCGAGCATGTCGTCGCGCGCAGCGGAATACATCAAAGACGACCTTTCCAACCTGGGGAGCGTCCGGCTCACCGAGGTCGAAGCGGCGCAGCGTGAGATCGTCGAAGCCGCGCTGCGCCTCGAAGCGGAAGGCAGCATTTCGCTGGGAGGCGACGGCGATGACATGGTCTAACGACCGCAATGGTCAAAAGCGCCGCGTAAAGCCGGCCATCTTCGCAGAGAAGGTGCAGATCAAAAAGCCGGTGCCGGCGTGGGTGACCTCGCAACAGCCGCCGGCGCACGCGCTCTCCGGCTGGCTGTCGACCCGATCGGCGCCGCCACCGAGCCCTGCCACCAGTGCGCCGCCCGCGCCGGGGGCTCCCACGACGGAGAAGCGCATTCCGATTTCTCCGTCCGCCTACCCCGGCCAGCGCCAATCCGTCGCACCGAACGTGAATCCCTCGGCGGAGGGGATGGTGCAGGCCATGGAGGCCCGCGCTCTGACCTTCGGACAGGTGGAGAGCGTCACCCAGTCATCGCGCTCGGCGTTTCCACAAGCAGCGGATCGCTCCTTCGACGCGCTGTCCCCGCACCTTCCCGGTGCGACGGCGTTCCTCGCCGCCGAAGCTGTGCAGACGGCGCGTCTCGAGGCCACCATTACGGCGCTCGAGCAGAGCGTGGAAGAGCTTTCGCTCTTGCGCGGCAAGATGATGGAGGAGACCGAGGAACAGCTGGTCACGCTGGCGGCGGCTATCGCCAAACGCATCATTGGTCGAGAAGTATCGGTCGATCCGGAGATCCTGCTCACCCTGGCCGCGGAAGGGATCGACGCGCTCGGCGACCGCGACCGAGTCGTGGTTCGCTTCGGCTTTCTCGACCGCGACGATCTCTTGGCGTCGATGGTCGAACGCTTGAAGCGACGCGCCCCGCGCTGCGAAGTACTGCAAGATCCGTCGCTTGGTCCTGGTCAGTGCGTGGTCGAATCCGAATTCGGCCAGGTCGACGAGTCGGTCGACGCACGCCTCGACAACGTGCTGCGAGCGCTGCTCCCCAGCGCGCCGAGGCGGTTCGGTCTGACATGATCTCGCTCGAGCGGTACGTCACGGCCGCGCAGACAGCTCCCGTTCATCAGCCGACGGGTGTGGTGCTGGAAGTCGTCGGTCTCCTAGTCGAGGTGGGCGGAATTCAGGCCAAGGTAGGCGATACGCTGCAAGTGACCGCCGAAAGTGGTCAGCTCGAGATCGAAGTCACTGGTTTTCGCGGCGGCCGGCTCTTGGCGACGCCGCTCGGCGACGTCGCCGGCGTGCAGCCCGGCGCGCGGGTTTGCCGCTCCGAGCGCGGCGCCAAGATTCGCGTAGGCTCGGACCTGCTCGGACGCATCGTCGATGCTTTCGGCAACCCGCTCGACGGACTCGGACCGCTCACCGCGAAAGTCGAATATCCGCTGCTCGCCGCGCCACCGCCGGCCGTCGCGCGGCGTCCCATCAATCGCCCTTTCTGCACCGGTGTGCGCACCATCGATGGATTGCTCACACTCGGCGGCGGGCAACGCGTCGGCATCTTCGCGGGAGCCGGAGTAGGCAAGAGCACGCTCCTCGGCATGATCTGCCGCTCCTCGCAAGCCGACGTCAACGTGATCGGTCTCGTGGGAGAGCGCGGGCGCGAGCTCAACGAGTTCGTGCGCGACGTGCTGGGACCGGAGGGTCTGGCGCGGTCGGTCGTCATTGCCGCGACCAGCGATCAGCCGCCCCTCGTACGCGCGCGCGCGGCTCACGCCGCCACCGCCATCGCCGAGTATTTCCGCGATCAGGGCAAAAGCGTCCTCCTCGTGATGGACTCCGTCACGCGTTACGCCATGGCGCTGCGCGAAGCCGCCCTCGCCATCGGCGAGCCGCCGGCGACCAAAGGTTACCCCCCTTCGGTCTTCGCTGCGCTCCCGCGCTTGCTCGAGCGCGCCGGCACGGCGGGCGGCGAGGGGATGATCACCGCTCTTTACACCGTGCTCGTCGAAGGGGACGATCTTGCCGATCCGGTGGCCGACGCCACCCGCAGTATCCTCGACGGTCACATCGTCCTCACCCGTTCTCTCGCCGATCGCGGGCATTTCCCGGCCATCGACGTCTTGGGCAGCGTGAGCCGTCTCGCCGGTGCGCTCTCCACGCCGGTGCAGCTCCGCGCCGCTTCGCAGGTGCGCGACATGATGGCCACCTACCGTTCCGCGATCGACTTGATCCAGGTCGGTGCCTACGTCGAGGGCAGTGATCCCAAAGTCGACGCCGCATGTCGCTCGATGCCCGAGGTGGACGCATTCTTGCGTCAAAGCATCAACGAACGGAGCGGCCTCGAAGAGGCGCTGCTTCGGGTGCAACGTCTCGCCATTCTCAGCGGAGCTCAGCGATGAGTCAGAACAAGCAGCAGCGCCTCAAGCGTCTCGTCGATCTGCGAGCCAAAGAGGTCGATCGCCGAGTCAAGGAGCTTACCTTGGCGCGCACGCGCGAAACGAAGTTGGCGGAGGAGCTCGTGCAAGCTCGAGCCGAAAGACAGCGCGAGCTCGACGCCAGAAACGAGCGCGCTCGCATGGGGCTACCGGCTGGCGACTGGGGTCAGGCCGAAAATTGGCTGACCGGGCTGGCCCAAAAGGAGCTCGTTGCCCAAAAGCAGCGCGAGATCGCATCGCGCGACGTCGTAGGTGCACGGGGGCGCGTGACCGACGCCATGGTCGAGCGGGAGAAGATCGAGCTTCTCATGGGGCGGCTCGCCGTCGAGATGCGCAAGGAAGAAAGCCGCATCGAGCGCAAGAACGAAGACGAGCACGCCAGCATCCAAGGCGCCCAGCACCGCGCGAGCGGCAACAAGCGAAACTCATGAACGTCATCCCGCCCGTTTCTCGGCGCGATCTCGACGAGGGGATCGACGGAGACAACGCGCCGTCGGACGTCGAGACGGACGAGGATCGCGCGCGGCGATTTGCCGACCTCGTCCTACCTGAGCTCTTCGCGGTGCTGTTGCCGAGAACGCGTCCCGACGCGGCTTTTCAGATGGCTTCCACGCTCGTACCGAGCAAAAGGTACGAAGCGACCCGGGCGGCAGAAGGTTGGCGCACGGCCGTCGGCGATCTGACGGCGTCGACCTTCGGCGATCGCGCTGCCGCCGCGCGCAGCGGAACCACGACAGGCGCGCGCCCCGCCCAAGGGATCGAAGGCAAGCTCGTCACGCAGCTCGAAGCCGGCGATTTGGGCCGTATTCGGCTCGTCATCGAGCGTACCGACCAGGGACTCAAGGTCTCGCTCGGCGTTGAGAATGCCGCCCTGGCGGCACTGGCGACATCACAGCGATCGATGCTCGAACAATCGCTACGCGCGGCAGGTCTTCAGGTCGCCGCGGTGCTCGTCACCTATGCCGGCGAGGACGGCACCGTTCTTGCTCAAACACATGTTGCCCAACGTCCTGGCGCAATCGACGTCACCGACGAGGGCAGCCCCGCCGAAGGCACTCACCGCGGCAGGGCTGGTCGCTCCACCAAGAGGCTCAACGTCACCGGATAAATAACAGCGATGGTCTCTCCCCTCCTCAGCAGTACCCAAGCGCAATCAGCGGCCGAGTCCGATCCCGCCGATGCGCTCGTCAGTGCGTCCAATAGCAGCAATGCCATGGGCAAAGACGCCTTCATGAAATTGCTGGTGGCGCAGATCTCGCATCAGAATCCGCTCAAGCCGATGGATGACACCGCGTTCGTTGCTCAACTCGCCCAATTCTCGGCGCTCGAGCAAACGATGGGTATCAACAAGCGGCTCGATGATCTCACCACCGCACAGCGCGGCACTGCCAACACCGAGCTCGGCGCGCTGGTCGGAAAGAAAGTCACCGTGCGCGGCACGATGACTTCACTCGACAGCTCGGGCATCGGGGCGCCCATCAGCTTCACGCTCGACGGCAACGCCAAGACGGTCGACGTCAACATCGCCGACGCCACTGGCAAGACAGTGCGTACGATCCATGTCGGCGCGCAAGCCGCCGGCCTCACCAAGATCACGTGGGACGGGCGCAACAACGATGGTCTGGCGCAACCGCCGGGTCCGTACACCGTTTCGGTCGTCGCCAAAGACGGCGACAACGCGGTCAGCGTCAGTCAAGAAACGACGGGCACGCTCGTCGGCATCGACTTTTCGAAGGGCTATCCGAACCTTCAGCTGGACAATGGCGTCTCCGCGCCCGCGTCCGATCTCCTTCGGATCAATTTGGTAACCAGCAAGTAAGGGCTAATTAGGAGGCCATTATGTCGATTTTGCACGCGATGTATTCAGGAGTGTCGGGCATTCAGGCCGAAGGCGAAGCCCTTGGCGTGGTTGGCGACAATATTTCCAACACCAACACCGTCGGCTTCAAAGCACAGCGCGCCATTTTCCAGGACGTGCTGGGGCACTCGATCAGCGCCGGAACTTCCACCGCGCTTCCTGGATCTGGCGTGCGTATGTCAGGCGTGCAGCAGATGTTCACGCAGGGCTCGTTGTCCAACACGGGCGTCGCGACCGACCTCGCGCTCTCGGGCGACGGCTTCTTCGTCATGAAGGGCAGTCTTTCGGGCGTGACGGGTAACTTCTACACCCGCAACGGCCAGTGGACGATCGACAAAGACGGCTACATGGGTAACGAGGACGGCCTCAAGGCGCAAGGTTATGCCGCGCTGCCCAACGGCACCTTCTCGGCGGCAGTTTCGTCGATTCAGGTCCCCACGGCCGCAATCATGCCGAACGCCACCAAGCAGATGACGGTCACGGCGAACCTCGACTCCAACGCCGTCGTCCCCACCGCCGTGTGGGACGCGCAGAACCCCTCGGCAACTTCGAACTTTTCGACCTCGATCAGCGTGTTCGACTCGCTCGGCAACGCACACACGGTCGACGTCTACTTCCGCAAGACGGCCGCCAACACCTGGGACTGGCATGCGCTCGCGAAGAGCAGCGAAGTCACCGGCGGTCTTCTCACCAACACCGACATCGGCACTGGCAGCATGGCGTTCACCACTGGCGGCGCGCTTCAGTCCCTCACCCCCAACCCGCCGGCCATGACGGTCAGCTGGGTCGGTGCCACCGCGGCTCAGGCCATCACCGGCGACTTCGGCAGTGCCATCACGCCCATCGCGGGCGGCGTCGCTGGTACGGGTCTCGACGGCATCACGCAGTTTTCCGGTGCTTCGAACGTGTCGAGTCAGCAGCAAGACGGCTACGCGTCGGGCAGCTTGTCCGGCATCGGCGTGGACGGCACGGGCGTCGTGCGCGGCATGTACACGAACGGTCAGCAGCTCGCGATCGGGCAGCTCGCCATCGCCAAGTTCCAAGCCAACGAGAGCCTCGGTCGCGCTGGCAACAACATGTGGATCGAATCGCGCGAGAGCGGCAACGCCGCCCTCGGTACCGCCGGCAGCGGTGGTCGCGGTGCGGTTTCGGCTGGTGCGCTCGAAGGGTCGAACGTCGACCTCGCTCAGCAATTCGTGGATCTCATCGCTCACCAGCGCGCCTTCGAAGCCAACTCGAAGACGATCACCACCGCTGACGAGATGCTGCAGACCCTCCAGAACATCAAGCGATAACGTAGTCGCCGGCGCGCCGAGCGAACCATCGCTCGGCGCCGCTCGGCACCCTCGACAACGGGTAAAGCGCGCCCGCCCACCTCGGTGGAGCGGGCGTTTCTCTGCCCAGGCGCGCCCTGGCGATCCCATTCGACCTCGCCGCGGCTTCGCCGCATCAGTTACGTGGATTTCCCGCCGTATGGTCTCTTCGACATCTGTCATGGCCAAGAACTGACCCAGTAAAGCTAAGAGCGAACGTGGAAAACGAAGACGAGTCACAGCAGGCAGAAGGCGAAGACGAGCCCAAGAAGCCCGCAAAATCGAGCGCGCGACTCTTTCTCATCATCGGCGCGGTCATCGCCACGGGCGGAAGCGCCGCAGCGGGCGCAGTCCTTGGCCCTTCGCTGGCCGGTAAAGGGCACGCGCAAACCGCGGCTGCCCCGGCAGCGGCCAGCAGTGAGCACGGCGAAGAAGGCGGAGAGCTTGCGGCGCTCGACCCCATCATCGTCGACATTCGCGAAGCCAACGGCGACGCGCACCACCTCAAGGTCGGCATCGCCGTCGAGCTCGGCAAAGGCGTGACCGACGAAGAGTTCAAGCGTCAGGTCCCGCGCATTCGCGACAGCGCCATCTCTTACCTTCGTTCCCTCAAATTCGACGAAATTACGAGCCCCGCCAAGTTCGATCCCATCCGGACCGAGCTGGGAGAGCGCATCGCGCACGCTTCGGGCAAAGCCAAGGTGCAGCGCGTGCTGTTCACAGACTTCGTCGCCCAATGAGCCTCACCGGGTTCGACGAACCAGGGGTGAGCCGACGAGGCGACGCGCCGGTTCGACCGCTCGATCTCTCCGGACGCGAACGCCAGCTGCGGGCGGCCATGACGGCGATGGATCGCATCGGCGCGGCTTTCGCTCGCTACGCGCGGCGCAGCATGCCGTTTTTGGCGCGACATCGCGCACGCATCGTTGCCACCCCCGTGCAGATCGCGTCGATGGCGACCGACGCGGCCAATCCGCTTCCCACGGGACCGACTTACGCGGTCCGCCTCGGAACCAAAGATGGGAACGCGTGGGCGACGATCACCCTGAATAGTGACGCCATCGCGTTGACGCTCGAAGGCGCGCTCGGTGGAGCCTCTACCGCTGCGCCGGTGCAGCTCACCGCGCCCGACCTCACTCCAGCCCAGCGCGCTCTCATCTCGCGCGTGGGTCAATCGCTCGCCCTCGATTTGGCGACTGCCGTCCGCGAAGAAGCGCGCCTCACCATGGTGATCCTGCCCGCCGACACTGCGGCGCCGCAGACGCCGCCGAGCGATTCGCTGGAAGTGATCTGCCAGGTGGAAGGGATGCAAGTCCCGGCTTCGATGGTGATTTCCGCGAGCGCCGAAGCGCTCGAAGCATCTGCGCGCGAGCATGCGGTCCCCGGCGAAGGCGCCCAGGGAGATCCGAGATTCCTCGAGGCGATGCAGGAAGTACCGCTCGAAGTCGTCGCCGAGCTCGGCCGCATCACCCTCGGCTTGAAAAAGATTCTCTCGTTTCGTGTGGGCGACGTCGTTCGCCTTTACACCGCCACCGATGATCCCG
>Ga0193706_1000667_pt1 | contig 18100 bp, 17 predicted proteins | sample U3c1metaG_FD_160130 | JGI IMG/M metagenome (GOLD analysis project Ga0193706, IMG submission 160130) | Soil microbial communities from a riparian zone of the East river system, Colorado, United States - U3c1 | ecosystem: Environmental > Terrestrial > Soil > Riparian zone | place: USA: East River... | reverse complement strand
ATGGACACGCGCGGTGGTGGCGGCCAAGGAGCTGGCCGCCGCGCAGCAAGCACCGACGAATGCGATGCCGGAACCGGCGGTTGTGAACGACGAACCGCCGCCCGCGACGGGCGAATCGAATGCCACCGAGGCAGCCTACGATCCCGCGTCGTTGTTGAACGAAGGTCCGAGGCTCAAGGCCGAGGCCGAGAGAGCACTGGCCGAGGATCGCCTCGACGACGCCATCGAGCTGACCCGCCAGCTCCGAGCCTTGCAGCCGCGCGAGAACGCGCGAAGGCTCGTGGGTCAATCGCGATTCGACGAAGCACGCGCTGAACTCGAGCAGGGCCTCGCGGATTCGCCCGATCGCCCCGAGCTTTTGATGGACCTGGGCACTCTGGACCTCACTCTGGCCGCCGCCGATCGCAGCGAATTCCTTCAGGAAGCGCTGGAAGTCTTCGCGCGCGCCGGGAACACGCCGGAAGCCCTGCTCGGGCACAGCCGCGCGGCCTGCGCGCTCGGCAGATTCGAGCTGGCCCTCGACAGCGCGCAGCGCGCCATGGTGCTGCTCGATTCGCAGCCGAGCCGGCGGCTCGCGATCAGTCCCGCGCCCGAGATCGTGCTCGCGCGCGCCGGCTCGCAGGTGCTGCGCAAGCTGCGCAAAGACGCCAGCGCCGCAGCAGGTCCGCTCTTCCTGGAAATCCAGTCCGCGCTCGAGCTGCGCATTGCCCACGCCAGCACCGACGCGACAGCCCACGCAGCCCTGGTCGAGTTGCTGCTCGACGCCGGAAAAGTCTTCGAAGCCGAGCAGGCCGCCTGGGTCGGCTTGAATTCCAGTCCCGGCGACGCCGACTTGACCGAGCTGTTCGCGCGGGCCGCGAAGTCCTGCGGCGACACGGCGGAGCTGCTCGCGGCATTCTCGCGCTTCCGCGATCGCTTCCCCTACCAGCCGCTCGGCTATTGGTATCCCGCGTTCGAGTTCTTCGAGAACTCGGTCAATCACGTGACGCTTCCGCTCTTCGAAGGCAGCGGGAAGGATCAGCTCGATCGCGCCGAGAAATACTTCGGTCTGGTGCGCTCGCTCGACGCTCGCTACACGCAGTCCTGCCTGCAGTACGAAGCCCTGTGCCGCGCCCTCGCGGGCTGGCAACTCTTCGGCTCGAAGCGCATCGAGCCGGCCCGCGCGGCGTTCAAATCGATGAACGACGTCGCGGAGGGCAGCGTCGCCCTCGACCCGGGGAGCGACGTCGATCCGCGCTGGGCTGGGCGACTCGAAAGCGGCGCGAAGGGGCTCGAGAAGATCGCGGAGCACTACCGCGACGTGACCAAGGACCTGGCGATGTCGGCCGCGGTGTACGCCGATCTGGCCGACCTCGTCCCCGGCGATCCGCGGCGCGCCCGCGACGCAGCCGTGAGCGCGGAGCAAGCCGGTCTGTTTCTCGACGAGGCCGCGACAAGCCTCGAGAAGGCGGCGCGGGGCGAGACCACGGATGAGACGGCGCTCAAGAAGCTGCGGAAGGACGCCCGGGTCAAGGAAAAGGAAATCGGCCTGCCCAAGGAGCTCGAGCGCTACAGGACGGCGGCCTCGGCGAAGCGGAAACAGTCGGACGCCTGCTTCGCGCAGAGCTGGAAGCGCTACCAGGACGCGATCCGACTGGCCCCGACCGATGTCCAGCTGGCTTGTAACGCGGCGAAACTCGCGATCTATCACATACCCCGCGATCTACCCGTGGCCGAGCAGCTCCTGCGGGATGCGATCCGCCTCGTGACCGCGCAGATCGAAAGCGACCCGGCCAACGATTCCTTGAAACACGCCCACGCGGATGCCCTGCAGTTCCAGGGAGTCATCGAGCTCGAGTTCAAGGACGACCCCGACCTAGCGGTCCAGCTCTTCCAACAAGCCATCAGCGCGGATCCACAACAGCGACCGGGCGTCGTCGACCAGCTCCTGCCGAAGGCCGAGGCCGCCGCGGCGAAGAAAAAAGCCGTCGCTGCCTCGCCACCCGCGGAGACTCCAAGCCAAGCCCCCAAGAACCAACCTTGAACCGCGCCGCTCGCGGGCCAGCCTCCTCATCTATGCCGATTCTTCCGCTGCTGTTCCTCGCCATCCCTGGGTTCGAGCTCCCGCGAGCGATGCCCACCGCCCTCGCCGTGCTCGAAGCGGCCGCGCCGGTCCGCGGCCAGGACCAGAGCGTGGACGAGCTGCTCGCCGTCGGGCGCAAGTACCTGCTCGATGGCAGTCCGGAGGATGCCTTCCGTATGTTCAAGCAAGCGGAAGAGAAGGACGGAGCTTCGCTTCGCACCCACGTGTTCGTGATGCGAGCGGAAATCTCGCGCGAGCATGTCGAGGACGTGCTCATGGAGCTCGAGGACCTGAAGCGGGCAGGCAAGGCCGGCATCGAGACCGACTACCTGTTCGGCACGGCCTTCTACACCATGGGCGCGCGCGACATCGCGAACGGGCAACCGAGCTCGGCCACCAGCTCCTTCTTCGAGGACGCCGTCACGTTCCTGAAGAAAGTGACCGAAAAGCACGAAGCGCGTTTCGACGACGCCTGGACGACGCTGGCCGAGGCCGCGTGGTACACGCAGGACTTCGAGCTGGGCGAGGTCGCGTCGAAGAAGGCCATCGAGGTCTCGCCTGACAATCCGTCGCGTCGCATGCTGCGCGGCAAGCTGGCGCTGTCGGCCTACGCAGCGTGGCAAGGCGATGAAGCCAAGACGGACGCCGCCGAGGAGCAATGGCAGGCCGCGGTCGAAGCCTTCGAGAAGGCGATTGCGCTGTGCGGCGACGCCCCGGATCAGCGCCTGCGTCCGATCGCGCAGCAGGCCTGGACGCAGCTCGGAGTGGTCTACGTCTGGAAACAGCAGCTGGCCGACGCGAGCAACGCTTTCACCCGCGCGATCGCCCTTGATCCCGCGACAGCGGACTACGCGGCGATCAGCGGTGCGCTCCAGGGTCAGGATCTGCTCGATGCGCTGGAGACGGCGCGCAAGAGTTGGGGCGCGAAGAACGGAGGCGGGGGCGACGCGACGCTGGTCTGGTGGCTGGGCTACGCGAACTATGGCTTGAAGAAGCTGCCCGAGGCCGAGAAGGCTTTCGAATCCGCACTGACCAAGAATCCGGAGTTCTGGACCAGCCTGTATTACCTCTACCGGATCCACTTCGAGAACCGCGACTACGCGAAGTGCCTGGCGACGCTGCACCGCTATCCGCCGGTCGAGTTCTCCAGACTGGCTTCCTTCAGCAAGGTAAGTGGTGCCAGTCCGGAAGACCCTCCTCAGATCCCCGATCGCGGAGGACTCGTCGCGGCCCTCGCTTACGACGTGCCCGGCAACGCGGCGCGCCTCGAGGCGCTCGTCGGTTGGGCGATGGACGATTCGAAGCACGGCGGCAAGCCCCTGCGGATGGAAGCGGCCTTCGCCAGCGACCTGATCACGCGCATCGTGCCCCGCGAGCCCGAATACTCGCGCCACTGGAACAACCTGGGGCTGTTCCTGCGCGACGAAGGCGACGAGCTGCGCGGAACGCAAGGCGCGCTCGAGAAGGCGCCGACGGCCTTCGACGAAGCCCGGGTCAACAAGCTCTGGGAAGAATCGCTCGCTGCGTACGAGGTCGCGCTGGAGATCGAGCCGCGCAATCCCAACTACTTGAACGACACGGCGGTGATGCTGCACTACTACTTCGTGCGCGAGCTCGAGCGTGCGAAGGCGATGTACCAGCGCGGCTACGAGGAAGCGAAACTGATGCTCGAGCGCAAGGACCTCAGCGAGGACACGCGCGCCGCGGTGAAGATCGCGCTGCGCGACACGGGCAACAACGTCAAGCTGGTGCAGAAGCTGATCGACAAGCGCGCCGCCGAAGCCGCCGCGCCCAAAGGCGAGACGCCGGTCAAGCAGTAAGCTTCGCGGCCATGGACTTGCCCGTCCGCTACCAGCAGGAAGCTGGCCTCCTGCGCGTGATCTCCGTCGACGGAGCCTTCGAGGCTCCGGGCTTGAATCTGTCGCACTGGCCGGGCCATCGCACGCCGAGCGCGCTGCGGCGCGATCTCTCGACCGAGATCGCGCTTGCCTTTTCCTGCCTGCCCGAGCGCGAGCAACGCGAGCTCGCCCCGGGCTGCACGGCGATCGTCAACAACCACTTCGACACCGACGGCAATTGCGCGCTGTTCGCCGTGCGACATCCCGAGCTGGCTTTGCCCCGCGCGAAAGCGCTGATCGAGACGGCGGCGGCGGGCGATTTCTTCCAGGGCGCGAACGAGCAGGCCTTTGCCATCGATTGCATCGTCTCCGCCATGATCGACGCCGAGCGCTCGCCGATCGCGAAGGAGATTCGCGGCCTGGACGATCTCGAGCGCGATCGGCGCGCCAGCGAATTCGTGTTCACCGAGCTGCCGAGCCTGCTCGACGGCGACACGCGCCGCTACCTTGCGCTCTACGAAGAGGATCTCGCCGCGCTGCGCGCGGACATCGCGGATCTCGAGCGAGCGGCGAAGGACGAGATCACGCACCTCGACCTGTGCGTATGGACCGCGCCGGCGAGCTTCGTTTCTTCGCGAGCCGGCGCGAAGCGCCGCTTCGACCCTGGCCGGCACGCGCTGTTCCGCGGCGCGGCGCGGGATCGCGCGCTGGTGATCGGGCCGGTGACGGATGGTTGGACGTACAGGTTCGTGCTGAGCACCTATTCCTGGTTCGACATGGTCACGCGCGCGAGCCTGCCGCGCCCTTCGCTGGAGCAGCTCGCCCAGGCACTCAACGAGCAGGAAGGCACCTCACCCGACGCCGGCGTGGCCTGGCGCTCTCAGCCGAGCGCCAGTCCTTCGCCCGAGCTGTGGTTCGGCAATGCCGAGGCCGAGATGTTCTCCGAGCACTGCGGTGTGCTCGAGCCCTCGCGCCTGAATCCCGCGAGCGTGCGCCGCACGATCCTGCAGACCTTGCGCGACGCCCTGCTCCTGCCTCAGTGAATCACTTCGCCACCGGTTTCGGCGGCGGCGAGAAGCGGTTGACCTGCTTCACCATGATGAAGATGCAGAAGGCGACGATCAGGAAGTCGACGACGCTCTGGATGAAGTTGCCGTAGCGCACGATGGCCGCGTTGGCCTTGACCGCTTCTTCCAGGCTCGCGTACTTGCCGCCGATGGCGAAGTACAGATTCTTGAAGTCGGTGCCGCCCATCAGGTAGCCGATCGGCGGCATGATCACGTCGTTGACGAGCGAGGTCACGATCTTGCCGAAGGCCGCGCCGATGATCACGCCCACGGCGAGATCGACGACGTTGCCCTTCATCGCGAATTCTCTGAACTCCTGGATGATTGCCATGGGAAAGCTCCTCGTGGATCAGAAGGCCCAGCCGACGGTCAGGATGTAACGATTGTCGACGCGCTCTTTGCCCGCGGCCGGCGTGTTGTCCCAATCCATGACCCACTGGGCCTGGGCGAACATCTTGTCGGTCAACGTGACTTTGATCCGCGTGTCGACCTTCGCGTAGACGTCGTCGCCGTCTTCCAGCGACGGATAGATTTCGCCGGCGTTGAAGAAGGTCCAGTCCTTGTTGATGTTCCAGTCCACGGTGTAAGCCGCGCGACCGGCGAGATAATCGGAGTCGGGCGAGCTGCCGAAGCGCTCGTCGACCCACGAGACACCGAGCTCGGCCGAGACCTTGAGGATCAGGTTCTCGATGAACTGCTCGCCGATGCCGACCCCGAAGATCCAGCGCAGGTCGAGGTCCGCCTGCATGTCGTTCTCGACGCTGGTCTGGGCCAGGGCGTAGGTCTTGGGCCGGAAGAAATAGTCGTACTTCGCCTTGGAGCCGGTGCGCCGCTGCAGCACGCCGGTCGAGTCGTCCTGGTAATTCCAGAACGCGCCCAGCGTGGTGCGGTCCTTCTCGCGCCGGTATTGCGCATCCGCCGTCGCGTTGGCGGTGCGCGTCTCGGAGTTGCCGTCGGTGATGATCGCGCTGGCGCTGAGCGAGCCGGTCCACTGGTTCATGATCGGCTTGTCGTCGACGCGCAAGGGCGGCGGCGGGCCCGCGGTTTCGATGGTGTCCGCGGGAGGAACGAGCAGGAAAAACAGAGCGGGATTCAACATGGTCGTGGAATCGGGGGATGGGACGCGCCTGCGCGTCGGGGACTCTGGAAGATCAGGCTGAGGGAGCCGACTTGTGGCTTTGGGACGCAGCCGGTTTGGGGACCAGCCGCGGCCGCGGCGCGATCTCGCCAAAAGGCAGCTCTGGACGCTGCGCGTCGACGCTCGCGACGCCGGCGAGAGCCAGCACGCTCTCGATCAGGCGCACGCGCTCCTGCATCGAGAGGGATTCGCAAGGGACATAGGGCACGGCGTGCATCTCGAGCAGCAGCTTGACCATGCCGTCGATGCGCAGCACCTCTTCCCACGCGACCGAAGCGCGCACGCCGTCGTCGGCGAGCAGCTCGCGGTGCGGCCTGAGGAAGAACACGATCCCAGAGCGCACCGAGGCCATGTACTCGCCGAAGCTGGGCTGCGCGCACAGTTTCGCGAGCACCGTCGAATGGTGCGCGGCGTAGGCGAGGTTGCAGAAGGCGCGGTCGGAGACGAAGCTCCCGGGCTGCTCGCGCTCAGCCGCGATCTGACGCTCGAAGACCTGCATCTGGTAGCGGTCGACGACCTCGAGGTTCGAGCGGATCGACTCGAGCCGCGATTCCATCTCGGCCAGGACGCCGCGCGCGACTTCCGAGATCATCGGCAGGCCGTAGCGATCGCGGATCCAGCGCGCGAGGGTCGTCTTGCCGGTCGAATGGCTGCCGACCAGGTAGATGCGGACGGGATTCTTGACCACGGGTAGCCACGCCCGCTCCGGCGCGAGGCGTAGGGTAGCCGCGCCGCCCGACTTGTCCAGCGCTGCGCGTGCTCGCGCGCGATCAAACCGCGATCGGGACCTGAATCGTCCAGCGCTGCGCGCGCTGCCGCCGGATCAAACCGCGATCGGGACCTGAATCGTGGAGCGCTGTGCGCGCCGTTGCGGAATCAGCCCGCCATTCCGAGCGCGCGCTGACAGCCGACCAGGTCGTTGACCGAGTCGGCCAGGCGGGCGCGGATGAAATCCGCCTGCCGCTCGCGAGTCAGGAAGGCCGCTGCCGCGGAGGGATCGAAGTGCGTGCCCACGCCCTGGCGGATCCATTCGATCGCACGCTCGTGGTCCCAGGCCCGCTTGTAGGGCCGCACGGTGGTCAGCGCGTCGTAGACGTCGGCGAGAGCCAGGATCCGCGCGCTCAGCGGAATGTCCTCTCCGACCAGCCCGCGCGGATAGCCCGACCCGTCCCACTTCTCGTGGTGGCACCAGGCGATGTCGAGGCTCATCTGCAAGAAAGTCTGGTTGCGATTCTCGGTGATCACCGCGCGCAGGGTCGCCGCGCCGATCTCCGTGTGCCGCTTCATGATCGCCCACTCTTCCGGCGTGAGCTTGGCGGGCTTGAGCAGGATCGCGTCGGGAATCCCGACCTTGCCGATGTCGTGCAGCGGCGCGGAGCGCACCAGATCCTGGATCCAGGCGTCGGTGATCGTGTCGCAGCAATGCCCGTCTTCGCGCAGGCCCTCGGCGACCAGGCGGCAGAACAGGCTGACGCGCTCGAGGTGCTTGCCGGTCTCGTTGTCGCGCTGCTCGGCGAGACGCGCCAGGGCCAGGATCGTCGCCTGCTGGGCTTCGTCGCGCTCGAGGCGGCGCAGGACGTTGTGCGTGGCCACCGCGGTCGCCGAGGCCACCGCGTGCACCATTTCGCGCTGGACCGCATTCAAGTCGCGCTGGTCCTGGTCGCGGCGGTCGATGATGAACACTCCGACCGGGCCTTCGGCGGCGATGACTTCCTCGACGTGGCGCTCCGCGGACATCTCGCCGCCGGCGGTGGCCTGGGCGCTCAAGTCGGCGAGACTGCTGCCGAGCTGGATGTGCACCGAACGATCGCGCAGGATGCCGGAGATAGCGACGACAGCGAGCTTCGCGATCTGATCCAGGTTTTCGGCGCTGTTGAGATCGCCGACGAACTGGTTGAGCTTGTGCAGCGCCTGCGTCTGCTCGCGGATCCTGATCGTCAGCGCCGCATTGAAATCCCACAGCGCGTCGCGCGAGAACTCCAGCTCGCCTTCGTGCAGCCGCACGTTGACTTTTCGCCGGTGCTCGAGCACGCCGTCCTCGACAGCGGCGATCAATTCATCCTGAGGGCAGGGTTTCTCGAGGAAGCGCAGGACCTTGCCGGTGTGCAGGGCTTGGATCGCCACGTCGACGTTGACCACGCCGGTCAGCATGATGCCGACCGCCTCGGGGAAGCGGCGATGGATCTCGGCCAGGAACTCCGTGCCCTTCATCCCCGGCATTTCCTGATCGCTGATCACCACCGCGAAGGGCCCTTGCCGTTCCATCAGCTCCAGGGCCGCGGCGGTGTCACCCGTCGTCGCGACGTCGAAGCGCGGCCGCAGGGAGCGCTCGAGGGCCTCGAGGACTTCCGGGGCGTCGTCGACGACCAGGACCTTGTATCGTGACGGAACCACGTCCTGCTTCGCGTCCTTCAGCATGGGGCGGAATCTTTTTCAGGGCCGCGAAGGAAATCGAACACTCCAGCAAGGGTGAGCATCACGACAGAACTTCGGCAGGCAGCGCGAGGGTCTTGAGCCACGCCGGCGTTTCCAGCCGGAAACGTCGACTCGCGCTCCAATTCTGGTCTCGCGAGCCACTCGCGCGCTCTCCCTGGAGCCGCCGCTCAGTTGCGGTAGCTCTGGATCGGCGCCGGCACGCGGCCGCCGCGGGCGAACAGGCCGGCGCAGGAGAAGCGGCCCGGGTCCTGCACGATGGCCGTCCCGAGCAGGCCGCCCCACTCGACGGTATCGCCCGGGCCCTTGCCCGGCACCGGGATGATGCGCACCGCGGTGGTCTTGTAATTGACCATCCCGATCGCCATCTCGTCCGCGATGATTCCGAAGATCGTCGCCGCCGGCGTGTCGCCGGGCACCGCGACCATGTCGAGTCCGACCGAGCACACCGAGGTCATCGCTTCGAGCTTGGCGAGCGACAGGGCTCCGCAGCGCACGGCCTCGATCATCCCCGAGTCCTCGGAGACCGGGATGAAAGCGCCCGAGAGGCCGCCGACGCTCGAGGAGGCCATGGCTCCGCCTTTTTTGACAGCGTCGGTGAGCAGGGCGAGGGCCACGGTCGTGCCCGGCGCTCCGGTGCGGTCGACACCGATCAATTCGAGGATGTCGCTGACGGAATCACCCAGGGCCGGCGTCGGCGCGAGCGAGATGTCGACGATGCCGAAGGTCGTGCCCATGCGCCGCGCGGCTTCGCGACCGACCAGCTCGCCCATGCGCGTGATCTTGAACGCCGTGCGCTTGACGGTCTCGGCGACCGCGAGCAGGTCCGCGTCGCGACCGAGCCGCGCCAGGGCCGAGCGCACCACGCCCGGGCCGGACACGCCGACGTTGATCACGGTCTCGGCCTCGCCGACGCCGAGGTGCGCGCCGGCGACGAAGGGATTGTCCTCGACCGCGTTGGCGAAGCAGACCAGCTTGGCGCAGCCCAGCCCGCCGCGATCCTGAGTGAGCCGCGCGGTCTCCAGGACGATTTCCGCGAAGCGCGCCGTCGCATCCATGTTGATGCCGGCGCGCGTCGAAGCCAGGGCGATCGAGGAGCACACGCGCTCGGTCTGAGCCAGGGCTTGCGGAATCGACTCGAACAGCGCGCGGTCCGCGTTGCTGAATCCCTTGTAGACGTAGGCGGTGAATCCGCCGATGAAATCGACGCCGCACTCGCGCGCCGCCGCGTCCATCGCGCGAGCGATCGGAACCAGGTCGCGCGAGCCGCAGGCCGCCGCGACCAGCGCGATCGGCGTGGTCGCGATGCGCTTGTTGACGATCGGGATGCCGTAGTCCGCCGTGATCGAATCGGCGATCGCGACCAGGTTCCGGCCGTGGTGCACGATCTTGGCGTAGATCTTCTCGCAGGTCGCCTCGAGGTCGGGATCGGCGCAGTCCAGCAGGTTGATCCCGAGCGTGGTGGTGCGAATGTCGAGCGTCTCCAGCTCGAACATGCGGACGGTCTCGAGGATTTCGTGGTCGGTGAAGGCCATGCGCTGACTCAGACGCGGTGCATGAAGCGGAACACGCGCTGGTGCATCACGCGCACGGCGTAGTCGTCGGGACCGCCCATGCACTCCAGGCGCTGCTTGAGCGGGCCGAAGGTCGCGCCGGGGTCGAGCTCGACGACCAGGATGAGATGGAAGTAGCCGTCGACCACGCGCTGGGAAATGTCGTGGATGCTGACTCCCGCCTGGGCCAGGGCTCCGGTCAGCTCGGCGAGCACGCCCGCGCGGTTCTTGCCCACCGCCGTCACGATCACGCCGGCTCCCGCGGCTTCTTCGTCCTGGGGCTCGGGCAGATGCGGCAGGGAGCGCAGCGCGCGGTCCGCGTCCGGTCCGCGATCGGGCTTGGGCTCTGCGTAGGCTCCAGCGGCGGTGCGGATCACGATGCTCGCCGACTGCGCGGCTTCCATCGCCTGGGGCGTGACGATCGTCTGCTCGTCGACGACGATTTCTTTGGTGCCCGCGTGGCGCACGTCTTCGGCGGTCAGGAATCGCTTGGCCATGGTTGGATCTCGCTCGCTACTTGGTGGTTCCGAAAGGAACCGGCACGCCGTTCTCGAGCCGCGTCACCACGGCCGCTCCGCCCTGCACGCTGACGACGTAAGTCCCCTCTTTCGCGAGCATCTTCGCGAAGACGTCGGCCGCGGCGGGCGCGCCGGCGGCAGCCTTCGCGTCGCCGTACTGGATCCGCACGCCGCGCGCGAAGGCCAGGTCGATCGCCGACGGCGTGGCCAGGGCTTCCTTGCCGAGGGTGAGCGTCGCGCCGGCAGGCATGGCCGCGACGTCGCTCTCGGTGTACAGACGCTTGGCCACGGTCGGATCGCGGGATTAGAGGTGGAAGGCCAGCTCGGGATGCGGCCTGGCGATCACCACTTCGCGCGCGAGCAGGCCGCGGTCCTGGGCGGTGCGCGCTCCGGCGGCGACCGCCGAGCGCACGTCGCTGACTTCGCCGGTCAAGGTGAAGAAGCTCTTGCCGCCCAGACCGTTGGCGATGCGCAGCTCGAGCAGATCGACGGTCGCGGTCTTCAGCGCGACGTCGGCCGCGAAGATCGCCGAGGCCACGGTGTTGGTCTCGATCACGCCGATCGCGTCGAGCTCGCCGCTGACGTGACCGCCGTTGCGCTTGAGCATCGGCACGACCTGCTCGTGCACCTGCTGGATGATCAATTGATCGACCAGATCGCTCGCGGCAACCTCGGCGCCGTGGCGCAGGGAAATGCGCACGTCCTCGACGCTGCCCGTGAACAGGATCACGTACTTGCCGGGGTGCACCGGCGTGGCGAAAAGCAGCTCGACGCGCGCTTCCCACAGCACCGTGTCGGCGACCTCGATGCCGCGCGCCACCGAGGACAACTCCAGGAGACCGATGCAGGCGCGCATGGCGACGCTGTCGCGCAATTCAGGGTTCAGATCGTTGCGGTTCATGGGGGTTTCCTTGGAATCTTCGCGGGCGGCGCGACTCAAGTCTTGGGCCTCGGCGCCGGGTTCGACTGCGGTGCGGGGCGGTCTTCGGAGCGCACGGGGCCGATCGTGCGGCCGTCGTCGAGCTCCATGCGATCGACGATCGCGGCGACGGCGCATTGGAATCCGATGTCGTGGCTGCGGCCGATCACGTGGCGCGCGGCGCGGCCGAACACGACGAGCACGCGCTCGCCGATGCCCGCACCCAGCGGATCGACGGCGATCACCGTCTCGGCCGAGGGCTTGCCCTCGAGCGTGAAGGGCTGCACCACGAGGAAGCGCAGACCGCTGAGCGTCGGGTCCTTGACCGTGGCCCAGACGTTTCCGACGACGGTTCCGACGAGCATCAGCCGCCTCCCTGAGCGCGAGCTCGCGTGTTCATGCGCCACGAGGGCGGCGCGCCGGGGACGTCGAAATCGTCGACGATGCCGACGATCGCGGCTTCGAAAGCAAAGTCGCCGTCCGCGCCGTAAGCGACGCGCGCCGCCTTGCCGAAGGCGACGATCACGTGCTGGCCGAGGGCCGCGCCGAGCGGATCGGCGGCGACGACCGGCGTCACCTTGGTCGCGCCCGGCTCGCGGCGTTCGTCGAGGGCTTCGACGACGAGCAGGCGCTTGCCGACCAGATCGGCGGACTTCTTCGTGGCCCAGACTTCTCCGACGACGCGTCCGAGGAACATCAGTCGATCCCCTCGTTCTTGCGGCCGCGGACCGCGGACAGGGCGCGGTGCACGGCGACCACGGCCGCTTCGATCTCGGCGTCGGTGCCGGCGAGGCGCAGTCTTCCGACCGCGCCGTTGTTTCCCAGGCCGACCAGGCGGATCGGCGCGGCTTTTTCCGCTTCGTTCGCGGCGAGCAGCACCCAGATCGCGGGGTTGACCTCGAGCGTGTAGAGAGTGTCCTGCGCGAGCAGGAGCATCCCGGATCGCGTGCGGTTGATCAGCATCGCGTGGTGCGAATCGACCTGGCGGATGATCTCGTCGGTGAGCACGTTGGCCTCGAGCCCGTCCTCCGCGCTGACTCCGGCCGCCTGCAGGATCAGACGCCCGGCTTCGCGGACCTGGGCCTGGTCGGGGCCGTGGACTTCCAGCGTGCCGTAGCTGCGCTCGGTGATCAGCGCGCCGGGAGTGACGCGGCATTTCTTCAGCGCCACGTCCATCAAGCGGTTGATCACGATGCCCGGCCGCGCCTCGAGCCAGAAGGCGCTCTCCCCGGGGATGGGGAAATAGCCGTCCGAATTCGCAGCGACGGTCGCTGCGAACTGCGGTTGCATCTTGTCGATGACCAGCGCGCCGCGCAGGTCGATCGGCGTTGACGAGCGAAGGGACATTCGGCGCTAGTCGCTACTTCGCGTCCGGAATCTTCGGCAGGTAGTGCTCGATGTCGTTCGCCGGGCGCGGGATGACATGGGTGCTGACGAGCTCGCCGACTCGCTTCGCTCCGGCGGCGCCGGCTTCGACCGCGGCCTTCACCGCGCCGACCTCGCCGCGAACCATGACGGTGACGAGGCCGCCGCCGACCTGCTCGCGTCCGAGCAGCGTGACTTTCGCGGCCTTGCACATCGCATCGGCGGCTTCGACGGCGCCGATCAGACCTTTGGTCTCGATCAGGCCGAGGGCAATCTGGGTTTCCATGGGGATCTCTTCTTGGGGCTTCGAATTTCGCGGAAAACCGCGGGGATTTCAGTCTTAAGCAAGGCAGGCGCCGGTCGCGACGTCGTGGTGCTCGCAGCCCTTGCAGGGGCCGAGCGGACAACCCGCGCCGGCGTGGGCCATGATGTTCTGGATCTCCGCGGTGGAGAGGCGCGAGCCGACGTTGGCGCCGGAGCTTGCAGCCGGAGGACGCGGTGTCATCGCGGCTGGCGCGGGCGGCGGCGGCGCGAGGGTCGCGACGGAGCTCGCGGAGGAATTCTGCGCGGATCCCATCGCGGATCCCGCACCAAAACCCGCCCCTGAACCCATCGGCGCTTTCGGTGCTGCTTGCACCTTGGCCTCGACGCGCGCCGGTGGAGTCAGGTTGACGGTCGGGTTCACGAAGGACTTCGGGACGAATCCCTTGCCGGCCGACGGACTGACGGGAACGTCGCGCACCGCGTTGCCTTGCCAGTTGCTCGCGGCAGGCGCGCTGAAGGCGCTGGTGCTCGCCAGCGGAGCAGCGATCGCCAGCGCCGGATCACCCGGCAAGCCAGAGCCGCGCGGCGCGGTCTCGCGCGTGAATTTCGCTGCCCAGGCGTGGTCCCTGGCTTCGATCTCGAGCCAGTCCTTGCGCGGGAAAGCGGCGCGCTTGATGTTCAAGAGGTGCTTGTAGGTGATGTTGTCCGAGGTGATGTTCCCGGCTTGCGGCCCGCAGCCAAGACTCATCGAAGGCATCAACCACGTGCTGTACCCGACGGCGCCCATCGAGCTCGGCCCGTTGACGATGATGCGGCTCGCCGGTTTCTCGAGGAACCAGGCTTCGAGCACGGCCTCGTCGCGAGCGTGCACGGCGCAGGTGTGACCCAGACCGCCGTAGTGCAGCATCTGCATCGAGATCTCGCAGCCTGCTTTCCAGCCCTCGACCACGTGCACGGACAAGAGCGGGGCGAGGATCTCGATCGACAGCGGCCATTTCGGTCCCACGCCGCCCTGGTACGCGAGCAGCACGCTGGTCTCGCGCGGCACGTTGAAACCCGCGAGCTCCGCGATGCGCCAGGGATCGAGGCCGACCACGTCGGCGTTCATGTGGCCGCCGACGTTGCACAGTTTCGCGAGCCTGGCGACTTCCTCTTCGCTGCAGACGTGAGCGCCGCGCTTCTTCAGCTCGCCGATCAAGGCCTTCTCGATCGGCTTGTCGATCACGAGGCCCTGCTCGGAGCAGCACAGGGTTCCGTTGTCGAAGCTCTGGCTGGTGACGATGGCGCGCGCGGCTCCGGGAACGTCCGCCGTGCGATCGATGTAGCAAGGCACGTTGCCCGGACCGACGCCGTAGGCCGGCTTGCCCGAGGAATAGGCCGCGGTGACCAGGCCCGAGCCGCCGGTGGAGAGGATCAGCGCGACGTGCTTGTGCTTCATCAGCGCGCTGGTGGACTCGATCGTCGGATTGCTCAAGCTGAGCACGAGATCCGGCGGTCCGCCGGCGCGCTCGATCGCGCGGCGCAGCACCTCGACCGTCTCACCGATGCAGCGCTTCGAGCGCGGGTGCGGCGAGATCACGATCGCGTTGCGGCCCTTGACGGCGATCAAGGCCTTGCCCAGCGCGGTCGACGTCGGATTGGTGGTCGGGATGATTCCGGCGATCACGCCCACCGGCGTGGCGACCTCGACGATCCCGGTGCGCTCGTCGCGCGAGATCACGCCGACCGAGCGCTCGCTCTTCATCGAGTTCCAGATCCCGCGCGAGCCCAGGAGATTCTTGAGCACCTTGTAGTGCACGCGGCCGATCCCGGTCTCCTCGACCGCGACGCGCGCGAGGTCATGGGCCGCCGCTTCGCCCGCCTCGGCCATCGCGGCGCAGAGCTTGTCGATCTGCGCCTGGGACCAGGAATGCACGATCTCGTGAGCACGCTTGGCGCGCTCGACGAAGTCGCGCACCTCCTGGAGGGCGCGCAAGTCGGGATCGAGGTTCTGCACGCCGGTGGAGCGTCAGTCGCGGATCAGTCGTTCTGCTCGGCCTTGCCCTTGCCCGCCGCCTTGGCCGGTGCGCTGTGCACCGGTTGCATGGCCGGGAGGATGCGGATCAATTGCTCGTGCGGGCGCGGGATCACGTGGACTCCGACCAGCTCGCCGACACGGCGCGCAGCCGCGGCTCCAGCGTCGGTCGCGGCCTTGACGGCGCCGACCTCGCCCATGACGAACATGGTGACGAGACCTGCGGTGACCTTTTCCTTGCCGAACAGGTTGACCTGCGCGGCCTTGACCATCGCGTCGGCGGCCTCGATCGAACCGACGAGACCTTTGGTCTCGATCATTCCCAGGGCTTGGTACTCGACCATGTTGTGCGTGAATTCCGGGGTAGCTGGTGGACTGGCGGGGCGGCGAGTCTACGGCCCTGGATCCAGCGCGGCAATCGAGAAGGCTCAGCCGCGATCGGTTTCGGACGTTGAGAGTAAATTACGGCCCAATCGTTGCCGCGATAGAGCACAGTTGCCTACTCGTGAAATGCGTCTTTATCGAGGGTCGGCTCGTGGTGCGAGGAAAGTCCGAGCACCAGACCCAGGGCGAGGAAGGAGGTCGCCAGGGAAGAGCCTCCGGTGGAGAGCAGGGGCAGGGTCATGCCGGTCATCGGCACCAGGCCCAGGTTGACGCCCACGTTGACGAACAGGTGCGCCGCGAAATAGAAGCCGATGCCGCTGACCACCAGGCGCGAGAAGCGTTCGCGCAGCTGACTCGCGCTGTGGAAGATCAGGATGATCAAGAGCGCGTAGAGCGCGATCAGGCCCGAAGTGCCGACGAATCCGCCGGCTTCGGCCGCGACCGCGAAGATCGAATCGCAGTCGCGCTCGGGAAGGTGCGCCGCTTCGTTGACGACTCCAAGGCCCAGTCCCTCGCCCAGCCAGCCGCCGTTCCCGATCGCGACGCGGGCGTGGTAGGTGTGGAAAGCCGCGCCGTTGCGGGCGTGGATCAAGGGCGCGGGATTCCAGGACTCGAGCCAGGTGTCGACGCGCTGCAGCTGATAGTCGTGCAGCAGACCGACCTGGAAAGCGAGCACGCCGAGCAGCGCCACGCTGACCAGCAGGCCGAGGATGCGACGGCCGGGCACGCCCGCGACGTAGAACATCCCCAAGCTGATCGGCGCGAGGGTCATCGCCGTCCCCAGGTCGGGCTGTACGGCGACCAGGCCCATCGGCACCAGCGCGAACAGCGCCGGTCGCATCCAGTCCGACAGTTTCTTGAGCCGGCTCTGATGCAGGGCGCTGGCCAGCATCAGGATCACGCCGAGCTTGGCGACTTCGGAGGGTTGCAGATCGAAGCCGAGCGGCAGCTTGATCCAGCGTGTCGCGTTGTTGTGCTCCGAGCCGATCCCCGGCACGAACACGATCACGAGCAGCAAAAGCGCCGCGGCATACAGCAGCGGCGCGTTGCGTCGCACCCAGCGCGGCCGCAGGAACAGGCCGATCGCGAAGGCGGGCGAGGCCAGGATCACGGTGATCAGGTGCCGCTCGAAATGCACCGAGCTGCCGTAATCGCGTCCCCAGAGCGTGTCCGCCGCGTCCATCGAGTGGATCAGGGCCAGGCCGATCGACAAGAGGCCGAGCGCGACCAGCAACACGTGCCAGTCGACCTCGAGCCAGCGCAGGTGGCGCACGGAAAGGATGCGCTCGAGCGCCGAGCTGCGCTTGGGATGCCAAGCCGCACCCTTCATCGCGAAGAAGTCTGCTCGGCGATCCAGGCGCTGACCGCGGGCCGCCGCAAGAACTGGCGCGCGAGCCAGATCGCGCCGTGGGTCGAGGTGCGCGTGGTGCGGTGCTCGAAGACCACCAGGATTCCGACCGGGTTTTCCGCGGGGAACCAGCCCGCGACCCAGGTGTGCTTGAGCACGCGGTTGTCCTCGACCGCGAAGGAGGTCAGGTCGGCACTGCCGGTCTTCGCGGCCATCGCGAAGCCGAGCTCGCTCTCCGAGAGGGCCGCGTGGGCCGAGCCCTCGCTCGTCCCGGCGACGGCGAGCATCGCGCTGCGCACGACGTCGAGCGCGCTCGTGGAGATGGTCAGATCGCGACCCTCGCTCTGCAGCTCGGTGTCTCCGATGCGGCTGACCAGGCGCAGTTGCGGCAGCCTTCCGGTCGCCAGGCCCGCGGTGGCGCGCGCGATCTGCATCGGCGTGGCTTCGACCACCGAAAGGCCGTTGCCCGCTTCGCACAGGCTGCGGCCCTTGAGCTCCTTGCCCTGGAACAGATTCCCGACGAAGTCCTCGCGCAGACCGCCGCGAACTCCGTTGTCGAAAGCGCGCACGCCGGTCGGTTCGCCGAATCCGAACTCGTGCGCCATCGAGCGCAGATTCTCGCTGTCGTACTGCTCGCCCAGCCACGCGAAGTAGCTGTTGCACGAGACGGTCAAGGCGCGATTCAAGTCGACGGGTCCGTGCCCGGAGCGAGTCTCGTGGCAGTGAACGCCGCCATAGCCCGGGCCATGGCCGCTCGGATTCGCGGCCGCGCTGCAGTCGCGGATCAAACGCGGGTCCAGCCCCAGTCGATCGAGCGCATAGGCGGCGACGAAGGGTTTGAAGACCGAGCCCGGCGGCTGGAAGTCCGGCTTGGTCAAGGTGCGCTCGCGCACGTCGTCGCTGACCAGCTTGCGCCCCGGCGCCGGAGGTCGCGCGGCGAGGGGCACCGAGGCGGCGACGATCACGTCGCCCGTCGGCGAAACCAGCACGATCGCGCCGGTGGGATTCTCGAGCCAGGTCTTGTCGGTGTAATCGGCGTTCTTGTCGCCCTCGGGATGCTCGAGGCAGTACTCGGCTTCCGCCTGGAGCACCGCGTCGAGCGTGGTGGTCAGGTCCAGGCCGTCGACCTTGTCGAGCACCGGCCTGCCGCGCGCGCCGGTCTCGCGATCGGCGAGTCCCCCGCTCTCGTGGAATCCG
>Ga0193706_1000666_pt1 | contig 18104 bp, 23 predicted proteins | sample U3c1metaG_FD_160130 | JGI IMG/M metagenome (GOLD analysis project Ga0193706, IMG submission 160130) | Soil microbial communities from a riparian zone of the East river system, Colorado, United States - U3c1 | ecosystem: Environmental > Terrestrial > Soil > Riparian zone | place: USA: East River... | reverse complement strand
GAGGCCATGGCGTCGCCGAAGCGCTCTTCCTGCGCAGCTATACCCCCCACATCACCCTGATCGCTCCGGACAAGGCGATGGAGGTGGGCAAGGAAGACCAGGAAAAGCTGCGTGCCGCAGGGATCGAGACGGTAGACGGCCCCTGCGCGGCGGTTGCCGTCCATGGCGACTGCATCGTCGTCGATACGGCGGAGGGCCATTATACGTTCGACAGCGTCTATCCTGCCCTCGGCTCGGACGTTCATACCGAGCTTGCCGGCCAGGTCGGCGCCGATCTCGCGGGGGAAACCGGCTGCATCATCGTCGATTCCCACCAGCGGACTTCGGTGGAGGGCCTCTACGCCGCCGGCGATGTCGTCCTCGGGCTCGATCAGATCAGCCACGCAATGGGCGAAGGCGGCGTGGCGGCCACCACGATCCGCAACGATCTCGCCCGCGAAAGACCCCTGATGCGCTAGGCGAGGAATTCGCGGTCGACGATGATTCGCGAGCCGTCAAGATCGGCCACGCCGGGCCGGAACGGCACCATCATCCGCTTTCCGCCCGTACGTTCGATCTCCAATAGATCGCCGGCGCCGAAATTCTCCACCGCGACCACCACTCCGAGCGCCTCGCCTTCCCCGCTTTCGCAAGGGAGGCCGATCAGGTCGGCATGATAATATTCGCCCTCGCCGAGCGGCGGCAGTGCGGATCGCGGAACGGTCAGAAGCTTGCCGCGCAGGCTCTCGGCCTGGTTGCGGTCGGTGACCTCCGCAAAGCGCGCGATCGCTCCGACCCCACCGGGCTTCACCGAGGCAAGGGTCAGCCGCCGGTCGCCGGCGAGCACACTCCGGTGCCGTTTGAGGCTTTCCACCCCTTCGGCGAACAATTTCAGGCGCACCTCGCCGCCGACGCCATGAGCTCCGGCGACGGCGGCGAGTGCGACCTGGTCGTCAGGCCTCATTCGGCCTTTTCGGCGCCTTCCGCGGGTGCGGCTTCTTCCGCGCCCTCGGCGGGATCGGAGGCGGATTCGCCCTCGTTCGTCGCCTCGTCGGAAGCGGCGGCTTCCTCGGCCTGCTGGTCGGAGGCTTCAGCGGCCGGTTCCTCGGCGCCAGGAGCGGCTTCTTCCGCGGCCTGCTCGGCGGGGGCCTCCTCGGCGGCCGGAGCCTCCTCAGCAGCAGCCTCTTCGGCCGGAGCGGCCTCCCCGGCGGCCGGAGCCTCCTCGGCTGCAGCTTCCTCGACCGGGGCGGCCTCTTCAGCGCCCGGGGTTTCCTCAGCAGCAGCTTCCTCGGCCGGAGCGGCCTCCTCGGCGGCCGGAGCTTCCTCAGCAGCAGCCTCTTCAGCCGGAGCGGCTTCTTCGGCGGCCGGAGCTTCCTCAGCGGCAGCTTCCTCGGCCGGAGCGGCCTCCTCGGCGGCAGGAGCCTCCTCAACGGCGGCTTCCTCGGCAGGAGCGGCCTGGGCGGCCTCCGGGGTGGCTTCCTCGATCGCCTCGGCGGCGACCTCTACGGTTGCTTCCTCGGCGGCCGGCTCTTCGGCAGGCGCCGCGGCGGCCTCGGCCTCGCGGGTCGCGCGCTCCTCGGCACGCTCCTTGGCCTTGTCGCCGGGCTCGCCCTTCTTCGGGTTCATCCGCGCTGGCCGCTCCATCACGCCGGCCTGGTCGAGGAAGCGGAGAACGCGGTCGGAGGGCTTGGCGCCGACCGAAAGCCAATGCTTGGCGCGGTCGGCATCCAGCTTCACCCGCTCGGGGCTGTCCTTGGGAAGTAGCGGATTATAGCTTCCGATCCGCTCGATGAACTTGCCGTCCCGGGCGTTGCGAGCGTCGGTGACGACGATCTTGTAATAAGGGCGTTTCTTCGCGCCACCGCGCGAAAGCCTGATTGCCACTGCCATTTTATCAATCCTTTCTGGTGATTACGTCTATTTCTTGATGAATTTGTCGAAGCCTGGCGGCAGGTTGAACGGCGTGCTCCCGCCGCCCGGGCCGGGCAGGCCGGGCATGCCCGAAAGGCCGCCGGAATCGGGCCCGCTCATTCCGCCGAGACCGCCCATCCCGCCCATCCCGCCCATCCCGCCCATTCCGCCGCCGCCGCCGAACATGGCGGCGAACTTGCCGAAGCCGCCCATCTTGCGGAGCTTCTTCATCGCCCCGGCCATCTCCTGGTGCATCTTCAAAAGCTTGTTCACGTCCTGGACCGTGGTTCCCGATCCCTTGGCAACGCGTATCTTGCGCTTCGCGTTCATCAGCTCGGGCCGGCTCCGCTCCTTGGGGGTCATCGAACCGATCATCGCGTCCATGTGGACGAGGATCTTGTTGTCGACGTTGCCGGCGGCCATTGCCTGCTGCGCCTTCTTCATTCCGGGCAGCATCGCGGCGAGGCCGGAAAGGCCTCCCATTCGCTGCATCTGGGCAAGCTGGCTTCGGAGGTCGTTGAGATCGAACTGGCCCTTGGCCATCTTGCGCGCGAGCGCCTCGGCCTCCTCGACCTTGATCGTCTCGCTGGCGCGCTCGACCAGGCTGACGACGTCACCCATGCCAAGGATCCGGCCGGCGACCCGCGAGGGATGGAACGGCTCGATCGCGTCGATCCCCTCCCCCATGCCGGCGAACTTGATCGGCTTTCCGGTGACCGCGCGCATCGAGAGCGCCGCTCCGCCGCGGGCGTCGCCGTCGAGACGGGTCAGGACCACGCCGGTCAGCTCGACCTGGCCCGCGAAGCTGGAGGCGACGTTGACCGCGTCCTGCCCGGTCAGGGCATCGACGACCAGCAGGGTCTCGGCCGGGTTGGAGACCTCGGCGACCGCCTTCATCTCGTCCATCAGAGCCTGATCGACGTGGAGGCGGCCCGCGGTGTCGAGCATCAGGACGTCGAAGCCCTGAAGCTTCGCGGCCTGGAGCGCCCGGCGGGCGATCTCGACCGGCTGCTGGCCGGGCACGATCGGCAGGGTGGCGACTCCGGCCTGCTTGCCGAGAACCGCGAGCTGCTCCTGGGCGGCGGGGCGCGCGACGTCGAGCGAGGCCATCATCACCTTCTTGCGCTCCTTCTCGGAGAGCCTCTTGGCGATCTTGGCGGTTGTGGTGGTCTTGCCCGAGCCCTGAAGGCCGACCATCAGGACGATTGCGGGCGGCGTGACCCCCAGCTCGAGCTCCGACGCCTCGGCGCCGAGCATCTCGACCAAAGCGTCGTGGACGATCTTCACGACCTGCTGGCCCGGCGTGACCGATCGGAGCACCTGCTGGCCGACCGCCTGCTCGGTGATCTGGTCGACGAACTGGCGAACGACCGGAAGCGCGACGTCTGCTTCGAGAAGGGCGATCCGGACCTCGCGCATCGCGCCCCGCACGTCGGCCTCGTTGAGGGCGCCGCGCCCGCGCAGGCGGTCGAAGACCCCGCTAAGGCGGTCGCTCAGGCTCTCGAACATGCTCGTCCTTCCCAGCAAACGAAAAACGCCGGCGGGCGAAACTCGCCGGCCAGCGCGCGTCCTCCGGACGCAATTTTCTCACCCGTCATCGGGGATGTGGGGGCGCATAGCGGTAAGGGCAAGCCAAGGCAAGATGGGGCCACGAAGGCTGCTACCGTCAAGAAAGCGGCCCCCATCCTAACCTTTTGGATACCATCCATGCGTATTCCGGATCTTCGACCTGTCTGATTCACTCGGCGGGGCGTGGGAGAGTGGACACTCCCGTAAATGTGGAACAGGAGACCGGAATATGAAGATTCTTCGCAAGCTGATGCGCAATGAGAAGGGCGCTACCGCCATCGAATATGGCCTGATCGCCGCTCTCATCGCCGTCGCGGCCATCGCCGCGATGCAGGGTCTCGGTACCCAGCTCAACACCACCTTCACCAACGTTTCGACGGGCATGAAGGGCTGATTTCGGCTTCGGCTGAAACGGAAGGGCGGCGGAACCTGGTTCCGCCGCCCTTTTTCTTTGTCCGCCGCATCCAACGCTCGGTAAGCGTCGGATAGCGGGCCTCAGGCGACCGAGCGAAGCCTTCGTCGGTCGGCTGCCTCGGGATCGGGCGCCACCTGTTCGGCCAGGAGCCCATGATCGGCGAGAAGCCGCTCGGTCTCGTCGGCCGGCAGCGGCTCTCCGTAGAACCAGCCCTGGCCCAGCTCGCACCTCAAATCCCGAAGCCGAAGCTCGATCGCGCCGCTCTCCACCCCCTCGGCGGTGATCGGCACGTTCAGGCTCTCGCCCAAATTCACGATCGCTTTCACGATCGTCCAGCTTTCGGGATTCTTGTTCAGGCTGATCACGAAGCTCCGGTCGATCTTGATCCGGTCGAACGGCAGTGCGCGCAGATGGGCGAGCGAGGAATAGCCGGTTCCGAAATCGTCGAGCGCCAGGTGCACGCCCTGATTCTTCAGGCTTGCGATGACCGCCTGGGCGACCTCCAGATTCTCGACCATCGCGCTCTCGGTAATTTCGAGCTCGAGCCGCTCCGGCTCGAGCCCGGACTCCTCGAGCAGCTTCAAGATCTTGCTCGCGAGCCAGGGATCGCTGAGCTGGCGCGGCGATATGTTGACCGAGAGCGTGAGCTCCGGATCCCACGCCTGGGCATCTTCGAACGCCTGCCGCATCAGGGTTTCGGACAGCTCCGCGATCAGCCCCGTTTCCTCGGCCACGGAAATAAAGGTATCGGCCCCGATCAGCCCGTCCGTGGGGTGGTTCCAGCGCGCAAGCATCTCGAAACCGCTTATCTTGCCCGACGCGACCTCGACCTGAGGCTGATAATAAGGGACGAACTCGCCCGCGCTCATGCCTCTTTTCAGGCCCAGTTCTATGTCGTTGCGAGCGCGCACGACCCGCTCCATCCGGCCTTCGAACCATATCGGCCGCTTGCCGTCATCGTCCCTCGCCGCGCGCATTGCGATGTCGGCACGCCGCATCAGCCCGCTGAAATCGATGCAATGGCTGTCCAGGCGGGCGACGCCGATCGCGGTGCGCATGTGAAGGGAGGCGCCCATGATCTCGACCGGCGAGGTCAAAGTGCTGTGAAGCTCGTTCGCGAAGTCGTCGAGCTCGCTCTCATCGTCAGCGCCGAACGGGATCGCGACCGCGAACTCGTCGCTTCCAAGCCGTGCGCAGAGTGCCTCGGCCGGCGCGCTCCTCAATATGATCCCGGCGATGATCCGGAGCAGGCCGTCGCCTACCGCCTCGCCGTAAAGCTCGTTCACTTTTTTGAAGCGCATCAGGTTGATCACCATCAGCGCGACGTTGCTATGGGTCTCGTCCGCTTTCTCGATCAGATCGTTCCCGCGTTCGCGAAGCGACCTTCGGTTCAGCAATTCGGTGTGCAGGTCGCGGGTGCGAAGCAGATAGGCCCGGCGCTCGGAGGCGGCGCGCTGGCGCATCGTCGTCCTTATCTCCTTGTGGCGCTTCCACGCGAACAGGATGAGGGCAATGTTGAGGAGCAATGAGGTCACCGCGAACGGGTCCGAGCGTCCCCCGTCCTCGAGCAATCCTCTCAGGGCCGGTCCGACCGTCGCGCTGGCGGTGGCGACGAACAGGATCATCGCTCCGGCCGTCACCGTGGCGGCGACGATATCGTCCCGCGGCTGAAGGGATTTCCTGACAGTGGGTGGTTCGGCTTCGGCGGCTTCGATGGCCATTGTGGGTCTCTCTCTCGCTCTCGACACAAGCGGGCCCCACCCCGAGCCGCTGCGATAAGTCCGCGAGGATTAACAAATTGAGCATTTACGGCTGCGCAAGCTACGCATTCGTACATCTTTCAGGCCCAGGCAGCCCGCCCGCGCTGCTCAGCCCTGCCACATCAGGACGCCGACCGCGAAAGCGAGGCCGAGCAAGGCCGGGAAGGCGATCGCGAGCCCAAACGCCGCGCGAGGCGCGCGCCGGTAGAGCGCGAGAGCCAAAGCCGGGGCCGCCGTGAAGGCATAAAGGATCGTGGTTCCGATCCCGACGAGCGAGTCGAGATCGGCGGTGGCCGGGTCCGATCCGGCGAAGATGGACAGGCCCAGCACCACCAGCCAGGCGGCCGTGCCCATTGCGGCGATGAGGATCGTGGCTTCGCGCATGCCCGGATCGCCGCTCAGCTTTTGCTGAAGCGGGCGGCCTCCTCCGATCCGCCGGTCGTATTGCCCTCCGAATAGGAATGGGCCCCGACTCCGGCCAGCCCCCCGCTTTGGGCGATCAGATATTCGTCCCGGATCGGCCTGCCTTCGAACCAGCATTCCAGTATCTCGCGCGTGCCGGCCGCGTAGCGCGCCTGAGCCGACAGCGAGGTCCCCGAAATATGCGGGGTCATGCCGTTATGGGGCATGGTTCGCCACGGATGGTCGCGCGGGGCCGGCTGCGGGAACCATACGTCGCCGGCATAGCCGGCCAGCCGCCCCTCCTCGAGGGCTCGGGCGACCGCGTCGCGGTCGACGATCTTTCCGCGCGCCGTATTCACCAGATAGGCGCCGCGCTTCATCCGGCCGATCATCTTCTCGTCGAACAGATTTTCGGTCTCCGGGTGGAGAGGGCAGTTGATCGTCACCACGTCGCACGCCGCGACCATATCCTCGACGCTGTCGTGGCGGGTGACCCCCAATTCCTCCTCGACCTCGCGCGGAAGCGGATGGCGGTCGAAATAATGGAGATGGACGTCGAACGGCTTCATCCGCCGAAGCACCGCGGTGCCGATCCGCCCGGCCGCGACGGTTCCGACATGCATGCCCTCGACGTCGAACGATCGGGTCGCGCAATCGGCGATGTCCCAGCCGCCGCTCCGGGCCACGTCGTGCGACGGCAGATAGTTGCGCACCAGCGCCAGGATCGACATCACCACATGCTCGGCGACGCTGATCGAGTTGCAATAGGTCACCTCGGCGACGGTGATTCCGCGGTCGATCGCCGCCTGCAGGTCGACATGGTCCGAGCCGATGCCCGCGGTGATTGCGAGCTTCAGCTTCGGCGCCTTCGCGATCCGCTCGGCGGTCAGGTAAGCCGGCCAGAAAGGCTGGGAGATGACCACCTCCGAATCCGCCAGCTCGCGCTCGAATATGCTGTCCTCGCCATCCTTGTCGGAGGTGACGACCAGCTCATGGCCTTCGCTCGCGAGCCAGTCGCGAAGCCCGAGCGCGCCGGTGACGCTGCCGAGCAATTGACCGGGCTGGAAATCGACCGCTTTCGGGCTCGGCATGGTCTGGCCGTCGGGATAATGATCGATGCGCGGCAGATCGTCGCGCGGGCATCCGGACGGATAGCCGTCCTCGGGATCGTCGTAGAGCACGAGCAGGATCTTCATCGCCCCCTCCCTGTTGCGGCAGAACCGCGAGGCTACACCAGAAGGTGGGAAGAGTCGCGCCCGCGCAAACGATCAGGCGCCAATCATAATTCGCCGACAATCTGGAACAGCCTCGCATCGCGCCCCAAGGTGGACTTGGCCGACACCCCTCCCTAGATGCCCCGCGATGAGACGCGCCTTCCGAAAGATGCATGGCCTTGGCAACGACTTCGTCATTTTCGACGGCCGGGATTCGCCGCTCGAGATGGATTCTGCGAGGGCGCGCGCGATTGCCGACCGCCGCACCGGCATAGGGTGCGACCAGCTCATCCTTCTCGAGCCGTCGAACGAAGCCGACGTGAGGATGCGGATCTGGAACGCCGACGGCGGCGAGGCCGAGGCCTGCGGCAATGCCGCCCGCTGCGTCGCCTTGCTCCTGGCCGGCAATGCCTGGATCGAGACGGCGGGCGGGATCATCGCCGCCGCCGCCGCGGAGGGCGAGGCGACGATCGACATGGGCTCGCCGCGCTTCGGCTGGAACGAGATACCGCTCGCTTATGCGATGGACACGGCGTCGATGCCGGTCGGCTGGGAAGATCTGCAGGATCCGTTCGCGGTCAATGTCGGCAATCCCCATGTCGTCTTCTTCGTCGAGGATTCGGGCGCCGTCGATCTCGCTCGCCTCGGGCCGATGATCGAGCGCGATCCGCTCTTTCCCGAGAGGGTCAACGTCAACGTCGCGTCGATCGAGGACAAGGCGATCAGGCTTCGGGTCTGGGAGCGCGGCGCCGGCCTCACCCTCGCCTGCGGCACCGGCGCCTGCGCCACCGCGGTCGCGGCAATCAGCCGCAAGCTCGTCTCGAGCCCGGTCGAGGTCCGCCTTCCCGGCGGGGCGCTTCGGATTGCCTGGGCGCCGGGCGGAACGATCGCAATGAAGGGCCCGGCCGCCTTCGTGTTCGAAGGCGAGATCGACCTGGATGCCGCCGCGTGAGCGGAGTCGAGATCATCACCATGGGCTGCAGGCTCAACGCCGCCGAGAGCGAGGCCATGCGGCTGCTCGCGCTCGGCGAGGAAGATCTCGTCATCGTCAACAGCTGCGCCGTCACCAACGAAGCGGTTCGCCAGACCCGCCAGGCGATCCGCAAGGCGAAACGCGCCCGCCCCGATGCACGGCTGATCGTCACCGGCTGCGCCGCCCAGATCGAGCCGGAGACCTTCGCCGCGATGCCGGAAGTGTCGCGGGTCCTCGGCAATCGCGAGAAGTTCGAGCCCTCCTCCTTTTCGTCATTCCAGCGAAAGCTGGAATCTCCCTTTGCTTCAGAAGCGGCGGAAATCCGAGTCTCCGACATCATGGCCGTCCGCGAAACCGCGCCCCATCTCCTCGCCGGCTTCGCCGAGCGCTCGCGCGCCTTCGTCGAGGTCCAGAACGGCTGCGATCATCGCTGCACCTTCTGCATCATCCCCTATGGCCGCGGGAACAGCCGCTCCGTCCCCGCCGGCCTCGTCGTCGAGAAGGTGAAGAGGCTGGTCGCCGAGGGCTTTCGGGAGGTCGTCCTGACCGGAGTAGACGTGACCAGCTACGGCCCCGATCTTCCCGGCGCGCCGAGCCTCGGCGCTCTGATCGCGCGGATCCTTCGCCACGTCCCCGATCTCCCCCGGCTTCGGCTCTCCTCGCTCGACTGCATCGAGCTCGACGAACGGCTGGAGGAGATCGTGATCGGCGAGCCGCGCTTCATGCCGCACCTCCACATGAGCTTCCAGGCCGGCGACGACATGGTGCTCAAGCGGATGAAGCGCCGCCACAGCCGCTCGCAGGCGGTCGAAACCGTCCGGCGCCTCAAGGCGCATCGGCCCGACATCGCGATCGGCGCCGACCTGATCGCCGGCTTCCCGACCGAGACCGACGCGATGGCCGAGAACAGCCTCCGCCTCGTCGACGAATGCGACATCGTCATGGGCCATGTCTTTCCCTTCTCGCCGAAGAAGGGCACGCCCGCGGCCCGCATGCCGCAGGTGCCGCCGCATGTGGCGAAGGCGCGCGCCCGACGGCTTCGCGAGGCGACCGCGCGGCGCAAGGCGCTCTGGCTCCAGGCGCTGGTCGGCACCCGCCAGAAGGTGCTGGTCGAGCGGGAGGACGGATCGGGCCACGCCGAGAATTTCGCGCCCGTCCGGGTCCGCCCCGGCGGCAAAGCGAAAGTGGTCGGCGCCATCGTCGAAGCCCGGGTCGGCGCCCTCGACGGCGACACTCTCATCGCGGAGGCTGTGTGAGCAGCGAGGCCCCCTGGCTCGAGCGCCTGCGCGACGGCTTCCGAAAGACCTCCGACAAGCTCGGCGACAATCTCAGCGGACTGTTCACCAAGGCCGCGCTCGACGAGGAGACTCTCGACGAGATCGAGGAGGCCCTGATCGCCTCCGACCTCGGCCCGGCGACCGCCTCGCGGATCCGCGCCCGCCTGGCCGTGGAACGGTTCGAGCGCGGCCTCAGCGAATATGCGGTTCGTGAGATCGTCGCTCAGGAGCTCGAACAGGTTCTCGCGCCGGTCGCCGAGCCTCTCCTGATCGACGCCTTTCCGCGCCCCCAGGTCATCCTCGTCGTCGGAGTCAACGGCACCGGCAAGACCACGACCATCGCCAAGCTCGCCAGCAATCTCCTCGAGCAGGATTATGGAGTCCTTCTCGCCGCCGGCGACACGTTCCGGGCGGCCGCGATCGAGCAATTGCGCATCTGGGCGGACCGGATCGGCGTTCAGGTGATCGCCGGCCCCGAAGGCGGCGACAGCTCGGCGATCGTTTTCGACGGGGTGAAGAAGGCGACGGCCGAAGGAATCGACGTCCTGATCGTCGACACTGCCGGGCGGCTCCAGAACAAGAAGGATCTGATGGACGAGCTCGCCAAGATCAGGCGTGTTCTCGGCCGACTGAACCCTGAGGCGCCGCACGACGTCGTCCTCGTCCTCGATGCGACCACCGGCCAGAACGCCCTCTCGCAGATCGAGATCTTCAGGGAAGTGGCCGGAGTGACCGGTCTCGTCATGACCAAGCTCGACGGGACGGCGCGCGGCGGCATATTGGTGGCCGCCGCCGACAGGTTCGGGCTTCCGATCCATGCCGTCGGAGTCGGGGAGAAGATCGGCGACATGCGGCCGTTCGACGCGCGGGAGATCGCACGCCTGATCGCTGGCCTCGAGGAGTATAAGGATTGACCGACAAAGCAGCCGCAAAGCCCGGCGCGGCCTTCAACTTCATGATCGATTTCGGGCCGCTGCTCGCCTACTTCCTCGCCTATAAGCTCGTCGGGGGGATGAGCGGCATGATCGCCGGCACTCTGGTGTTCATGGTGGCGATCCTGATAGCCCTCTCCGTGTCGCTGGCACGGTTTGGCCGGGTGTCGCCCATGACCTGGATATCGGCGATCCTGATCATCGGCTTCGGCGCCCTCACCCTTTATTTCCGCGATCCGCGCTTCATCCAGATGAAGCCGACCATCATCTATGCCGGATTCGCCTTGCTTCTGTTCGGCGGCCTCGCCGCCGGCAAGCCTCTGCTCAAATATGTCTTCCACCTCGCCTTCGAGGGACTCAGCGACAAGGGCTGGATGAAGCTGACTCTCAACTGGGCGCTCTTCTTCACCGCCATGGCGATCGTCAACGAGGTCATGCGCGCCTCGCTCAGCTTCGATACCTGGCTGACCATCAAGGTTTGGGGGATCACCATCCTCTCGCTCCTTTTCGCCTTCGCCAACATCCCGATGCTCCTCCGTCACGGGCTCACCGTCCCCGAGGAGGATAAGAAGGCGGCCGATCCCGCCGCGGGCGACCAGGGCGATCTTCCCTTGCCGCCGGTGCCGCCGCGGGGATGAGCGGCCCTGTCATCTCGATCCGCGGGCTCGGCAAGCAATATGCGTCGGGGCAGGAGGCGCTTCGCGACGTCGACCTCGACATCGAGAAAGGCGAGATTTTCGCTCTTCTCGGCCCGAACGGCGCCGGCAAGACGACCCTGATCAGCATCGTCTGCGGAATCGTCACCCCGACGACCGGAAGGGTCGCCGTCGAAGGCCGCGACATCGCCGATCATTATCGCGAGGTGCGCTCCCGGATCGGCCTGGTGCCTCAGGAGCTCCACACCGACGCTTTCGAGTCGGTCTGGTCGACGGTCAGCTTCAGCCGCGGCCTGTTCGGCTGCCCGCCCAACCCCGCTTACATCGAATCCGTGCTTCGCGACCTCTCGCTCTGGGACAAGCGCAAGGCCAAGATCATGGAATTGTCGGGGGGAATGAAGCGCCGGGTGATGATCGCCAAGGCGCTTAGCCACGAGCCCGAAATCCTCTTCCTCGACGAGCCCACGGCCGGAGTGGACGTCGAGCTTCGCCGCGACATGTGGAACCTGGTCCGGCGCCTTCGCGACAGCGGAGTCACCATCATCCTCACCACCCATTATATCGAGGAAGCCGAGGAGATGGCCGACCGGATCGGGGTCGTCAGCCACGGCCGGTTGATCCTGGTCGAGGAGAAAGCCCGGCTGATGAAGAAGCTCGGCAAGAAGCAGCTCACGCTCAACCTCGCCGAGCCCATGGCCGTGCTTCCGCCCGAGCTCGGCGAATGGGACCTGGCCATCAAGGCCGACGGCAACGAATTGCTCTACGTGTTCGACGTCAATGCCGAGCGGACCGGGATTCCGTCCCTGCTCCGCCGGATGAGCGACCTCGGAATTGCCTTCAAGGATCTCAACACCGAGCAAAGCTCGCTCGAGGACATTTTCGTCAGCCTGGTCAGCACCCGGCCGGAGGCTCGGCCATGAAAGCACCCGCCTTCAACCGCCACGGCGTCTGGGCGATCTACAGGTTCGAGATGGCGCGCGCTCTCCGCACCCTCTGGCAGAGCGTCGTGACCCCCGTGATCACCACCTCGCTCTACTTCGTCGTCTTCGGCGCGGCGATCGGCAGCCGGATGAACGTCGAGACCCCGGTTTCCTACGGCGCCTTCATCGTGCCGGGCCTGATCATGCTGTCGCTCTTCACCCAGAGCATCTTCAACGCGAGCTTCGGCATTTATTTTCCGAAGTTTACGGGCACGATCTACGAATTGCTCTCAGCACCGATCTCGCCGTTCGAGACGGTGATCGGCTATGTCGGCGCGGCCGCCACCAAGTCGATCGCATTGGGCCTGATCATCCTCGCCACCGCCGCTCTGTTCGTGCCGATCCAGATCCTCCATCCCTTCTGGATGATCGCCTTCCTCCTGCTCACCGCGGCGACGTTCAGCCTGTTCGGATTCATCATCGGAATTTGGGCGAACGGCTTCGAGCAGCTCCAGATCATCCCGATGCTGATCGTCACGCCTCTCACCTTCCTCGGCGGCGCTTTCTACTCGATCGACATGCTGCCGCCGACCTGGAGGACGATCACCCTGTTCAACCCGGTCGTCTATCTGATCAGCGGCTTCCGCTGGAGCTTCTACGGAAGCGCCGACGTCGGCGTCGGCATCAGCCTGGCCATGACCCTCGCCTTCTTCTTCATCTGCCTGGGCATCGTCGCCTGGATCTTCCGCACTGGATACCGGCTGAAGAGCTAGAAATTCCTCCCCTGCATTTGCAGGGGAGGGGGACCGCGTGAAACGCGGTGGAGGGGCCCTTCGCCGACCAAGGAATGCCCCTCCACCATGCTTCGCATGGTCCCCCTCCCCTCGAAAGCGAGGGGAGGAAGAGAGTCACCCCTCCTGATCGGCCCTTCCGGCGCCCTGCCCGTCCAGATTCCGCGCCACGAACTCCCAGTTCACGATGTTTCCGAGCACCCCGTCGGCATAGGCGCCCCGGTCGTTGCGATAATCGACGTAATAGGCATGCTCCCACACATCGAGGGTCAGGAGCGGCTTCATGGCGTCACGAACGACCGGCGTGTCGGCATCGTGAAGCGAGACGATCTCGAGCTTGTCGCGGTCGAGTACGAGCCAGGCCCACCCGCTGGCGAAATGGCCGGTTGCCTCCTTCTTGAGCGCATCCAGCATTTCCTCCGACGAGCCGAAGCGATCGTCGATCAGCTCGGCAAGCTTGCCCGTCGGCCTCTGGCCGTCCGGCGGCGCCAGGCATTGCCAGAAAAAGCTGTGGTTCCAGGCCTGCGCGCTGTTGTTGAACAGGCTCTCGTCGCCCCCTTCGTGGGCGCGGCGGATCACCTCGATCAGCGACGCTCCGGCAAGCCCCTTCTCGGCCGCCATCTCATTGGTCTTGTCGATATAGGCGCGGTGATGCTTGCCATGATGGAATTCGAGCGTCTCGGCGGACATGTGCGTGCCGAGAGCCTGCCGGTCGAACGGCAGGTCGGGGAGAATGAACGGCATGGGAACCTCCTGCCCGATTGACGCCTATCGGACCGAAGAGTTCCCCAACTTGCCGTCTAGACCATGATCGTCTCAGGCTGAATCAGCCTGAGGCGTGAATCATGGTCTCACCATATCTGAGAGCCTGATTCACGACTTAGGTGGAACCGCGAGCAGCGGTTCAACCTAAGACGATCAGGCTCTAGGGTCGAACCCTAGTTCCGCCGAACGGTGAAGCGGGCCAGCTCCTTCTGCGGATCCTGCCATTGCGGATCGATCCGGCTGGCTTCGCGATAATCGTGATAGGCCTCTTTCAGCCTGCCTCCGAGCTCGTTCGCCACCGCTCTTCCGTAATAGGCGATTGCCGGCCGCCGCGTTTCCTTCGCGATCGCCGCGTCGAACAGCGGCACGGCCTCGTCCCAGCCGTTGGGCAGCCGAAGAGTCGCCATGCCCTTGTTCAGATAGGATTCCGGCTCGTCGGGATCGCGCGCGATCGCAGTGTCGAAATCGGTGATCGCGTCGTCGATCCGGCCGCGGCGAAGCTTCAATATGCCCCGGTTCACATAGGTGGCGACCATCTCATATTGGGTGAGCGGTTCGCCCCGGAGCGCCTCGTCGCAACGGTCGATGCTGCTGTCCGCCGGGGTGGAGCGCGCCTCGGCGGCTTCGTAGCAGAGCCTTGCGGAATTTGCCCCGATCACCGTGACAGCGGCCGCGGCCGGGACCGCCAGCGCTGCAACCGCGGCGGTAATGAGGAATTTGTCGATCGTCATATCCGGATCCTCCTCGACTCCGACGATAGCAGATTCCCGCGAATCACGCCATGAGCTGATGCCTTTTCATCGCGTGGCGGAGCTGATCGTAGCTAAGCTGAAGCGCGGTCGCCGCGGCGCGTTGATTCCAGCGGCATTTTTCGAGCGCCGCGGCCAGGATCGCCTTCTCATATTCGGCGATGGCGAGCCTGAAGTCGGCGCAATGCTCGGGATCGTAAGGCGAAGGCTGGGCCGGCGGCAGGATCTGTACGGACGGGCTCGACTCAGCCGTTCCGCCTATGGCCGGCGCTTGTTCAAGCGGCCTCCATGGGGATTCGAACGGGTCGAACTGGACCGAGTCGATCGGGCTTTCCGGCGATTCCCAGCGATAGACGGCCCGCTCGATCACGTTCCGAAGCTCGCGCACGTTTCCCGGCCAATTGTAGGAGAGCATCCGATTCAATGCGTTCGCGCTGAACCCCGGCCAGGCCGGCCATTCCAGCTCCATCGCCATCTTGCGCGCGAAATGGTCGGCGAGGACCGGAATGTCGCTGCTGCGGTGGCGCAGCGGCGGAAGGGTGATCACCTCGAAGGAAAGGCGGTCGAGCAGATCGGCCCGGAACCGGCTCTCGGCGGCGAGAAGCGGCAGGTCCGCATTGGTGGCCGCGACGATTCGCACGTCGACGCGCATCGGCTTCGACGCTCCGATCCGGGTGACCTCGCCATATTCCACCGCCCGAAGAAGCCGGTCCTGGGCCGCCTGGGACAGAGTCGCCAGCTCGTCGAGGAACAATGTCCCGCCGTCCGCTTCCTCGAATCGGCCCGCCCGACTCTTGGTCGCGCCGGTGAACGAGCCCGCTTCATGGCCGAACAGCTCCGCCTCTATCAGGGTCTCGGGCAGGGCGGCGCAGTTCATCACCACGAGCGGCCCGTCCCAGCGCGAGCTGAGATGGTGAAGGCGCTCTGCGATCAGCTCCTTGCCGGTGCCCCTTTCGCCGATCACGAGCACCGGGCGGTCGAGCGGCGCCGCGCGGCTCGCCCGCTCCACCGCGTCGAGGAAAGAGGAGGATTGACCGACCAGCTGGGTATTGCGTTCCATTCCCACTTGTTGGGACTATTCACCAGCTATTCGCAAGAGAAAAGACGTGACTTATCATGGTAAGTCACCTGAAAACGGCTGTTTTCCGCCGTTTCCACTGCTTGGCACGGACCTTGTAGAAGATTGTGCATACCGCCGCGAGGCGGGGGAGCAATCAAGGTTCAAGGAGCATCCAAATGTCGAACAACCTCAACCAGACCGTCCTGGCGATCGTAGGAACGATCGTCCTGACCGCCACCTCGGTCGGCGCCGCAGTCGGCCCCGCCCGCGCGGTCGAGACCGCCCCGACGGCGCTTGCCGCGACTCAGGTTTCCGGTCAGGCTCAGGCCTGATCCGGCAGCCGGCCGGGAGCGCGAACCCCGCGCTCGCCGGCCGACTCGCGCAAGAACAGTGAAGGAGTTTCAGATGGGCATATTCTCACGCACCCGGGACATCATCGCGGCGAACATGACCGACCTGCTGGATAAGGCGGAGGATCCCGCCAAGATGATCCGGATGATCATCATGGAAATGGAAGAGACATTGGTCGAGGTTCGCGCCTCGGCCGCGCGCTCGATCGCCGACCAGAAGGAAATGCGCCGTCAGATCGGCAAGCTCGAGCGGCTCCAGGACAGCTGGACCGAGAAAGCCGAGCTCGCTCTGTCCAAGGACCGCGAGGACCTGGCCAAGGCCGCTCTGGTCGAGAAGCAGAAGGCGGCCGATCTGGCCAGCGGGCTCAATGCCGAGATCGAGGTCCTCGACGACGCTCTTCGCGCCTCCGAGGCCGACATCGCCAAGCTTCAGAACAAGCTGCGCGAGGCCCGGACCCGTCAGAACGCGATCGCGAGTCGGATCGAGAGCGCCCACAATCGCGTGAAATTGCGCGAAATGTATTCGGGCCCGAAGGTCGACGAGGCCTTCTCGCGCTTCGACGTTCTCGAACGCCATGCCGATTATGCCGAAGGCCGGGCTGATGCCCTCGCGCTCGGCGCTCCGCCCAAGACTCTCGACGAGGAGATCGCCGAGCTTCGCAACGCGGAGAAGGTCGATGCCGAGCTCGAGGCTCTGAAGGCCAAGCGCGCCTCGGGCGGCTCAGCCGGCGGCGACGCCGCGAGCGGCAAGGAGGGCTGAGGCGATGGAGGAAGTTATGATGGCGATCGTCATCGTCGGGATCCTGTTCATCGCCCTGCCGTGGCTGATCTTCCACTATGTGACGAAGTGGAAGAGCCAGGCGACCCTGACCACCGAGGATGAGAATCTTCTCGACGAGCTTCACGACCTCGCCCGCCGTCTCGACGACCGACTGTGCACGATCGAGCGGATCATGACCGCGGAGAATCCGGCCTGGCGTTCGGTCGCCTGCGATCCCGCCGCCATCGGCCTCGAAGACCGCAGCATCGCCGAGAGCAGCCTGTCAGCCACCACGAACGAGCCGAGGAGGATCGGTCGATGACCCCGCGTCATACCAAATTCTATCGTGACAAGCGCAACGGCCGCTGGCTCGGCGTTTGCGCCGGGATCGCCGATTATACCGGCCTCGACGTCACCCTGATCCGGATCGCCACGGTGCTTCTCACCATCCTCGGTTCCGGAATGACGATCATCGCCTATCTGATCGCCGGCTGGATGGCGCCGAAGAAGCCGATCGAGTTCGCTGCCGAGACTCCGGAGCAGGCCAAGTTCTGGCAGGGCGTTCGAGCCTCGCCGGCGCGCACGGTTCGCGACGTTCGCTCGCGCTTCCGCGACATCGACCGCCGCCTCGCCGACGTCGAGACTTATGTGACCAGCTCGAACAGCCAGCTGGCGCGCGAAATCGAGCAGCTGCGCTGAGCCGCGGCACGCAGGGGGAGCAGGTGAGATGGAATTCGCGGTACTCATTCCAATCGTTTCGATCCTCGCGACGGCCTGGGTGATCGTGGCGTCCGTCAGGGCCCGCCACCAGCACAAAGCCGGCTCCGGAAGCGTTACGCCGATGAGCGTCGGTGAAGCCCGCGAGAACGTCCAGCTCGCCCGCGAGAACGAGGATTTGAAGCTGACCATCGAGCGGCTCGAGGATCGCCTCGGAGTGCTCGAGCGGATCGCCACCGATCCGGCCGAGCGCACCGCCCGCGAGATCGAGAGTTTGCGCTAGGCGCGGCAGGAACAGGGGAATGGACATGGACTTCGGTGGGGCCAATTTCGTTATCGCCATCATCGCGATCACGACCGCCGGCTGGGTACTGACCAGTTGGATCCGGGCGAAGCACGGTTATCCGCTCGAGGACGAGTGGGGCGGCAAGACAACTCGGGAAGACAATCTCGCGGCGACCCGGAAGATCGAATTGCTGTCGAGTGAGAATGAAGGGCTGAAGGGGCAGATCGGCCGCCTCGAGGAACGGCTCTCCGTTCTGGAGCGGATCGCGACCGATCCGGCCGAACGCACCGCCCGCGAGATCGAAAGGTTGCGCTAGGCGCGCATGTCAGGAGCAGAAGAATGCCGGATTGGGTCTTGTTCTTTCTCATCGTCGTCGGTCTCCCCGTCCTCGGGGGCATAGGCACCGACATGTTCAAGCGCTGGCTGAAGCTGAAGGAGAAGCAGCTCGAGCATGCCGCCTCGCTGGCGGCGGACAAGGCGGCGGCCCAGGCCGCGCATATCGAACGGCTCGAGCAGCGCATGCGCGTCCTCGAGCGCATCGCGACCGACAAGGGAAATGCGCTCGCGGCTCAGATCGAGGATCTGCGCTCGGAGCAGGCGAATTAAGGGGATAAGATA
>Ga0193706_1000665_pt1 | contig 18105 bp, 15 predicted proteins | sample U3c1metaG_FD_160130 | JGI IMG/M metagenome (GOLD analysis project Ga0193706, IMG submission 160130) | Soil microbial communities from a riparian zone of the East river system, Colorado, United States - U3c1 | ecosystem: Environmental > Terrestrial > Soil > Riparian zone | place: USA: East River... | reverse complement strand
CCTTCGCGGTCAACATGGCCGGGGCGCTGCTGCTCGGCTATTTCTTCGCCCTCTTCCGGGACCGCCCAGAGGAGAGCCTCCACCACCCGTTCCTCGGCACCGGCCTCTGCGGCACCCTGACTACCTTCTCGACCATGCAGCTGGAGCTGTTCGAGATGGTCGACGGCGGCCACCTGGTCCTGGCCGCGGCTTACTGCGCGGTCACGATCGCGGCGGGCTACCTCTGCGTCCGGCTCGGGATCGCCGCCGAGTCGCGATTGCGCCACAGCCCATCCGACTTTGACCACACCGGGGTGGGGTCAAAGTCGGATACGAGTGCGCCCGGGCGGCGATGACCGCGCCCGGATGGATCGCCGTCGGGCTGCTCGGTGGTGTCGCCGCCGCCGCGCGCTTCCTGATCGACGCCGAGATCGCGGCGCGCGCCGGCAGCGAGTTCCCGTTCGGGATCCTCGCCGTCAACCTCAGCGGCGCCCTCGCCCTCGGGATCCTCGCCGGCGCCACCCTGCACGGCGAGGCGCTGGTCATCGTCGCCGGCGGCGGCATCGGCTCCTTCACCACCTTCTCCACCTGGATCCTCGACTCGCACCGCCTCGGCGAGGCCGGCCTCGCCCGTCTCGCCTGGCTCAACATCGCCCTCTCCGTCGCCGCCGGCTTCGCCGCCGTCGCCCTCGGCCACTGGCTCGGCGGAGTCCTCTAGGCCGTCCGGATTCGTCTCTACCTTGATTCGGGCGATGGCTGAGCAGACGGCGATCCCAACTCCCGAGCAGACGGCGATTCCGACGGCGCCGGAAAGGGTTGCGCTGCGCGACCTGGAGGACGGCCAGCGGGTTCGCGGCGTCTACGCCGTGCGCGGCCGCGAGCTGCGGCGCAAGCGCAACGGGGAGCCCTGGCTGCGGCTCTCGGTCGGCGACTCCAGCGGCGCCGCCGAGGCGGTCTGCTGGGAGGACGCCGAGGCCCGCTACGCGCTCTGCCCGACCGGCTCCGCGGTCTTCGTCACCGGCGTCTTCGAGATCAGCGAGCGCTGGGGGGCGAAGATCAAGATCGCCGAGCTGCGCGAGGCCGAGCCGCACGAGTACGAGGCCGACGAACTCGCACCTGAGTCGGAGGTCTCACCGCAAGACCTGGAGACCGACCTGCGGGCGCTGCTGGCGACGGTTCAGGACCCGGAGCTGCGGCTGCTGCTCGATTCCTTCTTCGCTCCCGGCAGCGAGGCCTGGGCCCGCTTCCGCGACGCGCCGGCGGCAAAGGTCTACCACCAGGCCTACCGCCACGGGCTGCTCGAGCACACGCTCTCGGTCGCCCAGGCGGTCAGCGCCGCCTCCAACTTCTTCCCCGGGATCAACCGCGACGTCGCCGTCACCGGCGCCCTCCTGCACGACATCGGCAAGACAGAGGCATACAACGACGACCCGCTGGCGATCGACCTCACCGACGCCGGCCGCCTCCAGGGCGAGATCCCGCTCGGCTACTACCTGGTGCGCCGGCAGATCGAGGAGATCCCCGGCTTCGACCCGGGGCTGGGCCAGGCGGTCCTCCACATCATCCTCAGCCACCACGGCCAGCTCGAGCACGGCTCGCCGGTCGTCCCCGCCACCCGCGAGGCCGTCCTCGTCCACATGATCGACAACCTCGGCGGCCGCCTCGGCAGCTTCGACCGCCTCGAGCGCCAGCTCCCCGCCGGCGAGTCCTGGTCCGGCTTTGACCGCGCCCTCTCAGGCTCCGCCTACTTCGGCCAGCGCGCCGCCTGAGACGGCGCTATGCGGCGTCCTCGGTCGACCGAATAGCGCTGCTATTTCGGTCTTCCTGCGTCCTTGCCTAGCCCCATCTCAGGCAGCGCGGCGCGCCAGCAGGGTCGCGACTCGATTGAGCACGGCCTTCGGTTCGCGGTAGAAGCGCACGTCGGTGACCCGGACCATCTCGATCCCGGCGAGCATCAGATCCTCGTCACGGAGGTGGTCGCGCTCGAAGGCAGCGTTGGTGCCGTGGGTCGCGTAGGTATCCAGCTCGACCGCGAAGCGATGCTCGGGCCAGTAGACATCGAGCTCGAACCCGGCCTCGACGAAGTTGGTCGCCGGCCTGGGCAGGCCGGCTCGCAGAACCGCTTCCAGGAATTGCCGCTCGAAGCCGGAGCGGGTGAATGGCACGGGCTGGTAGAGCGCGATCGCTTGGCGCAGCCGCCCTCGGCCGGCGTGGCGCCCGCTGCGATCGAGAAGGTGTTCGATCTGCCTCAGATCGAACACCTTCAGCTCCTCGCCACGCTCGAGCATGCGCCTCAAGTGGGAAAGGCGGGATTCAGCGGCGCAATCGAGCAGCGTGCGCGGCACCGCGGTGACGGGAATCCCGTCTTCCAGGGTCCGGTCCTCCAGGGCCAGGATCCGCGAATGGTGTAGCCGGATCGGAGGGCGGGGCTTGCGCGGCAGCGGCGAGGTCACGTGCAACGGTGCCGGCCCATATCGCGAGATCCCCAAGAGCCAGGCGGCTGAGCGGTGACTGAGCAGTGCGTCTGGTCCGCAGGCGAGAACCGCTGCCAAGCAGCGGCCATGGTCTGGGACGAGTCGGTGGCCGACCGCGTAGACCCCGCGGTGCAGGGGATGCAGGCGTCCTGAGGCGACATCGCGTTGGACGGCCTTGCGCGAGTAGCCCAGCTTCCTCTCGAGCTGGCGAATTGAGACCACGCCGTATTGCCGCTCCGCCAGCTCCGCCAGGGCAGGTCCGGAAGCCCTGCGCATGGGTCCCGGCGTTTGCGGCAGTCCTTTGTGACGCATAGGGGTACAAAGGACTGCCGCAACGGATTTCTCCCCCTCTTGGGGCGGAGGAGGACTAGAACTTCACGGTGCAGCGCTGAATGTGGTGCACGTTGCCGTGGGCCCGCTCGATGCAGCGGACCAGGCGCTTCGGGTCGCCGTTCTTCTCCGCCGCGTGGAAGGAGCGGCGGATCTCCCTCTCGACCCGCTTGTTGACGTCCTCGATCGTCTTGCCGATGTCGCCCAGCCCGGTGCCGCCGAAGGACTTTTCGAAGCTGCTGTTGGTGTTCTTGATCGCTTCGTCGGCGGAGTGCAGGACCGGCTTGACGATGAAAAAGTAGGCCGCGGCGAGGATTCCGACGCCGACGATTAGCCGGACGATGCCGGAGGTAAGGGTCCCGAAGAGGTTGCGCAAGATGTCCATGGCGTCGGCCGCAGACTATCCTGCGACCCGTGGCGAAGGACACCGAGAAGCTGATTCGCCAGCTCTCGTTGATCTCGTTCCTGATGGCCCAAGGCAGGCCAGTTTCGGCGCTCGAGATCAAGCGGGAGGTGGAGGGGTACAGCGATATGAACGACGACGCGTTCGCGCGGCGCTTCTACGCGGACCGAGCCGAGCTGGAGAGCCTTGGCATCCAGCTCGGGGTCGAGAAGCCCGGCGAGGGCTTCTTCGAGGCCGAGCTTTACTCGCTGCCGCCGGAGAACTTCTACCTCGACCCGATCAAATTCACCGACGAGGAGCTGGCGGCGCTGAGTACGGCGCTGCTGCTGCTGACCGACGGCGGCTTCGCCTACGCCGAGCCGCTGCGGTTGGCCCTGCAGCAGGTCGCCTGGGGCCATCCCAACCCGCTCTCGGACGCCGAGCGCGCCCCGGTCGAGATGGCGATGACCGCCTCCGCCGGCGGCCGCGACCTCTCCCAGCGCCTCTCCAAGATCGAGACCGCGATCTCCCGCCGCAAGACGATCGAGTTCACCTACTACACGATGGAGCGGGGCGAGACCGAGAAGCGCAAGGTCGACCCCTACCACCTGGTCTTCCGCGGCGGCCAGTTCTATTTGATCGGCCTCGCCCACGAGCGCGAAGCGGTCCGCGTCTTCCGCCTCTCCCGTATCCAGGGCAAGGTCGGCTACGCCTCCAAGGCCGAGCACGATTTCTCCCCGCCCGAGGACTTCGACCGCCGCGACTACGGCAGCCGCGCCGACTGGCAGCTGGGGGAGGAGAAGGGGATCGCGAAGATCTTCATCCGCGAGCGGATCGCCTGGCTGATCGAGCGCGACTACGGCAGCTATGGGACGCTGCGGCCGGCGAAGAAGTCCGACGGCGCCCCAGGTAAGGGCCAGGTTTTCGAGACCAGCTACGCCTCCGTCCGCGAGCTGATCGCCTGGGTCCTGCGCTGGCGCCAGAACGCCGAGGTGCTGGCGCCCGACGACCTGCGCGAGGAGGCCGAGACCCGGCTGGCGCTGCTCCACGACCGCCACCACAACGGCTTCGAGGCCGCCGAGATCGTCGACCGGCCGCTGCGCGACGCCCCCCGCCGCGCCCGCTCCAACGGCCGCGGCGAGGCGGCGATCCGGCCCGAGCGCTTCGCCCGCCTCGTCACCCTCGCCGGGATGCTGATCGAAACCGCGAAAAAGGGCGAGCGGCTGCAGATCGCCGAGCTGCGCCAGCGGCTGGAACTTACCCAGGAGGAGCTGCGCGAGGACGTCGAGCTGCTCAACGTCGTCAACTTCGGCGGCGGCACCTACGTGCTCTACGCCGAATTCATCGGCGACGAGATCGAGGTCGACTCCGAGCCCTACGGCGACAACTTCGCCCGCCCGGCGCGCCTGCTGCCGCTGGAGGCCAAGGCCCTCGTCGCTGCGATCGACCTCTTCGGCGACCACCTGCCGCAGACCGACCTGCAGAAGGCGCGCAAGAAGATCGTCTCCGCGCTCGGCCACGACCCCTCCGAGGAGGGGCTGGAGATCGCCTCGGCCGGCGGCGGCGACGCCGAGGTGGCGCGCAAGGTGAACGACGCGATCGCCGGCAGCAGGATCCTGGAGCTGAGCTATTACAAGGAGAACGAGGACCAGTTCACCGACCGCTCGGTTGAGCCCTACCGGCTCGAGAACGGGCGCGAGGGCTGGTACGTCGAGTGCTACGACCTGACCAAAGGCGGCGTCCGCCACTTCAAGCTCGACCGGGTCAAGGAGGCGACGCTCTCCGAGCAGACTTTCGAGCCGCGGGCCGAGGTCGAGGAGCTGGCCGGGGTCGAGGGCTGGATGACCCACGGCGAAGTGCCGACCGCCCACGTCGCCCGGGTCTGGGTCTCTCCCGAGCGGGCGCGCTGGCTGCGCGAGGAGCGCACCGTGGTCGAGGAGCTGGCCGACGGCGCCGTCGTCGTCGAGCTTCCCTACGCCGGCAAGTCCTGGCTGGTGCGGGAGATCCTCCGCGGCGCCGGCGACCTGGTCGTGCTCGAGCCCGAGGACGCCCGCGAAGCGATCGCCAAGGAGATCGCCGGGGCGTCGCGCTGACGAGTGGTGAGTTAGTCGCGCTATAGGCCGACTAATTCACCAAGCGCCCCGATCGGGCAATCGATGAGCGAGGCTCCCGGGCATCCAGAGGTTCTGCGGCTCGTCGCGCCCAATCCAGGGCCGATGACGCTGGAAGGGACGAACACCTATCTGTACGGGGCTGATCCCTGCGTGGTGATCGACCCAGGGTCCGAGGAAGAGGGGCACCTGGCGGCGATCCGTGCCGCGGCGGCCGAGCGTGGCGGAATTGGGCTAGTCCTCCTCACCCACTCGCACGAGGACCACACTGCCGGCGCCGACCGCCTCGGCGCCGAGGTAGTCCTCCCCGCCGGAGACGTGTCTGAGTTCGCGGGGCCATATGGCCCCGCGAACTCAGACACGGGGGGTGGAGTGGGGCTGCGGGCCGTTGCCACGCCCGGGCACTCAGCCGACCACGTCTGTTTCCTCAGCGAGGACGGCGTCTGCTTCAGCGGCGACCTGGTGCTTGGCCTTGGCTCGACGATCGTCCCGCCCGGCGACGACTCCCTCGCCGCCTTCATGGCCTCGCTGCGCCTGCTGCAGGGAGAGGAGATCGAGCTGATCGCCCCCGGCCACGGCCCCTGGGTCACCGACCCCGCCGCCAAGCTCGCCGAGTACGTCGAGCACCGGGAAATGCGCGAGCGCCGCCTGCTCGCCGCCCTCGGCCGCGGCGAGCTATCCCGGGCCGCGCTGCTCGCCGAGGCCTGGGACGACGTGCCGATCGAGCTGCTGCCGATGGCGGCGATGGCGATGGAGGCGCACCTCGAAAAGCTCGAGGGGGAAGGGCGGCTGCCGGGCGACCTGGTCGCCTAGCGAGCCGCCGTCCCTTAGCGCCCGCCCAGGTAGCGGGCGACGGCGAAGCCGCCGCCGGTGCCGAGAAGTGGGGTGGAGACGCCGCCGCCGACGACGATCCGGCCCCGCGGGTAGAGCATCACCTGGGTGGCGAAGCTGCTGGAGGGGCCGCCGAACCCGGTCCTGACAGAGCCGTGCCGTCCGAAGGAACGGTCGATGTTGCCTTCCGGGCTCATCCGGCCCAGCCAGAACGTCGATCGCCTCAGCGGATTCCTGGGGGATTTGGACACCCGCTTCGAGCTGCGACCGGCGAAGAGCAGGCGCCCGCGCCCGTCCACGGCGACCGCCGCGAGGGCAGCCCCCTTCGGCAGGATGAGGTTGATCCGCCCGATTCGCCCGAAGCTGGGGTCGGGCGCACCGTTGGGGAGCAGGCGGGTGACCAGCTGCGACTTCGATTTCTTCTGTTTCGTCCCGAGCAGGACGATCTTGCCCGAGGGCGCGACCGTGGAGATGGGAGGGCTCGAGTACCCGACCGAGCGGAACCCGGAGAAGCCGAAGCCGGGGTCGAGGCTGCCTTCGGGGCCGAAGCTCGTCAGCACCACGGCGGGGCCTTTGCCCACCGTGCTGCCGCAGCGCAGCTTGGAGCCGACGGTGAAGAGCGCTCCCGAGGGGAACAGGCTTCCCTGGTCCAGCGAGGAGAGGTCGGCGATCTGCCGCAGGCCTGCTTCGCCGAAGCTGGAGTCCAGCGCCCCGGCTTCGGTCAGGCGGACGACGAAGGCGGTCGACACGGAGTTTTCGCCCGGGTAGCAGGCGATGATTTCGGAGACGGAGCCACCGGTCAGGATCGGCCGGTCCTGCGCGTCGACGACCAGGCTGCGAATGCCGACGGCGGCCCCTTTATAAGGGCCAGAGTTGGTCGTGGGCGGTTTGATCCCGAAATCCGTGATCAGCGTGCCTTCGCTGCCGAAGCCGCGGTCGACCGAGCCATCGGCCGCAAACCGCATCACCATCGCCGAGCTGATCAGCGGGTCGGGGGTCGAGCTGGAGGGCTGCGGCCGAGCCGAGCCGCCGATCAGGACGCGGCCCTGGGAGTCGACCGCGGCCCCGGCCAGCACGAAGCTCATGCCCGGGGGACGCCCGATCGTGACCCAGCCGCCGGCCCCGAACCCCGGGTCCAGCTTTCCGCTGGGCAGAAGGCGCGCGATCCTGGTGCTGCCGGCGACGACGATCTTCCCGCCCGGCGCCCGCGCCATCACCAGGTGGCCGGCGGTGAACTGGAACGGTAGGGCGTACTTGACACCGACGCTGCCGGCGTTTTCGGCGGGGAAGGCGACCATCGCCTTGCCGGCCCTGCCGAAGCTCGGGTCGAGGCGGCCGGCCGGGGCTCCCTTCGCCGTCGCCGGGGCCGACGGGGCCGCCCATGCCGCGATCACGCAGGCCAACAGCAGCGCCGTCTTCCAGATCCCCCGCTCTTGCAGTCCTTCCCCGTTCACCTACGCCTCCTGGATAGCTCGTTGTCGTCACCCGCAACAATTCCCCAGTGTTCCGAAAGTCGCGGTTTCGGCGCAGGCTATCTTCCTGGCCAGCTGGCCAAAGCTGATAAACAATCGCCATGAGCCGCTTGAGCAAAAGCAGGGCGGCCCGGGCGGGGTTCTTCGCTGGGATCGCAGGCACGGGGATCGCCACGGCGGCAACGGCGGCGGCCTGGCACTGGCTGGCACGGCGGCCACTCCCCAAGCAGCGCGGCACGATCGAGCTGGAGGGGCTGGAGGGCCGGGTGCGGGTGCGGCGCGACCGCTGGGGAGTCCCCCATATAGAGGCCGACGCGCCGCGGGACCTCTACTTCGCCCAGGGCTTTGCCCACGGCCAGGACCGGCTCTGGCAGATGGACTTCTACCGGCGCGCGGCCGAGGGCAAGGTCGCCGCGATGGCCGGCGAGGCGGGGCTGCCGGTCGATCGCCTGATGCGCACGCTCGGCATCCGCCGCGTCGCCGAGCGCGAGGTGGCGGCGCTCCCCGCGGAGCTGCGCGCCCGGCTCGAGCGCTTCTGCGAGGGCGTCAACGCCGCCGTCGCCAGCGCCACGGCGCTGCCGTTCGAGATGCAGCTGCTGCGCCTCGAGTTCGCCCCCTGGCGGCCGGTCGACGTGCTCAGTCTCGGCAAGCTGCTCGCCTTCGGCCTCTCGACCAACTGGGAGCGGGAGCTGCTGCGGGCCGACATGCTGAGGGTGCTGGGGCCGGAGCTGACCGCCCGCCTCGACCCCGCCTACCCCGCCGGCAACCCGGTCGTCAACCAGGAAGCCTGGCAGGGAGACGGCCTGGCGATCGTCGAGCAGATCGACGCCGTGCGGCGCTCGATGGGGCTGGCCGCGGAGGCCAGCGGCTCGAACAACTGGGCGGTCAGCGGCTCGCTCAGCGCCACCGGCTCGCCGCTGATCGCCGGCGACCCGCACCTGCCCCCGAGCATGCCGGGCATCTGGTACCAGGTGGGCCTGCGCCACCGCGACCGCTTCGTCCGCGGCGCCTCGCTGCCGGGGATGCCGGGCGTCTACATGGGCCAGAACAACGACGTCTGCTGGACCTTCACCAACGTCATGGCCGACGTCCAGGACCTCTTCGTCGAGCGGATCGAGGGCGATAGCTACCGCTTCGAAGACGAGTGGCGGCCGCTGGAGACCCTCCGCGAGGAGATCGCCGTCAAGGGCCGCGAGGAGCCGGTCGCGCTCGACGTGCGGATCACCCACCACGGCCCGATCGTCAACGCGGCGCTCGGCGCCGACGAGGCCGAACCGCTGGCGCTGAGCTGGCAGGCGCTCGAGGAATCGACCGCCTTCGCCGGGATGTTCGAGCTGCTGGAGATCGGCTCCGGGCCGGACCTGGTCGCCAAGCTCGAGGGCCACACGGCGCCGGCCTCGAACCTGATCTGGGCCGACCGCCACGGCTCGATCGGCTACAAGCTGATCGGCCGCCTGCCGCGCCGCCGCGGCGGCTGCCCCGACCTGCCGAAGCCGGGCTGGACGGGCGAGTTCGAGTGGGAGGGGACCGTCCCCTACGACGAGCTGCCGCAGCTGGTCGACCCCGAGAGCGGCTACCTGATCACCGCCAACAACCGCATCGTCGGCGACGAGTACCCGCACCACATCACCAGCGAATACCTGGACGGCTTCCGCGCCAAGCGGATCGAGCAGCTGCTGGCCGCGAGCGAGAAGCACGACGTCGAGGGCTTCGAGGCGATGCAGGCCGACAACCTCTCGCTGCCGGGGATCGAGGCGGCGCGGCGGCTCGGGCGGCTCACCCCGCGCGGCCAGCGCGAGCTGAGCGCGATCGAGCGCCTGCGCAGCTGGGACGGCCGGCTCGACCCCGACACCGTCGCCGGCACGATCTACCAGGCCTTCCTGCTGCGCCTGGCGCGCGAGGTGGCCCGCGCCGCGATCGGCGACCGCGACCTCTGCGAGCGCTGGCTCGACCGCGCCGACAACGGCTTTACCCCGCACATCACCTCCCCCTGGCGCTGGCACTCGCACCTGATGAAGCTTTGGGAGGAGGGCGACGCGGAGCTGATCGGCCGCCCCTGGGAGGAGCTGGTGCTGGAGGCGCTGGCGGGGGCCCTCGACGACCTCGAAGAGCGCTTCGGCCCCGATCCGGACGGCTGGCGCTGGGGCCACGTCCACGAGATGGAGTTCCCGCATCCGCTCGGCGAGGCGAACCCGCTGCTGCGCCGCCTGCTCAACCGCCGCCTCCGTGCCGGCGGCGCCCAGGAGACCGTCAGCCAGATCGCCTACGACCCCAACAACCCCTACAAAGCCGTCTGGGCGCCGAGCTGGCGGATGGTCGCCGACCCGACCGACCCCGACCGCTCGCGCTGGCAGATGTTCACTGGCCAGTCCGGCCACCCCGCCAGCCCCCATTACGACGACCTCCAGGCCGACTGGCTCGAGGGGCGGACCCAGCCGATGAGCGGCGAGGGGCCCTGGCGGGAGCTGGAGCTGGTGCCCGCGAGCTGACCGGGTCCGGCGCGAGCTAGTCCCGAGCGGCCAGCAGCGGGTCGTTCGCGGCGGCCACGGTCCGCACCAGCTCGACGATCTCCGGCGCCGCCTTCTCGGGCGAGCCGCTGTCGAAGGGCGGGTCGGGGTCGTACTCGATGCCGAGCTGGACCGCCTGCGCGACCTCCGGCCCGGCCTCCTGAGCGACCAGGTGCAGGGCCATGTCGATGCCGGCGGTGACGCCGGCGGCGGTGATGACCTTGCCGTCCTCGACGAAGCGGCCGCCGACCGGGTCGGCCCCGTACTCGCGCAGGGCGTCGAGCAGGAGCCAGTTGGTGGTTGCGCGCTTGCCCTGCAGCAGCCCGGCGGCGCCGAGGACGAGCGAGCCGGTGCAGACCGAGGTCGTCCACTTGGTCGTGCGGTCGACGTCGCGCAGCCACTGCAGCACCGCCTCGTCTCGCAGCAGCGGCCGGTTGCCGGCACCCCCGGGCACGAGGACGACGTCCGGCGAGGTCACCTCGTCGAGGGTGTGGTCGGCGAGGAGGCCGAGGGCGCCGCCTTCGGCTCGCACCTCGCCCTTCTCCTTGGCGACCGTGCGCACGGTCCAGCCGGGCACGTTGCGCATCACTTCGAAGGGGCCGACGGCGTCGAGGGGGGCGAGCTTGTCGAAGAGCAGCATTGCGATTTCCATGTCCACCATCGTGACCGGCCCGGGGCTGCGCGACCAGAGGCAGGAATGACAATGTTCGCTAGATTTCTGCCATGCACCGTGTGGTCGCGCTCTGCTTCGACGGGCTGGTCGCCTTCGACCTGACCGCGCCAGCGCAGGCCTTTGGCCTTGCCGCCAGGCGCGGCGGCGAGCCGCTATATGAGTTCTCGACCTGCTCGGTGGGTGGCGGCGAGGTCCGCACGACGAGCGGCTTCGGGGTCCGGCCGCAGGCTGGCCTCGGAGCGTTGCGGCGGGCCGAGACGATCGTCGTCCCCGCCTATGCCGGGATCCTCGAGCCGCCGCCGCGGGAGGCGCTCGCCGCCCTGCGCGCCGCCGCGGACCGCGGCACCCGCTTGCTCTCGGTCTGCACCGGCGCCTTCGCGCTCGCCCACGCCGGCCTGCTCGACGGCAGGCGGGCGGCGACCCACTGGGCCTGGGCGGGCGAGCTGGCGCGCCGCTTCCCGGCGGTCGAGGTAGATCCCGACGCCCTCTACGTCGACGAAGGCCAGGTGATGACCTCGGCCGGCCTCAGCGCCGGCATCGACCTCAGCCTGCACGCGATCCGCAAGGACTTCGGCGCCGCCGCCGGCGAGCAGGTCGCGCGGCACATGGTCGCCGCGCCCCACCGCGAAGGCGGCCAGGCGCAGTTCGCCAAGCCGGCGCCGGCGGCGACCGGCGGCTCGCTGGAGACGACCCGGCGCTGGGCCGCCGAGCGCCTGCGCGACCCCCTCGACGTCGCCGCGATGGCCGCCCACGCCGGGGTCAGCCCCCGCACCTTCGCCCGCCGCTTCCGCGAGGAGACCGGGACGACGCCGCTGCAGTGGCTGCTCGCCCAGCGGGTGCTGGAGGCGCGGCGGCTGCTGGAGGAGTCAGACCTGCCGGTCGAGACGGTCGCCTGGCACTGCGGCTTCGGGACCGCCGCCTCGCTGCGCGACCACTTCCGCCGATCCACTTCTACGACGCCGACCGCTTACAGGCGTGCGTTTTATCAAAATCATTGAATGTTCTATGCGAAAATTAAGTAGGCGTGGTAGAAAATAAGCCTGGGTAGGGATACCTGGGCTATGGAAGCTCTGACCAAACCAAACTCGCTCGACTTCGAACCCGCCCCCCCGGCCGATCCTCGAGCCTGCGCCCGCACCCTGGCTCGCCTCGCCGCCGGGCTCGAGGTCAGGGCCCCGGGCATCAACGGCCACTCGCGGCGGGTCTCCCGCTATGCCGCCGGGATCGCCCGGCGGATGGGGCTGCCCCGCGAGCAGGTGGCGCGGGTGCGGCAGGCGGCCGCGGTCCATGACATCGGCAAGCTCGAGATGCCGGCGAGGATCGTCAACAAGCCCGGCCCGCTCAGCGACGAGGAGTTCACCCAGGTCCAGCGGCATGCCGCCGCCGGGGAGAGGATGGTCGCCGGGCTCGGCGACGAGCAGCTGTCGGCGATCGTCCGCCACCATCACGAGCGCGTCGACGGCGCCGGCTACCCGGACGGGCTGGTGGGCGCGGAGATCCCGCTCGGGGCCCGCATCGTCGCCGTCGCCGACACCTTCGACGCGCTCACCTCGACACGCCCTTACCGGCCCGCCAGCAACCATCGCGACGCGCTCGTGCTGCTCGGCGCCGAAGCCGGGGCGCAGCTCGACCCTGACGTCGTGCGGGCTTTCCGCGACTACTACTCCGGTTTCCGGGGAGTGCTCGCGCGGCTGTTCGCCCGGTAGCTTTGGGCGGGTGAGCCGCCGCGACCAGATCGTGCTCAGCGACGCCGAGCTGCTGGATCTGCTCGAGGAGGAGCGGATCGCCGTGGTCTCCAGCCTCGGCCCGCGCGGCTGGCCGCACTCGATGCCGCTCTGGTTCGTGCCCCGCCAGGGCGAGGTCTGGATCTGGACCTACGCGAAGTCCCAGAAGGTGCGCAACCTCGAACGCGACCCGCGGGCGACGGTGCTGGTCGAGGCCGGCCACGAGTACGGCGAGCTGCGCGGCGCCGCGATCGAGGCCGAAGCCGCGATCCATCGCGACTTCGAGACCGTGATCGGCTTCGCCGAGGAGCTGACCCTGCGCTATGCCGGCGGCATCTCCGCGGTCGAGGGCGATGCCAAGGCGGCGCTGGAAGCCCAGGCGCCCAAGCGCGTCGCGATCCACTTCAAGGCAGTGAGGACCGCCAGCTGGGACCACCGCAAGCTCGGCGGCACCTACTGAGCTGGCGTTGACGAGATCGCTACATCAGGTCCGCCGCCGTGTTGCAGGGTGACGCGACCGCTACCTTTCCCTGCTCGATGAGACGACGCCTCCCCATCGCCCTGCTCCTCCTCTGCCTGCTGGCGGCGCTCTTCGCAGCCAGCCAAGCGGGCTCTGCGAAGCCACCGCGCGCCCCGGCGGGGTTCTTCGGGATCGGCCCGCAGACGACGCTGACCGACAAAGACGCCGAGTACATGGTCGCGGGCGGGATCGAAAGCGTCCGCTGGCCGCTGCCCTGGAACGGGATCCAGCCGACCAAGAAAGGCGGCTACAGCTGGGACGGCTTCGACGACGTGGTCGAGGTCGCGGCGCGCCACGGCCTCACCGTCCTTCCCTTCGCCTACGGCACCCCGAGCTGGATCGCCCGCAAGTACACGACGCTGCCGGTCAACAACGCCAAGGCGCGCACGGCCTGGACCGCCTTCCTGCGGGCGGCAGTGGAGCGCTACGGCCCGGGCGGGGATTTCTGGACCGAGCACGCGCCGGGGGTCGTCCAGTACGAGCCGGCGATCCGCAAGCCGCTGCCGATCCGCAACTGGCAGATCTGGAACGAGGCCAACTTCTTCTACTTCGCCTTCCCGGCCTCGCCGCAGCGCTACACGCAGCTGCTGCGGATCTCCAGCCCGGCGATCAAACGGGTCGACCCGCGGGCCAAAGTCATCCTCACCGGCCTCTTCGGCGACCCCACCGTGGGCGGCGCCAAAGGCATGGCGGCCACCGAGTTCCTCGAAGTCATCTACCGCTCGCCGGGGATCAAGAGCCGTTTCGACGGCATCGCCCTGCATCCCTACGCGGTCGACGCGGAAACGCTGGAGGAACTGGTCGAGTCGCTGCACGACGTCACCGTCGAGAACCGCGACCGCGTCCCGCTCTACGTCACCGAGATGGGCTGGGGCTCGGAGAACAACTTCCAGCAGGTCGCCTTCGAGCAGGGGATCAAGGGGCAGGTGAAGCAGCTCAAGGCCTCCTACGGCTACCTGCTGCAGAACCGCAACCGGCTCCGCCTCAAGCAGGTCTACTGGTTCTCCTGGAAGGACCTGCCGGACTCCTGCACCTTCTGCGACTCGGTCGGCCTCTTCCGCGAAGGCCCGCGCTTCCACGCCAAGCCCGCCTGGCGCGCCTTCGTCAATCTCGCCGGGGGCCGCGCCCGCCCCTAACGCCCTCGGGAGGGGCTGCCGGGCCTAGCGGTGGCGGCGGTGGGCGAGGCGGATCCTCAGCTTCCGCGACTTGCCCGCCAGGTAGTTGTCGGCGCGATCTTCGTGGGTGAAGGCGGCGAAGGTGGCGCCGCGGCGAATCTGCGGCAGGAAGCGCGCGGTGCAGGCGCGGCTGAGGTACTTGGTGCCGTTGGCGCGGCCGTTGCGCAGCAGCGTCACCGGCTCGCCTTTGCGGCCGAGGCAGGGGGAGACCCAGACGGTCAGCAGCGCCCGTTTGCCCCGCTCGACCCGGCGCCGCTGGGGCTTGATGCCGATAAAGGTGGGGGAGAGCTGGCGACGGATCAGCGCGGGCGTCTCGTCCGGCGTCGTCGGACAGCCCGCCGGCGGCAGGCCGGCGAAGCGGTAGACGCCGCCCCCCTGCTCGACCACGTAGAGGCGCCGTGCCGAGTCTTCGCCGAAGGAGACCGGGTGATCCACCCGCAGGCCCAGCGAGCAATCGTCGCTGGCCCGTCCTTTGGCGCTGGCGGGGAGCTGCAGCGAGCGCAGCACCCCGGCGCAGTAGTCGGCGTAGACGTAGTGGCCGTAGAGGGCGCCGAGGCTGGCGTCGCGGGCGACGTAGCCGCCGGTTATCGAGCAGCGCCCGCCGCCGAGGTCGGGGTCGGGGGAGTGCGGATAGTCGAATACGGGGTCGACGAAGCCCCCGGCGGGCGGCGTCGCGCACTCCGGGTCGGGGACCCCTGGGCCCTGCGGCCCGGCGAGGAGGCCCTCGCGGCAGTTCCACCCGTAGTTGGCGTTCTGGCCGCCGGTAATTCCCGGGAAGGGGCTGGGCGCGAAGTCGATCTCCTCGCGCAGTCCCTGGCCGACGTCGCCGATGACCATGTCTCCGGTGAGCGAGTCGAAGGAGAAGCGGTAGGGGTTGCGCAGCCCGGAGCTCCAGCGGGTGTAGGTATCCGGAGTGCCGATGTTGACCTGGAGGATCTTGCCGAGCGGGCTGGCGGGATCCTGGGCGGTGTGCAGCTGGTCGTTGCTGCCGCCGCCGTCACCGGTCGAGGCGTAGAGCTGCCCGTCGGGACCGAACTGGAGCTGGCCGCCGTTGTGGGTGGCGAAGGTGCCGTGTGGGATTTTCAGCAGCTGTTTGAGGGTCGAGATGTTCGCCGTCTGGCGGTTCGGCGCCGCGGTCAGTTCGGCGACGTGGATCTCACCCGGTTCCTCTTTGCCGGTGTAGTCGACGAAGAGGCGGCCGTTTGCGCCGAAGTCCGGATCGAGGGCGATCGAGAGCAGCCCCCGCTCCCCCGCGCAGCAGCTGACCACCGAGCTGAGGTCCGCGAAGAGGGTGTTGACGCCGTCCTCGAACAGCCTGATCCGGCCCGTGCGCTCGACCACGAAGAGGCGGCCGGCGTCGTCAGGGTCGGAGGTGACGTAGATCGGCTGGTCGAAGGTGCCGACGTCCTGGAGCGTCAGCGCCTGGGCGCTGCTCGGGCCCAGCAGCAGCGCCAGGGCGAGAGCGGCGACGGCTATCCCTGCTCGGATCACCCCTCTCAAGTTAGCTGAGTGACCACACGCGCAAAAGGCGTCCGTCGGGCAGGGTCATCGTTCGTATGAGGCCGAAGCCGAGGCCCAGCCGTGCAGGCCGCCGGCGGCGACGAGGAGGGCCCAGCGGAGGCGTTCGCTAGCGGGCAGCCGCATCGGCGAGCCGCACGGCGCGGGGGCCGTCGGCGACCCGGTTCAGCAGCGCCGCGACCGCGCGGCCGTAGTCCTCGAGCGAGTGCCGCCGCTCGACCAGGGCCCTGCCGGCGCCGCCGATGCGCCGGCGCTCTTCCGGGCCCGCTGCCAGCGCCCGCTCCAGCGCAGCGCTCAGCGCCGTCAGGTCGCGAGGCTCGCAGAGCCAGCCGGTCTCGCCGTCCTCGATCAGCTCGGGCAGGCCGAAGACGCTGGTCGCCAGCACCGGCCGCTCCCAGGCCATCGCCTCCAGCACCGTGCGCGGCAGCGACTCGACGTCGGAGGCGCAGACGACCAGGTCGGCGAGGCCGAACCAGGGCTGCACGTCAGGGGTCATCGGCACGATCTCGATCCGCTCGGCGGCGTCGCAGGAGCGGGCGCAGTCGGCGAGGAACTCGGTGTAGGCGTCCTCGCGGCCGCCGACGAAGACCAGGCGGGCACGGGGATGGCGGGCGGCGATGAGGTCGAAGGCCTGGGCCAGGGGGACCTGTGACTTGCGCGGCTCGATCGACCCCACGCAGAGCACCACGTCGGCGTCGCGCGGCAGCGCCGCGGCGTCCCTGGCGGCGTCGCGATCGAAGCCGGCGCGGACGCCGTCGAGCGCCTTCAGGTCGAGGCCGTAGGGGATCGTCAGCCCCCGCCCCCGCCCGGTCGCCGGCTCGAACAGCCCTTCGGTCGCCGTGGCGACGAAGAGGGGCTGGGCAACCTCCGCCAGCGCCGCCTCGGCCCGGCGGCGGACGGCTGGGTCGACGTGGTCCCACAGCTCGGCCGGCTCGTAGCTCTCGTGGATCGCCCAGACGGCGGGGATCCCGAGCCGGCCGGCGACCTCGACGCCCGGCAGCACGAGGCTGGTCGCGGTGTTGACGAAGGCCACCTCGAAGTCGCGGCCGGCGGCCCAGGCGGCCAGCTCCTCGACCCGGCCGAGGTGGCCGCCGAGGCTCTCGGTCGAGGGCATGCCGGAGATGTGGACGGGGACGCCGAGGCCTTCCAGCTCCTCGCGCAGGAAGCCGTCCTTGGCGCTGACCACGGTCGGGGCGATCGCCCCGGTCCGCAGCAGCTCGCGCAGCAGGTCCATCAGGTAGAGCTGGGCGCCGCCGAGGTCGAGCTGGTGGGTGGCGACGAGGGTGCGAAGGCCGGCGTGCTGGCCGGCGCGGGGGGTGGTTTCGGCCGGTGGCGAGAGCGCCGACGACGCCGCCGCGGGCGCGATCGTGAGCGCCAGCGGGCCCAGCTCCAGCCGCTCGCCGGCGGGGCCGGTGGCGACGGCGCGCAGGCTCGTGACGCCGTTCTCCCCGGGCCAGCTCTCGAGGTTCGCGGTCAGCTCGAAGCCGGTCGCCGCGCCCGGCTCCCAGCCGCGCGCCCGGCCTACGTCCGGCCGCGGCAGGCCCAGCCGGGCGCGGCCCAGCGGCTCCTCGCCCAGCCACAGCTCGACCCGCCGGGCGGGGCCGGAGGGGAACGCGGTCCAGCCCCGGAAGGCGAGGGCGCCGCGCCGCAGCAGCCGCCCGGCGGCGGGGGCGTCGAGGCAGCCTTCGGCGGGGACTGGCAAGGGCTTTGGCTCCAGCAACGGCATCTCCGGCCTCGCCCCCGGCCGCCAGAGGCGGCGGCTCGCTCGCAGGCGCCAAAGCAGGCCGTTGAGCCGTTCGGCGGGCGTCTTCGCGCGGCCCTCTGCGCTGGCCTGCTTCGTCACTGGCGCAGGATAACGGCTGTTCCGGGACCCCTCGCACGCCCATCGGCGAGGTCGGCGACCCGCCTGTGCGGTAGCGTGACCCGCCCGTGACGGACCGTTTGTTGATCACCGGTGGGGCCGGATTCGTCGGTTCCAACCTGGCCGTGTCGCTCGCCTCGAGGCATCCCGACTGGGAGATCGTGGTGCTGGACAATCTCTACCGGCGCGGCTCGGAACTTAACCTGCCGCGGCTGCGGGAGGCCGGGGTGGAGTTCGTGCGCGGCGACGTGCGGGAGCCCGAAGACCTGGCCCGGGTGCCCCGAATCTCGGCCCTGATCGAGTGCTCGGCCGAGCCCTCGGTGATGAGCGGCGTCGACGGCGACACCGGCTACCTCGTCCACACCAACCTGACCGGCGCCTACAACTGCCTCGAGCTGGCCCGCCGCGACGAGGCCTTCGTCGTCTTCCTCTCGACCAGCCGCGTCTACCCGGTCGCCCCGCAGGTGGAGCTGAAGCTGGAGGAGGCCGAGACCAGGTTCGAGATCGCCGCCGAGCAGGCGGTCCCCGGCGTCTCGCCGGCCGGCATC
>Ga0193706_1000664_pt1 | contig 18133 bp, 16 predicted proteins | sample U3c1metaG_FD_160130 | JGI IMG/M metagenome (GOLD analysis project Ga0193706, IMG submission 160130) | Soil microbial communities from a riparian zone of the East river system, Colorado, United States - U3c1 | ecosystem: Environmental > Terrestrial > Soil > Riparian zone | place: USA: East River... | reverse complement strand
TCGGCGAGTGCTGGGAGCGCGGCACCGCGACCTTCATGATCCTCGGCGACGTCTGCACCCGCCGCTGCGGCTTCTGCAACGTCCAGACCGGCAAGCCGACCTGGAACGACCCGCTGGAGCCGCTGCGCGTCGCCAACCAGGTGAAGACGATGGGGCTGCGCCACGCCGTCGTCACCTCGGTCGACCGCGACGACCTGCCCGACTACGGCGCCGGCGCCTTCGTCGGCGTGATCCGCTCGATCCGGATACTGGCCCCCGGCTGCAAGGTCGAGGTCCTCACCCCCGACTTCCGCGGCCAGGAGATGCCGCTGGCCAAGGTCGTCCACGAGAAGCCCGACGTCTTCAACCACAACGTCGAGACCGTCCCCCGTCTCTACCCGGTGGCGCGCCGCGGCTCCCAGTTTCTGCGCTCGGCCCGCGTCCTCCGCATGGCCAAGGAGATGGGCGGCCCCGAGGTCGTCACCAAGTCCGGCCTGATGGTCGGCCTCGGCGAGAGCTTCGAGGAGATGGTCGAGACCTTCGGCATCCTCCGCGAGCACCGCGTCCAGGTCCTCACCGTCGGCCAGTACCTGCGCCCGACCGAGAACCACCTGCCGGTCACCCGCTACTGGCACCCGGACGAGTTCGCCGCCCTCGAGAAAACGGCCTACGACCTCGGCTTCGAGTCGGTCGCCGCCGGCCCCCTGGTCCGCAGCAGCTACCACGCGGACCAGAACCTGCCCGAGGCGCACCGCGCCAAGAGCTTGATCGCTTAGGCGCCAGCAGTTGATGGAGCCAGACGGGATCGAACCGACGACCTCCGCGTTGCAAACGCGGCGCTCTGCCAGCTGAGCTATGGCCCCTCGCCTGGAAGTCTAGGCGCCTGTGGCGCCGCTCGCTGGGCGCGCTAGCGGACGACGGCGCGTTTGTATTTGCGCACCGAGAGGCCGGCGAAGACGGCGGCGATGCCGAGCGACCAGGCGACGGCGCCCCAGACGTTGTTGCCGGCGGCGGGGGCGCCGAGGAAGAGGTAGCGCATCGCGTCGACGACGATCGTGAAGGGGTTGACTTCGGCGAAGGCCTGCAGGGCGCCGGGCATCGACTCGACCGGGACGAAGGCCGAGGAGATGAAGGTGAGCGGGAAGATGACGATGAAGCCCAGCGACTGGGCCGCCTCCGGCGAGCTCGAGGTGAGGCCGACGAAGGCGAAGACCCAGGAGAAGGCGTAGCCGAAGAGCAGCAGCAGCAGGATGCCGGCGACGATGTGGATGAGCGGAGCGTCGAAGGAGAAGCCGGCGATGACACCGACGACGAGCATCACCGTGATCGAGATCGAGTTGGTGGTGATGTCGGCCAGGGTGCGGCCGGCGAGCACGGCGGCGCGGGACATCGGCAGCGAGCGGAAGCGGTCGATCAGGCCCTTCTTGAGGTCCTCCGAGAGGCCGAGCGCGGTGATGAAGCCGCCGAAGGACATCGTCTGGACGATGATCCCCGGCATCAGGAAGTCGATGTAGCTGTAGCCGGGCGTCTCGATCGCGCCGCCGAAGACGTAGGCGAAGAGCAGCACGAACATGATCGGCTGGACCGTGAAGGAGAGCAGCAGGTCGGGCGCGCGGGGGATGCGCAGGAGGCTGCGTTTGGCCAGGACCAGGGTGTCGGCGACGGCGTAGCGGAAGCTGCTCATCGCTCCCCCTCCGGGCCCGCCCCGTCGCCGCCCTCGGCCTCGGCGGCGTGGCCGGTGAGGGTGAGGAAGACGTCGTCGAGGGTCGGCCGGCTCATCGCGATGTCGTCGATCCCGACGCCGGCCTCGTTGAGGCGCAGCACCGCCGCCCCGATCGTGCCCTTGCGCTGGCGGATCGGCATCCGCAGGACGCCGTCGACCGCGGCCGGGCGCTCCGCCGCGATCGGCTCCAGCGCCGCGATCGCCGCCTCGGTGTCGGCGTCGGACTCCAGGGTCACGTCGAGCCGCTCGCCGCCGAGCTGGTCCTTGAGCTCGTCAGAGCTGCCCTCGGCGATGACGCGGCCGTGGTCGATCACGGAGATGCGGTCGGCGAGCCGGTCGGCCTCGTCGAGGTACTGGGTGGTGAGCAGCACCGTGGTGCCTTCGGCGACCCGCCCTTCGATCGTCTCCCAGAGGCCGATGCGGCTGCGCGGGTCCAATCCGGTGGTCGGCTCGTCGAGGAAGAGGACCGGCGGGCGGGCGACCAGGGCGGCGGCGAGGTCGAGGCGGCGGCGCATCCCGCCCGAGTAGGTCCGCACCAGGCGGTCGGCGGCGTCGCTGAGCTCGAAGCGCTCCAGCAGCTCGGCGGCGCGGGCGCGCGGCTCGCCCTTCGGCAGGTGGTAGAGGCGGCCGACCATTTCGAGGTTCTCGGCCCCGGTGAGGTTTTCGTCGACCGCCGCGTACTGGCCGGCGAGGCCGATCTGACTGCGCAGCTGGGCGGCCTCGCGGACGACGTCGAGGCCGGCGACCCGGGCGCTGCCGCCGTCGAGCGGGAGCAGCGTGGTGAGGATGCGGACCGCCGTCGTCTTACCGGCGCCGTTGGGGCCGAGCAGGCCGAGAACCGTGCCTGGGGGAACCTGCAGGTCGACGCCGTCGAGCGCGCAGACGTCCTTGTAGGACTTGCGGAGTCCCTCGGCTTCGATGGCGAAGTCGGCTGGCATCCGGGCAACCTATCTAGCGCCCGGTGTCGGCCGGACTAATCGTCGAAGTCGAAGTCCTTCGGGGGCTTCTGCTCGAACCAGAGGTTGTCGTCCTCCGGAGCATCCTCGAGGAAGTCGGGGGTGTCCTCGAGCACGTCCTCGTGGGAGGAGCTGGAAGCGGGGGGCGGCGGCGGTGCGTCGCCCTCGGGCTCGGGCTCCGGCGGCGCCTCGGGAGTGGCGGTCTCATGCTCGTCGGAGGGATCCTCGGCCGGCTCGTCGTCCTCGAGGGCGACCTCCTGCTCGCCCTCCTCCTCGATGTCGACGAAGACGACCGGCGATTCCTCGGTGGGCGGGGCGCCGGGCTCATCGGGGAGGGGCGCCTCGAGCGCCTGGTTGAGCTCGTCCGAGAGCCGCTGCTCGCTGAAGAACTCGTCGAATTCGTCGGCCGGCTCCTCCTCGGCGGCGGGCGCCTCGGGCTCGGTCCCGATGCTGGCCTCGATCCCGGCGAGCGGGTCGACCGGGGCGAGGCGCGGCTCGGCCAGCTCGGCGTCGACGAGGTCCTCGTCGGTGGGAGCGTCGGACTCGGTGGCCGCGTCCTCGAACTGGCCCTCGACGTCGAAGAGTTCGGTCGGCTGCTCGGCGATCGCGTGCCGCTCCTCGGTCGAGTGGGCGGGGTCGGCGATCGCCTCGTGCTCCATCGCCGGGTGCTCCTCCTCGGCGGGGCCGTCGTCGAACTCCGCAGCCGCGGGAGCGGGAGCGGCGGGCGCAGGCGCCTGGCGCGGCTCCGGCGCCTCCTGCAGATCGGCGATGTTGGGAGCGCGCCGCTCGCCCGGCTCGTCCGCCTGCTCCCCCGCCCCCACCTCGGGAGCGAGCAGGAACTCGGTCGGCGCCTCGGCAAACGGATCCGGCTCGTCGGGCCGCTGCGGAGGCCCGAACGCCTCGTCCTCGAGCTTTTTGACCTCGGCGTCATCCGCGCCATGGGCGCGCTTCAATTCAAGGTGCTCGCGGATTGCGTCGTCGAGGATGCTCATGGCCAGTTCCCGGCAGGCTGCCAAAGACTATGCGGTTATCCTTGCGCTTGCGAGGCAATGGGATCAACTTCCCAGCCAAGCACCACGGGGCTATAGCTCAGCTGGCAGAGCGCCTGGATCGCACCCAGGAGGTCGGCGGTTCGAATCCGCCTAGCTCCATCGCTTGAAGTGCCTGCACGTCGGCGGGTTCGCTTTCTGGAGGGCTTTCCAACCGCCGCTGAATCTGCGCTCCATTTCGGGCACGAGTGCCCGAAATCGCGGGGATGTGAAGGGATTGGCGGCGATTGCCGTCGATTCCGTCTCGCTTTCCAGCGGCCCCGGAGCTACGGTCGGTCCGTCAATCGGTGAGCCCAGAGGCTGATCGTGTCCGGCACGGCAGAAAACAGCAGGCGGTGGCATCAGCCTGCTTTGAGAGGATCGATCGATGGTCGGCCTATACAGACGCAGCAGATGACCCCCCGCTCTCAACATGCCAGCCTGACCAACAGTGCATTGGAGCTCGGACCACGGGGCTCACGTTTAGCCGTAGCCAACGCCGATCCGGGTGGACCTCTACAGCCGGCAACGCTCCGTGTGATCGGCGCCGTCCCCCTCTGGTGGGAGAGACGAGCGGCAGCCGTTGGACTTCGTGGCCGTTGGACAGATGTTTTCGCAGCGCTAAATACCGAGGCTCCAGTGGACGCGTCGAGCCTGGGGGATCCGAAGGTTGCGGAGCTTCAGTCCGAGGCGCTCGGGCAGGCATACGTGGACTCCTTAGGCGGAGCTTTGCGAGCCCGCCATGGACGTCACTACACGCCATCAGGCCTCGCCGATCAGCTCTGGACTATGACGAGGGGGGCCATCGGGATGCCCCGCGGAAAGACCCGGCCACTCCCTAGCCTTGTGCGGGATCCCGCCTGCGGCGCGGGAGCCCTTCTCCTGCCGGTGCTGCGCGAGCATCTGCGTGCCCTCGCCCCTGCGGATCCCCGCATGACGCTAGCGGGTCTGCCTCACCTCATCGAAGGGATCGACCGTGATCCAGCGGCCGTTTGGCTTGCAAATGTCGTGCTTGCCGCCGAGATGCTTCCCTTGCTCGCGGCAACGCCGGCCAAACGACGACACCCGCTTCCCGCAATCGCCCGCACCGGTGATGGACTCGCGGGGCACCGACGAGCCGCTGGGGCTGTCGTGATGAACCCGCCCTACGGCAGAGTACGGCTCGATCCAGAAGATCGCGCGCGCTTCGCCGATGTGCTCTACGGACATGCCAATCTGTATGCGCTCTTCCTCGCCGTTGCCATTGACCATGTTTCCTCCGACGGTGCGGTAGGGGCACTGATTCCAACCTCTTTCACTGCTGGCCGGTATTTCTCAAACTTGAGAGGTACGGTCGGAAAATCGGCACCGCTTCGTGAACTCTCATTTGTCGTCGATCGCAGCGGGGTCTTCACCGGAGTCCTACAGGAGACGTGTCTCGCCGTCTTCTCGAGACGCAGACCACGACGCACGAAGGTGACCAATGTCAACGGCAGGATCGACTCCGTCGCGCAGGTAAAGAGCCCGAGGGGAGCTTCCCCCTGGTTTTTCCCACGGCGATCCGACGATGCTGCGCTTGCAGCGACGGTTACGGCACTGCCATTGTCGCTCGGGGCGACGGGGTGGCGGGTCTCCACTGGACCGCTGGTCTGGAACCGACGTCGCGCCGACATTCACGCGCGAGCAGGCAAAAAGCGGCTTCCCATCATCTGGGCTGCGGACCTAGACGGGCCACGCCTGCACCGGGATCGGCGACGCGATTCGCTCCGATACATCGAACTTAAGGACGCGAAAGATATTGCGACGCTTTCCCTCACCGAGCCTGCAATCCTCGTCCAGCGTACGACCGCGCCGGAGCAGCGGCGGCGTCTTATCTGCGTCGAACTCACCGAAAAGGACATCGATGATTGGGGTGGGGCGGTCGTAGTGGAGAACCACGTCAACGTGTTGCGCGCGCCCGTGGTAGGAGTCCCACTGATTGCGCGAGAGACTCTTTTGTCCGTTCTCCGAAGTGAGTGCATGGACCGCGTTATCCGCTGTCTATCGGGGTCTGTAGCGATCAGCGCCTATGAGCTTGAAAATCTCCCTCTACCGGACGAGCCCACTATGGCCTCTTGGGCCGAGCTAGACAAAGACAGCCTGGAGCAGGCCATCACCGTTGCGTTCCGACCAAAATCGCCATGCGTGAACTGATCTCGATCGAGGAGTGCGCATCGCGCCTCGCGATGATCTTTCCCCGGACGGCCTTTGACCCTGCCGTCTCTAATCGTCTGGCAGGCACCGCAGTCGCCGCGATGCTCTACGTCGACGCGGTGGCGGAGGAGGGTGAGGACGCCGAGTTGGTCAAATGGGTCCGCCCTAGCACCTGCCTCTGGCTCTCTGAAGAGGCTTACAAACGCGACGACGAGGGCTCTCGAGATGCCTATTACGCGGCCGCCCTCCGCTCCAAATCAGCGGTAGAGGCACTACACCGTACCTGGGGCGTCGACTACCAATCCTTATACAAAGACAACACCAGAGAGCCACTGCGCGACGAGACGCTGTCCGCTTGGCTTGAGTTCGGAGTCGTAAGGGCAAGAGCAGGTGTCCCGGCGACCTCACCAAAGCCACGCTGGATCCTCGAATCCCACTTTGCTGAGCTCTTCGACCCTAGGCTGAGGGATGCGTTTCTCGCTACCTCCATTGAGCGCTGGCGCGGAGATCACCTGTCCCCCGCCATGCGGCTACGCGCGCAGATCGCGAGACAGCGGGAGGACCGCTCACATGCAGTCAAGGTCGAACTACCGACCGGAGAGATGCGCGAATTAGAACCCGGCCCGGCCTCGCTGATCATTAGGGAACTCATCGAGGTTTGGGCTCCAATGCGACTCAGGGATCCGGTGGTGGTGACGATCTCTGAGCCCGGAAAGAAGATTTACACGGCCGATGCCGAGCGGCTCGAAGGGCTCGGCATCGAGATCGACCAAACCGCGCTGCTACCCGATGCAGTTTTGGCCGACATTGGCACTGAAACGACCACTTTTTGGATTGTCGAGGCAGTCGCCTCGGATGGACCCATTACTGAGGATCGCAAACGGTCCTTGGAGGCGTGGGCGCTTGAACAGCGCATTCCTATTGACACCTGCCGGTTCCTCTCAGCCTTCGTCTCACGCAACGACCAGGCTGCCCGACGCCGATTGAAGGACCTCGCAGCAGGGACCTTCGCCTGGTATGCAGACGAGCCTACTTTTGAGCTCGCCTGGTACGAGCTCGAGGAGCACACGGATTTGCCGGACATCCGGCATCTGCGGCAGCAGTAGCAATCCCAAACCGAGCCTTCGCCAGGCGATCCTCGGCAGAGCGCCCACTCTCAGCGGCTATGTACCGCAGCCTGCATCGCGGGGCCTTCTGCATTTCGGAGATCGGGAGGGATCGGCGGACATCATCTCCCTCCATTTCAGCCACTAGGGTTGAAATGCGTGGATCACGAGTATTACCGCCGATTCAGGTGAGGTTCGGGCCCTGGGGAAACCTTGCTACTCGAACGCGATGAGGTCATCTACGGACTTCGTAGGTCCGTCAGCGCTCACCTTGCGCAACCGCTTGATCTCCTCCTCAGCTGCTTGCCTCTCGGTGAGCAACACCGCCTGGTCACGAGACTTCTCCTCCAGAATCTTGATCTCAAGGTCGACAGTGCGATCAGCGGGATAGCGAGCGCGGTTCAGCGCTTGCTCTGCGTGCCGCCAATCGTCGCGCTGCAAATACGCCTGGCACTCAAGAAAATCATTGATCTTCCTCCCATCGTGCCCTGTCTTCTGGCTGATCAGCTGCTTCACCTCGGCGTAGCGCGGCCAGTCTCGGGAAATGATCAGGGCTCTTGCCAAAGCGACGTACGCCTCAAGCGGTGCGTCCCGACGTTTACAAGCACGCTCGGCGAGCTGGGCTGCTTGGCGTCCGGCTTCAGCGTTACCCCGTCGGCGAATCAGGAACCAGGCGCGGCGGTGGAGAATGAAGCGCTCATCGCCATCTATCGCTTCCAGTGCGTTTAGGGCCTCTTCCGCCTCCGGGGTAGTTCCCACCGAGATGGCGATGCGAGCAAATAGATCGAGAACGAAGGGGTCCCGGGGCTCACGTTCACGTGCCTCAGTTCCCATTTTCAGAGCCTGCTCGCTTACGCCACAGCGCAGCAGGCTATCGGCGTAGTCACGCAGTAATGGCAAGCTGCGGTCCCCCTGCGCGTAGCCCTTTTGGAATTTGTCGCATGCTCGGTCGTGCCGACCCGCACGACGCTCAATAAAGCCATCGAGATACCACTGGCGCCGTTCCCCGAACTCGCGGTAGCTGTGTAAAGCTTTGCGGGCGTCTCCAAAGCGCTTCAGTTGAGCCAACGCTTTGACCTTCACCTCCAGCAGGGCAGGACTCATCCCACCGAGGGTCTCAGCTCGATCGGTGTAGTTAAGGGCATCCTCGTAGGCTCGCTGGTGGTAGCACTCCTGGGCTGCATTAATCAGAAGTGAAGGGCGCACGAGGGTGCCGTAGCCTTCGCTCGAGCGATTGCCGATTCGAAATCCCGCCCGCAGAGTTGCGTCGACGACCGAAATCGGGGGTAGCGATTTCTCCTCGCTCCAGTACTCGTCCTCAAGCCGGGAAAACGCCTCCTTGTACCAGCCGCGATCAAGTTCGACTCGGTGCCCGCGCTGCACGGTCGCCTGTATTGGCGCGGCCACCATATATTCGCGATCGACAACTTGGACGAGATTGAGATCGACAAGTATCTGGAGGGCTGCCGAAGTCTCCTCAAGGGAGTTGTCGGTTGCCGCCGCAATTCCGCGTAACGGAAGCGTGATCTCCGAAGCCAGATAGCTGAGGATCACTTTTTCCCGGTCGCCGAGGTGAAGCTCGTCAATGAACTGGGCGAATCGCCCACTGTGGAACTCGCGTAGGAGGTCCGAGTTATTGAGAACAACGTCGAGTCCATACTCATCGACCTCGGCAGCCAGAAAGTATGCCGCGGGCGGATAGCCAGCAGTTTGCTCGGCGAGCCTTTCAGCCTCACTGCTGTCCGGCCGTGCATTGACCTCCCGCAGTAGCCTGGTAACCAGGGCTTGTGAATCGGGCTCGGCAAGCGGGTCGAGGCGCTGCTCAAGGATGGAGCTTCGCTGGGGCAGATTCCGAATCCTAGGCGAGCGCTGGTGGACTAGACAGAGGTAGGCGTCGGGGTCTTCTAGGAAGCGATCAAATAGCAGACGATAGACCTCTAGATACGAACTGGTGTTGTCGAACATCGAGCCGCGATCGATCACACAAGGCGCAGCACCCTGTTCAGCCAGCAAGGCTAGCTGCGCACCAGTCTCGCTCGCCTGTTCCTCCGTCGACATTGCCCGAAAGACACTGAGCTGATTCTCGGCTTCATCCCGGGTCAGCAACATCGCAGCACTAAGGGCCTCGATGTACAAATCCTCGATAGTGGCCGTTTGCGGGAGTACGATGAAGGGTCCAAGGTCGAGGTCGAGACCTTCTGAAAGTAGGCGTCGCAAGAAACTACGTCGGCCGACGCCTTCAAGTCCACTAATGACCAGGACTCGCGGCATCGGGTTACTGACGGTCAGTTTTCGCAGCGAACGCTGAAGTTCGGCACTGCGGCCCATAAAGGGGTGTGAATCCGTGCTGGGCCCGAGAAGGGTGGCTTCGATTACGCGAGCCGACCGTTGTGGCGCAGTGTGCCTGACGACCTTAGCCCGACGCAACCACTCGGGGAGTTCGTTGATGTCCACATCGCCGATCAGGATTGCCAAGCTGCCGCGCAGCATCTTTCGGATTGAGCGCAATTCAGCCTCATTGAGCTCGAACTGGCACCACGACGAACGCAGTGATGCTTCCGACACGAAGAAGACGAAAACGTCGGACTCGTCAAGTGCTCGGCGAATCTCCTCTCGGAAGTCCTCCCCTGGGTCAAAGGACCAGGTGTCAATTAGGGTCCGTGGCCGGCCGAGGCGTGAGGCGACCTCCTTCACGAAATCGGCGTCTTCAGAAGAATGGCTGAGGAAAGCTTTGCGCATTCGATATGAGCCTAGAGCGCTAGACGGCGCTCCATCTCCCTGAATCGCGCGGAACAGATGCTCCGGGATTCCATGGAAGGGCTCATCGATAATCTCGGGACTCAGAGCGCACCCCACGGGTCAAGGCCGGCGGAACCCTTCCGAAGGCGCAGATTGAAGGTCCGCGACCCACGGAGAGAATTGGGGACCCTGCTCGCGCAAGTCCAAGTTGATCCCAACAAACGATCTCCCTTGCCATAGCCCTGAACGCATTTGCAGAGCCGATTCGAGTCCCGCAACGAAGTTCGCTTTGTAAAGGAACTGTGAAGCTCTGTCAAGGAACGGCACGATGATCCTCCTGCCTCTCCGCAGTTGGCGGACGAAACCGGCCGGGCCAATTGGGGACCTGAGGATCCCGGAGACTCAGCAGAACTCCTCAGGTCTCTCGCCATACTCGACGCGGAGCCTGTGTCATAGACGTACACCGCAGGACGCCTGGCGGCCACCCGTCCGCGGCGACGGCATGGACCGGGTCTGTATTTCTTCGTTGGCAGAAGAACCCACGAGGGTGAATCCGGTCCCCTCAGCCTCCGTTTTCATCCGCTGCTCCAGCGCCACGCGAAACGCGGCAGTGCTCTCGTACTCACGATGTCACCGCCGCAAGGGCATCGCTCACCGTGTCGTGGCGACCGCGCCGTCGTGCCTCCTTTTCGACTTCCCGCGCCGTGAGCAGCCCGCGGCCAAGTGCCTGCCGCACGGCCATCTCCAGCTGCTCGGGCTGGATTTCCCCGGCTACGTCAATGAGCGTTCGCGCCGGGGCAGTTAGGGGGAGCCCTTCGCGCCAGACCGTGGCGACCTCTTCCTCGTCGGGGCGGGTGTGGATGACGACGCCAGCGGGACGGCGCAGGCCGCGGTATCGGCGCCCAATGAGCAGGTGGACCGCGTTGGGAATGTTGTCGCTGAGATCGAGCAGGGCGAGTGCGCTCTGGTGCGAGAGGACGGCCTTGTTGCCGCCGACCGCCATCCACTTCTCACGCATCTCGTCATCTTCCGGGCGAGGGAAGCCTGGCAGGCGGTAAAGCCCGCGCCGCACCCGCTCGAACCGATTCCGGCGCAGATAGTGGCTCAGGAGCTGACTGCTGAATCCACGCTCGCGGGCCTGGGCCGTGGTGAAGTAGCCATGCTGCGCGTAGGCGATCGCCTCAAGGCCCCGCATGTCAGGCTGGTCATGCATAGGCAAAGTATAGCTTTGCTTTTGCGGACATCGCAAGCGTCTCGCCATTTCCAACCGCCCAGCGCAAATTTCGGGCACTTCTCGCCAGGAGTGCCCGACTCCCTGCATATCGCTGCATATCCCTGCTCATCTGGAGAAACTTCGCAAAACCAGCGGCCACTAGAAAGCCCTGGAAATCGGCATCTTTCTCACACTTTCGCGCCGCGCGACCGCCTTGGATCGCACCCAGGAGGTCGGCGGTTCGAATCCGCCTAGCTCCATCCCCTGAAGTCCCTGCACGCTGGGCTTCTGCATTTCGAGGGCCATTCGAACCACCTTCGGAATCCGCGCCTAATTCGGGCTCTAGGTGTTCTACCCCACAGATGTTGTGAAAACGGCTGTCGGCGGCCGGTCCCCCAGGGAGCTGTGCGGTCGATGCGCCTCGACGAGACGGTGCCGGCCGGGATGGCGAGCAGGCGCTCGGGGAGAGAGCTTCTCCCACCGCCTCGCCTGACCGCCTCACAGCGCGCGACCTTCGCCGTGGAACAGCAATAACTCGCACCGCTGGAGGTTCCGAGGGGCGGGTTTCGGGGTAGAAGCAAGCTCGTCGTCGACGCCTGGGAGGGCTGGGAATGCGGGTGGAGAGAACAAGATGGGCCCTGGGATCCGTCGCAGCCTTGCTGCTGGCGGCGATGGCCTTGGTGCCGTCGGCGCGCGCCGACTTCCCGAGCCTCTACGGAACCGATCTTCCCTGCGCGGCCCAGTCAGGCAACGGCAACGTCCGCCTCTGCAGCGGCACCACCGAAACCTGGGACGGGACCAAGATCGACGTCAACGTGATCCTGCCGCCCGCGCCCTCGGTGGGAACCGACGGGCCCTACCCGCTGATCGGCGACTTCCACGGCTGGGGCGGCGAAAAGATCGGCCTCAACGATCAGACCCAGGGCTGGGCGGAAGACGGTTATGCGGTCTTCAGCATGAGCGACCGCGGCTGGGGCGAATCCTGCGGCTTCGACGACCCGGAAAAACTGCCGATCAACCCAGCCTGCGCCCACGGCTACAACCATTTGATGGACGATCGCTACGAAGTTCGCGACGCCCAGTACCTGATCTCCCTACTCACCGACGAAGGGGTCGCCGAGCCCCGCAGGATCGGCGCCACCGGCGTCTCCTACGGCGGCGGTATCTCGATGGCGCTGGCCGCGCTGCGCAACCGGACGATGCTCCCGGACGGCTCGCTGGTGCCCTGGCAGAGCCCTGACGGAGCCCCGATGGAACTTGCTGCCGCGGTGCCGCAGTGGCCGTGGAGCGACCTCCCCTACTCGCTGATGCCGAACGGCCGCACCCTCGATTACGTCGCCGACGCGCCCTACCGCGGTCCCGACGGCAAAGCTCCGATCGGGATCGAGAAGCAGTCCTTCGTCAGCGGCCTCTACGGAACCGGCCTGACCGCCAGCAACTACGCCGCGCCCGGGACCGATTCCCAGGCCGATCTGACCACTTGGTACGGCCTGATCAACGCCGGCGAGCCCTATGACTCAAACCCCCTCGCCAACACGATCGTCAATGAGCTCACCGCCCACCACTCCTCCTACTACATCGACCACAGCGAGCCGCCGGCGCCGCTGCTGATCCAGAGCGGCTGGAACGACGACCTCTTCCCGCCCGACGAGGCGATCCGCTTCTACAACCGCACCCGGACCCAGTACGCCGGTGACCCGATCTCGCTCTTCTTCATGGACGACGGTCACGCCCGCAGCCAGAACAAGCCCGCCGACGAGGAAGCGTTCCGGGCGCGCCAGGACGCCTGGTTCGATCACTATCTCAAGGGCGAAGGCCCGACGCCCGCCGCCAGCGCGACGGCGCTGACGACCACCTGCGGCGGCACCTCCGAAGGCCCCTACGCCGCGCCTTCCTGGCGGGAGCTCTCGCCCGGCGAGATCCGCTTCTCCAGCGCCCCGGCGCGGGCGCTCGTGCCCGGGTCCGGTGATCCGACCACCGGCACCGCGTTCGACCCGATCAAGAACCAGGTCAGCGGGGAAGGTCCATGCTCCACCGCCTCTGGCGCCGACCAGGCCGGTGTCGCGACGTACCGCATGCCGGCCGTCCCGGCGCCGGGCTTCACCCTCCTCGGCTCCCCGACCATCGTCGCCGGCCTCGCCACCACCGGGACCGAATCCGAGCTCGCCGCCCGCCTCCTCGACGTCTCCCCCGCCGGCACCGAGCGGCTCGTCGCACGCGGGCTGCTGCGGCCCGGCAGCGGCGGCACCACCGTCTTCCAGCTGCACCCACAGGCCTACCGCTTCGCCGCCGGCGACGTCGTCAAGCTCGAGCTGCTCCCCTCCGACGGGCCCTACGCGCGGCCCTCGAACGCGCAAGCCCCGCTCACCGTCTCCAACCTCGAACTGCGGCTGCCGGTGCGTGAGCAGCCGGGCTCGCTCGGCGGCCTGGTCCAGGCCCCGGCCCCCAAAGTCCTTCCTCCCGGCTACGAACTGGCCGCGGGCTACGAAGGAGCAGGCGCGGCGCCGACCTCGGCGCCGACCTCGCGGGGGACGCTCGCCGGGCTCACCAAGCTGCTCGCGATTTCCGGCGGTCAGCGAGCGATGCGGGTGCGGCTGCGCTGCGCCGGCGCCGGCGACTGCTCCGGAAGGCTGGCGATCGCGGCGCGTCACGGGCGGCGGCGGGTCGCCCTCACCCGCGGCCGCTACTCGCTCGCAGCGGGGAAGCGGCGCCTGGTCAGGTTGCCGCTGAGCAGGGGTGGCCGCAAGCTAGTGGCACCCGTGCTCGCGCGGCCGGCGAAGGCGGGCCGCAAGCTTCGAGTCCTGGTCACCCTTAGGGACGCCGGCAGGCCGGCGGCGCTACGCCTGAAGCGAAGCGTCCGGCTTCGCTAGAGGGAAGCCGAGCAAGGTGTGGACGGCGACGGCGGCTAGCCGTAGCGGCTTGAGCCGACGCCGCATCAGGAAACCGGCCACCTTGAACCGACCTCCGCAATTTCGGGAACTTCTCATCAGAAGTTCCCGAATCGGAACATATCGCCGCATATCCCCGCATATACGGGGCGGGCTCCACCGGCTGGGGGCCTTGGGCTCCGCGATCGCGATCGCCTCGCTCCTGCTGAGCGCCTCCGCCCAAGCCGGCGGGGCCCGGCCGGGGCATCGCATCTGGCACCCGCGACCGACCACCGCGCCCTGGCAGTGGCAGCTGCAGGGGAAGATCGACACCGGTTTCAGCGCGCCCGTGTATGAGGTCGACGGCTTCGAAACGCCGAAGCGGACCGTCGCCGAACTGCATCGCCAGGGTCGCAGGGTGATCTGCTATCTGGACGTGGGCAGCTGGGAGTCCTACCGGCCTGACAAAGCGGAGTTCCCGCGCTCGGCGATCGGCCGGAAATACGAAGGGTTTCCGGACGAGCGCTGGCTCGACGTCGCCCACTTCCGCAGCTTCGCGCGGCCCCTCGAGCAGCGCTTCGAGATGTGCGCTCGCAAGGGCTTTGACGGAGTCGAGCCCGACAACGTCGCCGGCTGGGAAAAGGAAAACCACACCGGCTTCGAGATCACCCGCCGCGACCAACTGCGCTTCAATCGCTGGGTCGCCCGCCAGGTCCACAAGCGGGGCATGGCGGTGGCGTTGAAGAACGACGGTCGCCAGGCCAAGCAGCTTTCCGGAGACTTCGACTTCGCGGTCGTCGAGCAGTGCTTCCAGTACCACGAATGCGGCTACTACAAGAACGCCTTCGTCGACGAAGGCAAGGCCGTCTTCGAGGCCGAGTACGAACAGAAGCCGAAGGAATACTGCGAGACCGCCAGGGCGATCGGCTTCAGCTCGATCGGCAAGTCCTACGACCTCTTCGCCAAACCATGGTTCCCCTGCGGCAGGCCGGGCGCTGCCTGAGCCGATTGGAACGCGGTCCGCGAATGCCTAGGAATACCATCGTTCAATGAGCAGCCGGCAAGTCCCTGGTGGCGTGGTGCATGAGCTGCCCGCAGACCTGCGGAAGGCGCTGATCGCCAAGGCCACGGTCCTCGACGCCTGGAAGGACATCACCCCCTTGGCCCGCAACGAGTTCATCTGCTGGGTCGAGGATGCAAAACAGGAGAAAACCCGCAGGCGCCGCATTCGCCGGACCCGGGAGGAGCTGGAAGAAGGCCAGCGTCGGCCTTGCTGCTGGCCGGGCTGCAAGCACCGCGAGCGCACCGGCGGGTAACAGCGGGCGGCGGCGGCCGAGTCGGCGAGGCCCTTGGCGGCGGCGAGCGCCGCCGGGATGAGATCGCCTTCGCGCTGGCCGAGGACGGTAAAACGGTGTAGCCTCGGTCGAGTTCGAGTCGGAATTTCCGACCAAAGCAGTGCCCGCGCCCGTAGATCGTTTGCCCTGTTGGCATCCTCCGCGTTCGCCGCACGCAAACACGGAGGTATCAACAGATGGCAACCGGAACCGTGAAGTGGTTCAACGACGACAAGGGCTATGGCTTCATCACTCCTGACGATGCAAGCAAGGACCTCTTCGTCCATCACAACGACATCGGCGGCGAGGGCTTCAAGTCGCTCCCCGAAGGCGCCAAAGTCACCTACGACGCCGAGCAAGGCGACAAGGGCCCTAAAGCAGTCAACGTTCAGACGGTCTGACGAGCACAGAAAGCCCCGCGCTCGCGGGGCTTTCTTGAAGTAGCGCGGCGGGGCGGCGGCCTCGGACTCCGCGGAAAGATCTTGGCGGCAACATCTGCGTCCCGCAAATGCGCTTCGATATGGGCAGCGGAGCCGAGCCAGCCATGCGCGCCCTCTCCATCTCCACTCTTCTCTCCAGGGTCTTTGCGCCCGCGCTGCCGACGCTCGAGCGGGTCCGGGTCGAGCTCCTTGACGGCGCCGCGACCACGGCCTGGGTCGCGCGGTTCGACCGCTCCCGGTTCGACCTGCGCGTCGCAGTCATCGACCCCTGTGCAGCAGTGCTGCCCTGGTGCGAGGAAAACCAGGCCGAGCACGCGATCGTGGGCGGCTTCTACATGCGGCCAGGTGGGCCCGCGCTCGGTCACCTGCGGATCGATGGCACGACAGTGGCAAGCCAACCGTTCGACGCGCCCTGGGACGCTCGCCGCGCCTGCGTCCACAGCGAGGATGGCCATGTCAGCCTGGCAGCGTGGCAGGATCTTCCGGCCGGCGCCGCCGGCGACGTGCTCCAGGCGGGTCCGATGCTGGCGGCCGCCGGGCGCAACCTGATCGAGGTCGGCCACGACCCCGAGGGCTTCGCCGCCGGCGCGCATCAGTTCGACTCCGACATCACCGCGGGCCGCTATCCGCGAGCCGCTCTCGGAGTCTCCGAGCAGGACCTGATCGCGGTGGCCTGCGATGGCCGCGCGGACGACGAGGTGGGGCTATCGATGGCCGAGCTGGCGAGCGCGATGATCGAGTTCGGCGCCCCCGACGCGATCAACCTCGACGGTGGGGGGTCGGCTTCTCTGGTGGTGGGCCGCACTCTCGTCAACACGCCGCGGGAAGAGCACGGAATCGAGCTCCGCGGCGGGCGTGCGGTCTGCACCGCGCTGCAGTTCGTTCCCCGCTAGCGTTCCCGGCCGATTAGGAAGCCTCGATAGATTCGATGGCAGATGCCTTCGAATCTCAGCAAACTCCTGATGGGTGTCTATTTCTATCCTCGCGGTGGCTCGGCCCATGTCAATCGAGCGCTCGCCCAGGAGTTCCAGCGCAACGACTTCGAGGTGACGGTCCTATCGGGATCGCGTTCAGATCTGGGTGAGCACGCGCTCGCGTCGAGCTTCTACTCGGGCCTCGACCTGCGCACGGTGGACTTCACACCGGCGCTGCGGAGCGATGGTCCACTCTGCTTCGACGGTAGGCCCTGGACCGCACCGATGCATGGCTCCTACGAGGACCGGCCCGATGCCCCTGATCCAGTTCTCGCGAGCCTCGACGACGAGGCATACGAGCATCAGGTCGAGGCGTGGGCGCAAGCGCTGGGGCTCGCCGGCGCCGCCGAGGCCGACCTTCTCTACCTCCATCATCTGACCCCGATCAACGAGGCGGCGGCTCGCGAGTTCGCCGGCGTGCCGGTCCTCGGCCACGTCCACGGCACCGAGCTGCTGATGCTCGAGCGGATCGCCGAGGGACCACCGGCGAGTTGGACCCACGCAGAAGAGTGGCGTAGCCGGCTCCGCGAGTGGGCGGCGGCGTGCGAGCGGATCGTGGTCAGCAACGCGGGTGGCCTGGAGCGGGCGGCGTCCGTCCTCGAGCTCGAGCCCGAGCGCTTCGTCGCGGTACCCAACGGCTTCGACCCCACCTTCGCGCCAGGTCCGGTTGACCGTGCGGCCCACTGGCGTCGCAACCTGGTCGAGCATCCGCAAGGCTGGCGCCCAGGCGAGGGAGTCGGGAGCATTCCCTATGACGAGTCGGACTTGGAGGCGCTCGCCGGAACCGTCCTGGTCTACGTCGGCCGTTTCACCGAGGTCAAGCGCCTGCCCCTGCTGATCGAGGCCTTCGCCCAGGCCCGCTCGCGCTTTGCCGGCCCGGCGGCCCTGGTCCTGATCGGCGGCCACCCTGGCGAGTGGGAGGGTGAGCATCCGATCACGGCCATCGAGCGCCTCGCCGTCCCCGACGTCTTCCTCGCCGGCTGGCACTCCCACGACGGCCTGCCCGACTTCCTCCGCGCGAGCGATGCCCTGGTCCACGCTTCGGTCCACGAGCAGTTCGGCCAGGCCTTGGTCGAGGCGATGGCCTGCGAACTGCCGGCGATCGCAGTCGACCGGGCCGGCCCCGCGGAAATCGTCGACGACCCGGACACCGGTTGGCTGGTGGAACCCGACGACGCCCCGGCCCTCGCGGAGGCCATGGTCGCTGCCGTCAACGATCCCGATGATCGGCTACTCCGAGGCCGCCGCGCCCGCGGGGAGGTCGTGGGCCGCTATGCCTGGAAGACCATCGGCACCGACCTCGCGGCCGTCGCCGACGGGCTCTGCCGAGTCTCCCGCTGACAAGGCCGGCTCACCAGCTTGTTGCCCGACGCGGCGGTCTCGGAGCTGGATGGTGATTCCATGTCGAGAAGCGCCGGCCCGCTCCGCTCACCAGGTGAAGGGCCGCGATAGGCGAGGCCCACGAGACCAGGAGACCACCATGCCGAAGTATCTGCTCCTCAAGCACTACAGCGGCGGCCCGGAGCCGCACCACCCCTTCCCGCCGATGGACCAGTGGGCGCCCGAGGACGTGGAGGCGCACATGGCCTTCCTGCGGCAGGT
>Ga0193706_1000663_pt1 | contig 18140 bp, 17 predicted proteins | sample U3c1metaG_FD_160130 | JGI IMG/M metagenome (GOLD analysis project Ga0193706, IMG submission 160130) | Soil microbial communities from a riparian zone of the East river system, Colorado, United States - U3c1 | ecosystem: Environmental > Terrestrial > Soil > Riparian zone | place: USA: East River... | reverse complement strand
CGTGCTCGGGGACAACATCACGTGCAACAGCCGTGGTGAGGCGAGCCCCCAATCTTGTGCCCCACCATCGTTTGCTCAATGTGGTGGCAGCAGCGGCACCACCGGTGGAACGGGCGGTGGCAATAGCGGTGGCACGGGTGGTAGCGGTACGGGGGGCGGCGGCGGCACCGGCGGAAGTACGGGGGGCGGCGGCGGTACGGGCGGCAGTACCGGTGGCAGCGGCGGCACCGGCGGTGCCACGGGCGGGACAGGTGGAACGGGTGGCGGTACGAGCGGCACGGGCGGGACCGGTGCTCGCGGCCCGCGTGACGGTGGTCGCGGATAATCGCGCCGCGCGTCTGGAACGGGACCAGCGGTCGGACACTGGAACACAGGACGGCCCACCGGATCTTTAGCGCCGCATGCGATAACGCGGCGCCAGGAGCGATGCTGCGTCGACCTTAGGGCGCCCAGTCGACGCGCGCCGAAGCGGGCAGCAGTCCCGCGTCGCGCCCGCGCTGAAAAAGCACGTCCACGGCGCGGCGGGCGTCCTCCGGATAGCCGAGTGTATCCGCGTTCGCGTACATGGCGAGATACCGATCGAGCAGCGCGCGCTCGAGTCCGACTTTGTCGCGCGTCTCCGCGCGAAGCAGCTCGTCGATGAGCTCGTCGCGGTGGGTCAACGAATAGCCGATACCGGCGCGAAGCAAGTCCGACACTTCGGCGATGACCGGCGCACCGAGCCCGCGCCGGATCGCATTGCCGCCCAGGGGAAGCGGAAGTCCGCCCGTCAGGTCGCTCCATGCTTCGCCGATGTCGGTCACGCGGGCGAATCCTTCGCGTTCGTAGGTCAGGCGACCCTCGTGGATCAAGAGCGCGGCATCCACTTCGCCGTCGCGCAGCGCGCGAAACACGCGATCGTACGGTTCGATGGGAACGAAGATGGGCCGAAACTCGGGAAGAAGCAGGCGCAGAACGAGATAGGCGGTCGTTCCGGCGCCCGGCACTGCGATCGCTTTGCCGCGCAGCGCGGTGAGCGTCGTCGCTTCCCGCGCGACCACCACCGGTCCGTATCCGCGCCCCACGGACCCGCCATGCGGCAAGAGCAGGTAGTCTTTGGCCACCGAGGGGTAAGCGGCGATGCTGATCGCGGCAATGTCGAGATCGCCGGCCTGCGCTCGTCGATTGAGCGACTCGGTGTCGGCACGCACGTGCTCGAACGTGTATCCCTTGGTGTCGATTCGGCCGCTCAGGACGGGCCAGAACATGAAAAGGTCGTCGGAGTCTGGGCTGAAGGCGAGCCGGAGGAGCATGGCGCGTCAGAACCTAGCACTGAGCGGCGGCCGCCGGCGACCTTGCCCCGGGCGCCGGTCGGCGGGGTGGAACATCGCGGGCTTCGTGGTGGCCCGCGATCTGCACGAGGGTCGACGTGGTCGACATCGCGATCTTGCTCGGGGTGGCGCTGCTTTCGGGAGGCATTCTCACCATCTGCCCGGCGCCAACCGCCGCGGCGGCGGTGGTCTCCCTGCTCATCATGCGGCAAAGGGTCACGGGCGCGGGGTACGTGCTGACCATGGGTGCCCTGGCTTTCGGCGCGCTGCGCGCGGGGCGAGCCGTCGCGCAGCTCGACCGCGAGCGAGCGGAAGTGCGAATGGCGCTGCATGGACCCGTGCGGTGCGCCGCCGACGCCGAGGTCGTGTCATCGCCGGTGCTGATGCATAGCTCGGCCACGCTTCTGCCCGGTGCGGCGCCCGGCTCCGAACGGCGCGACGGCCCGCGCGCTCTCGTCGCCGGTTGGGACGCGGAGCTCAGCAACGTGGAATGCGAGGGGCGCGGTCTTGAAATTGGCTTTCGCGCCCGCCTTTACGGCGGACCCGAAAATCTCGCTCGCGGCGATCGCGTGCAGATCATCGCGGGGCTCGCGCCGTTGCAACTCTTCCACAATGAGGACCTCGGCGATCCGCGTCCGTCGGCTATTCGCCGCGGAACGCTGGCGAGCGGCGGTACGGAGGACGTGCGGGTGGTCGCACGGCGATGGGGCATCCGCTCCGCGATCGATCGTTTACGCGCCCACGTGCGTAGACGCATCGAGGCCACCTTTGCCCCCGAAGCGGCACCGATGGCGCGCGCGCTCGTGCTCGGTGAGTCCGACCTCGATCCAGCCGACAACCAAGCCTTCCGAGCGAGTGGTCTGGCGCATTTGCTCGCCGTTTCCGGCACCCACTTGGTCCTCGTCGTGGCCGGCGCCGTGAGCGCCTGCTCCGCTATCCTGCGCCGGTTGCCCGCGCTCTCGGGCCGCTTCGACGTGGGGCGCTTCGCCGCGGCCTTCGGCGTGCTCTTCTCGTGGGCATACGCTGATTTTGCGGGCGGCTCCGGTTCGGCGCGCCGCGCGGCAGCCATGCTTTCGTTCGCGCTCGGTGCACGCGCCTTCGGGCGCCGTCCCGACGGCCCGCGCGCATTCGGCCTGTCGCTGGTGGGCGCTTCCCTCCTCGACCCGCTCATTGCGTTCGATCTCTCGTTCCTCCTTTCAGCCGCGGCCACGGCGGGGCTCATGGTCATGCAGCGCCCTATCGCGGCGTCTCTCGCGTCGTGGTTGTCCGCTGGGGCGGCGCTGCGCCTTTTCGCGAGCGATGAGGGCGCGCCGCTCCGGGGCGAACCGATGCGCCCCGACCCATCGCGTGTTCTCGCGTCGATCTCCGGTGCTGTCGCAACGACGCTGTCGGCAACGATCGGGTGCGCGCCGCTCATCGCATTTCTCGCTCCGTCACTCCCTATCGGGGGTGTGCCCGCCAACCTGCTGGCCGTGCCCCTCGGCGAATTGCTGGCGTTGCCGCTCTGTTTGGTGCACGTCGTTCTCGCGTGGTTTCCCATCGCCGAGCGCGGCGATGCGCTCGTCGCCTCGGGCAGCCTGCTCGTCGTCCGCGCCATCGCGCGCGTCACCGAGCAAATCAGCTGGCTCGCGCTTCCCGTTCCGCCCCCCTCGGCGTGGCAATGCGCGACGCTGTGGTGCGCTGCCCTTGCCGTCGGCTGGGGACCGAAGAGGGCGCGCCTCTCCGCAACGCTCGTGACAGGCGCAGTTCTGCTGCTCTGCGAAGTGACCCTTCGGCGGCAAGGCGCACCTCGCGGCAAACTGCGCGTAACGGTGCTCGACGTCGGGCAGGGGGATGCGTCAATTGTCGATTTCCCCGATGGTCGGGCGCTGCTCGTCGACGCGGGGGGCATGGTGGGCAGCCCGATCGACACGGGCCAGGCCGTCATCGATCCGGTGCTGCGCGCGCGGCGTCGCTCCGCGGTTGCCGCGGTCGTGCTCTCGCACCCCCATCCCGACCACTTCGGTGGCATTGCTTCGGCGGTTGCCAACAGCGCGGTAGGGGAATTCTGGGACAGCGGTCAAGGTGAGCAAGAAGGCGCCGGCCCTGTCTACGCTGCACTCTTGCGAACATTCCGCGCGCGCGGCGTCGCGGTCGTACGTCCGGCGGACCTCTGCGGTCGGCCGCGCGCGTTCGGCGGCGCGAAAGTCGAGCTCCTCGCGCCCTGTCCTTCGCCGATCCCATTCGTCAACGCCAACGACAATTCGCTGGTCTTGCGCGTCTCGTTTGGCGACCGCGCCGCCCTCCTCGTCGGCGACGCCGAGCACGAGGAAGAAGAGGGACTCTTGACCAAGTCCGCAGCATCGCTGCACGCCGATTTTCTCAAAGTCGGCCACCATGGCAGCCGCACGTCGTCCTCGCCGGCTTTCCTACGCGCCGTCGCGCCGAGGGACGTAGCCATCTCCTGCGGCGTGCGCAATCGTTTCGGTCACCCCCATCCCATCACGCTGCGTAATCTCAACGAGGTGGCCCGTATGTTCCGCACCGATCGCGATGGTTCGATCCGCTGGGAGACCGACGGCAAAACGGTGAGCGTCGTGACGGCAGGAGGCGACGCCTTCGCGGTTCCCTGACCTCCTGCGGCGGGTGGGGTCGCAGAGGATGCTTCGAGCCCAAGGGTCGTCGCGCGGCGTTATCTCGAGCGCCTCTGTCCTCCCTCGACTATAGTCTGCGCCCCATGGCGTCGCATAAGACACCGGCCGGAGACGCGCAAGGCGAGCCCATCGAAGGGATCACGCCGCTCCTGGCGAGCGAGGTCATCGCCGAGCGCGTCCGCGCCCTGGGCGCCGCGATCACGCGCGACTACGAAGGACATTCTCTGGTCCTCGTGTCGATTCTCAAGGGAAGCTTCATCTTCGCGGCCGATCTCGCGCGCGCCATCGCGCTGCCGGTGCGCATCGAGTTTCTCGGGGTACGCAGCTATGGGCAGGGGACGGCGTCGAGCGGCGTCGTGCAAATCACGCAAGATCTGAGCAACCCCATCGAAGGCGAGGACGTGCTTCTCGTCGAAGACATCGTCGACACGGGTCTCACCGTCGCCCATTTGCTCGAGCTGCTTCGCACGCGTTTGCCGCGCACCCTCAAAGTGTGCGCGCTCTTGCACAAGCCCGCGCGCCTGTGTACCCCGGTGCCCATCGAGTACCTCGGATTCACCATCGAAGATCACTTCGTGGTCGGCTATGGCCTCGATCGCGCAGAAGCCTATCGAAACCTACCCTACATCGGCGTTCTCGAGTGAGCAGGACCTCATGAGCAACAGCAAACGACTCGATTTTCTCCTCCAAGTGACCGCGGCCGACAAGGCCGACTCTTTCACGTGGTACGCGCTGGCGCTCGAGTACAAAGGGCTCGCTCGCATCGAAGACGCGCTCGCGACATTTCACCAGCTGCGCCAGCGCGACCCCGACTACGTCCCGATGTACCTCATGTGCGGAACGATGCTCATCGAGGCTGCCCGCCGCGACGATGCGAAAGAGTGGCTCGCCACGGGGCTCGTCGCCGCACGAAAAAAAGGCGACACGCACGCGGCCGGTGAAATCGAAGGCGCGCTCGCCGGATTGTGACGCTTTCACGCTAGCGACTGCGTCCCGTTTCAGCGTTCGCGGATCCGCGCCAAGCGTTCTTTGATGGCCTTTTCCAATCCTTCGTCGGAAGGTTCGTAAAACCGCGTCCCGCTCAGCGCGTCCGGCAGGTAGGTTTCGCCGGGTGCTACGTGGTCTTCGAAGTCATGCGCATAGCGGTATCCTTGGCCGTAGCCTTCGCGGCGCATGAGACCGGTGACGGCATTGCGTAATTTCATGGGCACGGGGAGCGCGCCGTGCGCGCTGATGGCCTCCGATGTCTTGCCGATCGCCTTCTTGACCCCGTCGGATTTGGGCGCGGCCGCGAGATAAAGGCACGCATGCGCCATGGGGAAGATCCCCTCCGGCATGCCCATTCGTCGAAAGGCTTCGTCGGCCGCGGTGGCGAGGGAGAGCGCGCGCGGATCGGCATTGCCGATATCTTCGCTGGCGAAGATGAGCATGCGGCGCAAGATGAAGAGCGGATCGTCGCCCGACTCGACCATTCGCATCATGTAGTAGAGCGCCGCGTCGGGGTCGGACCCGCGCATCGATTTGATGAACGCGCTGGTGACGTTGTAGTGCTCTTCGCCCGACTTGTCGTAAAGGAGCGTGTTCGCTTCGTTGGCGGCGGCGAGATCGGCGGAGGTGATGTGGCGCCGGTTTCCTGCGCGCACGTGGGACGCCGTCATTTCCAGCATCGACAGTGCGCGCCGCGCGTCGCCGCGCGCCGAGGTCGCCATGGCGGCGATCGCGTCGTCGTCGATGGTCATGTGCTCGGCGCCGAGCCCGCGCGTCTCGTCGGCGAGAGCTCGCCGGAGCAGCAGCGCCAAATCGACGTCGGTCAGGGGCTCGAGCCGAAAGACGCGACAGCGCGAAAGGAGCGCGGCGTTGACGGCAAAGGACGGGTTTTCCGTGGTGGCGCCGATGAGCGTCACCGTGCCCTGCTCGACGTGCGGCAAAAAGGCGTCTTGCTGCGCCTTGTTGAAGCGATGGATCTCGTCGATGAAAAGAATGGTGCGCGCACCCTCGTAGGCGCGGGCACGCTTGGCTTCTTCGAGAATGACGCGAAGCTCGGGAATTCCGCCGAGGACCGCGCTGAAGGGCACGAATTTGATGGGCGCCTGGAAGGCTTTGGCCTCGCTGGCTGTCGTGCCGTCGCTCGGTACAGCGGGTCGCGGCGCATGGGCAGTTTCGGCGACGATCCGCGCGATGGTCGTTTTTCCGCTCCCAGGTGGCCCCCACAGAATCATGGAAGGGGTGCGCTGCTCGGCGATGGCCTGACCGAGTAGCTTTCCTTGGCCGACGAGGTGAGCCTGTCCGACGAGCTCGTCGAGCGTTCGCGGGCGCATTCGATCGGCGAGCGGCGTGGTTTCGGCCGCGTTCGGGTCGCGACGCAGCGCCGAGGTAAAGAGCGTTTCGTCTTGCGCGCCGCCGCTTTTCGGTATTTTCGCGCGCGGCATCTCAACCTACCTCGCGCTCGCCGAAGATGGCGGTCCCAACGCGCACGATGGTGGCGCCTTCGGCGATGGCTGTTTCCAAGTCGTGCGACATGCCCATCGAGAGCTCGGGAAGGGCCCGGACGCCACCATGACGTCCTTGAAGCTCGCGCAGCTGCGCGAAGAAGGGGCGCGAAGCGTCAGGGTCCTCGCTATAGGGGGGCATCGTCATCAGTCCACGCAGCTCGAGACTTCCCGCGGCGCGGACCGCGTCGATGATGGGCGTCACGTCGTCCGGCGCGCAGCCGGTTTTGGCAGGGTCTTTGGCAACGTTCACTTCGATGAGCACGCCGATCACGCGTCCCGTCTTTGCCGCTCGTTTGCCGAGCTCGACGGCGAGGTGTGCCGAGTCGATGGTGTGGACCGCCGTGACCACGGGAGCAACGAGGCGCGCTTTGTTGGTCTGCAGGTGGCCGATCATGTGCCATTCGATGTCGGCGAGGGGGCCCACGTCGGCCACCTTGGCGACGAGCTCCTGCGCGTAATTCTCGCCGAACGCGCGGAGCCCGAGCGAATATCCTTCGCGAACGATCGCGGCAGGGTGCCGTTTGGTGACGGCGAGGAGCCGCACGGTTTCGACCGATCGGCCCGCCCGTGCCGCGGCGCCTGCGATGCGCTCCCGTACTTCGGCCACTCGGTCGGAAAGAGGGCTCACGGTGCTTCCCCGCGCACGATCTCGTCGGCAGTGCGGGGCGGCGCCCCGTTGTGATCGCGCGCGAAACGCCCCGCGGTGGCAGCGGCGACGGGCACGAGGTCCGGCCCCATCGGGCCGACCACGTCGGACCCCGTCACGAAACGTAGCTCTGCGACTGGTCTCAATTCTTGCGAATAGTACTCGCGAAACCGTGCCTCGTTGACGCGTGCCGCCGCCTTCCGCCACGCCGCGATGGCGCAGCTCGGCGTGTCGAACGCCCCTTGCTTGCCGTCGATGGTCACGTAACTCACCCAGGGTGAAGCCGCGTCGATCTTCATACCGCAGGTGGCGCACCGCTGGCCACCGCGGCACGCGCCGACGAGCATGAGAGCCCCGATCAAAAGGAGCACCCCTCGCCCGAGCGCCGGCCCGGTGCTCATCGAAAAAGCGACGCCCCGGGGGACGACACCGCGTAAACGAGAACCGGCAGGGCACCGATCGTCAACGCCACCGCCCAAGCCGACGCCTCTCGAATCATGCGCGAGCGAGCAAACGAAGGAAATGCATGACGACTGTGCTCGCCCCCGGCGAGAATGGCGGCGACCGCGCCCCCGACACCCCATACCGCGGCCAAAAAGAGCGCGCCAAAGAGTGGATATCCAATGAAATAGGCGTCCGCTTTGAAAAGACAGAAGGGGCAAAGGTGTTCCGGTACTTCGTACACGTGTGGAGCGACCTCGAGAATGACGGCACCTACCGCAAACGGAACGGCCCCGAGCGCCGTCGCGCCGGCCAGCGTCACGATACTGCGCGCCGGCGAGCGAAACGCCCACAGCGCCGTTGCGATCGCCAAGGCTCCGCCGATCACCGCACCCCATGTCGCCAAGAGGCGCGGCCCCTGCCAAAAGACGGCACCCTCGCGGCGCCCTTCCCCGAGGGTCGTCGAGCAACACGAGGCGACCACCGAGAAGTCGAGGCTGCCGAGCCACGCCGAGGACAGGATCGTATCCAAAAGAGCGAAGGGAGCGATGCCGATGCAGAGCCAGGCGAGAGGTCGCATCAGATCGAGCCCGCGCACGCCGCGGTCGAGAGCCAAGAGCTGCAGGAGCACACCCGCGCCCAGGCTGACGAGAACGGTCGTTCCGAGCGACAACCATCCCCACCGATTTTGGTGAACCACGCCGTAGCCGCACATCGCGCCTTGAATCGCGCCGGACAGGCGGTCCGCCGCCAATACCGATAGCGTCAGGGCGAAGAGCTGAGCGACGGCGCCGAACCGAACGAGGTTGCCCGCGAGCTCGAAATGTCGCTCGAGCAAGAGCTGCCCTTCCGTCGCCGCTTCGAGGCGCGAATGGCGAAGGACACGCGCGCTCACCACCGCACCGTAGGCAAAGAGCGATGCCGTCACCATGGCGGCTACGATTCGCACGAGCACCCAGGGCTCGAGCCAATTCATACGAGCAGCCCATCCCGGAGATCGAGGCGGCGGTCGACGCGCGCCGCGTGGTCGACGCGCGCATCGTGCGAAGCAACGAGGACAGCCGCACCTTCGTCGCAGAGCCGCGCCAAATCGGCCATCAGGTCCTCGGCGCGAGCGGTGTCGAGGTGGGCCGTGGGCTCATCGAGGAGGAGGACCTCAGGCCCAGCGATGCGCGCGCGCGCCAACGCGACCCGCTGTCGCTCACCTCCCGAAAGCCTCGTCACGTTCGCGGGCGCGAGGGCGCCAATCCCGAGCGCATCGAGCAAAGCCATCGCCCGCGCCGTGACGGCGTTTTTGCCGTTTCCCGGTGGAACGAGCGGCAGAAGCACATTGTCGAGCACGGTCATGCCCTCGATGAGCCCAAAATCCTGGAAGACGAAACCTACCTTGGCGCGCCTCACTTCTGCGCGCTGATGGTCTCGGAGCCGCGAAATGGCTTCGCCCCCGAGGCATACCTCGCCCGAGGTCGGGAGGAGCATGCCGCCCAGAATGGCCAAAAGCGTCGTTTTTCCGCTGCCACTCGGGCCCCGCACGAGCAGCATCTCGCCCCGATGCAGGTCCAGCGAAATGTCCTTCAGAACCTCGCGTCGCGAGCGGCCGTCGCTTACCCGTTTGGAGACGTCTTTCGCAGAAAGTGCCGGCACTTGCGTCATAGCCGCGGCTCAGCGTTAGGACCGTTCGGCCCTTCGTGCAAGCGGACCATCGGGAGGTGCCAGCGGTGCGACCCGCGGCAGGCAGGGCGCGAGCCGTCCCAGTGCGAGGCAGCTGTTAACTTCCCTCGCGGGAGGGGCAGCTGCGCCCGTGGTACCTTGCAGGTTGGATGAGACGTGCCGTGGTCAAGCGTCATGCCAGCGTAGCGATCTTCTTAGGGTTGGCCGCTAGCGTCCAGTTCTGCTTTTTGAACCCGCAACCGGAGCCACCGGCCGATAGGGGGACGAGTTGTCCGACTTGCACGACGGCGGGCGGCTCGGGCGGAGCAACGGGGGGTGGCTCGGGGGGCTCTGGAGGTGGCGGGCCGCCGATCAATCCCGGAGCGGACGGCGGCATCGTCGGCGTCGCGGACGCCGGTCGCACGGCTGACAGCGGCGCAGCAAGCGATGCACCCACTGACGCAGGTGCAGCGGACGGGAGCGACGGTGACCCCGGCGGGTCGGACGGCAGCAATGAAGACGTCGATGGCGGCGCGTTCGACGGAGCTTCCGACGACGCCGCGGCCGATCGCGCCGCCGGAGACACGACCGGCGATGGCATTGACGACAGTGTCGCTGACGTCGATGCCGCGCGCGAGGGCGCGGCTCACCCGTAACCGATGTGCTGATTGCCGACGCGGCCGATGAAATCGGCCACGAGCTCGTCGACGAGGCGAAGGCGTCGCGCGAGCTCACGCGTCACGTTCAAGACGAGGAGCGTGTACGATTTGAGGTCGCGACGATAGAGCGCGTCGAGATCGCGCGCGGTCACGACGAGAAACCGGCACGGCACCAGGGTGCGCACGCTCGCGGAGCGACGGTGTACATCGAAGACCGACATCTCGCCGAACCAGTGCCCGGGGCTCAAGGTCGCGATCCGCGCTTCGGTCCCCGTCTTCAAGATCTTGAAGATTTCGATCTCGCCCCGAAGCAGCACGTAAAATTCACGCGCCTCCGCCCCCTCCGAGAAGATGAGCTCATCGGTGCCGCGATTCATGATCCGCAAGCTGGCGGCGAGGTGTTGCAACGTGCCGTCGTCGAGCCCGCCGAACAGCCCGATGTCACGGAGCTCGGCGGGGGTGATGGCGTCCGAGGGCGGCATCGGGGTAAAGCGTGGTTCCATGCTGCACTTCAGTTCTTTTTGCCGTGATTCCCTGGTTCGAACTGCTTCGAAAAGACGATGCGGGGCCGTCCGGGCCCGGCATAGTCCTCGATCTCGCTCATGTCCCATCCCATGACTTGATGAAAGACCTGTGAGCCTTCGTTGCCGAGCGTGGTGATCGCTTTCATCCGCATAACGCTCGCTTTCCGGCAGTCTTGCTCGAATGCGTCGTAAAGCAGTCGCGCCACGCCGCGGCGCCGGTGATCGGGGTGGATACCGACCAAGTGAACGTACCCGACGTCGCCATCGCGGCTCGATCGTGCGATGAAGCCAAGCAAGAAGCCGACGACGACGCCGTCGTCCTCGACGATGCGGGCCATCTCGCCGAGCTCATAGAAGAAGATCGGATGCGCAAGGGCGCTCGTAGGGCCGCCCCACCAGCGATCGATGACCTGCACGATGAGGTCGTAGTCTCGTTTCTCGAGGGGGCGGCTCCGCATCTCGGGGGCTACACTACTCCGCTCGTCTCGTCCCTGCCAGCACGCGTACGCAAGAACGCATGGCGGCGCGGAGCGCCTCCCTGCGGCCGTAAGGCCCTACAACGACTCCCGTCGATCGCCTTGCGCCGACAGCGACGTCCCCTTCGGGGGCTCGTGCCGTCGCCGCTTCGCTTCTCGACGCTCGCACGTCGTCGCGGGCGATTGCGGGCTGGTGTCCGCTCAGTACAGCACGATGCCCGCCGCACAGTTCGCCGGCAGATTGAGCTTCGCCCCGGCGTTACCGTCGAAATGGGCCAAATAGGGCGCCGCGCCGTCGATGGGGAAGGGTCCGCCGCCCCCCTCGGGCCCGGCGACCCCGTTCCAACGTACTTGTTTGGCGTTGAGGTTGCTGCCGTCGAGCACCCACCCGACGGCGGTACCCTTCAACCCGATGCCGCTGACGTCGGCGCTCAGCGTGATGGGCTCACTCTGCTCATTGATGATCACCATGCCTACTTCGCCGCCTCCGAAGCGGCTCGCGTAGACTTTGACGCGCGGCTCGCTGCTCGAAGCCTCGATCATGCGGTGACCGAATGCCCGCTCGTAAAGCGCGTAGGCAAAGAAGGTCGGCCGGGGCGTCGACTCGGGGACGGCGCTGTCGCCCGTGGCCAACATGCCGTGATCGCCGCCGAGCTTCGGATCGAAACCGTTCTTCCAGTCCCACAAATGGGTGCCGAGATAACCGGCCTTGATGGACTCGCCCAACACTTCGGCCGCGAAGAGCCCGCTGATCAGCTGAATGGTCTGAGGGGCGGTGGCATTGACGACATTGAATTCGGTCAACATCACCGGCATGGGCGAGCCGCGGTGCGCGTACTTCTGCACCATGCCGTCGATATCGGTTTTGGCTTTGGCGACCTTGCTCAGGTTGGCGAAGAGCTTGTCATTGGCGGGGTTCACGAATTTCTCGCCCTCGAATGGCCAATGAAAATAGTTGTGCGAAACGAGAAAGTCGGCAGACTCCCCTAAAATCGGGAGCATCTCGCGCATCCACCAGCGATAGCCGACCCAATCGTCACCGCTATCGGCATCGACCGCGACGGCACCGATGCGAACGTCGGCGTCGACGGCGCGCATGGCTTGGGCGATGACGTTGAAGTCCTTGGCGTAGATGTCGCCCGACAGTGGCGGTTTGCCGGGCACCTTGTTGCCTTCTTCCCACGCGCCGTAAACCTCGTTGCCGATTTCCCAGTAGCGGACTTTGAATCCCTTCTCGACGTTCAAGTAGCGCACCCACCGCGCCGCCAGCTCCGCGGCCTTTTGCACGCCGCCATACCGGGCCAACCCGTAGTTGACCGTCACGATCGCGTCCGACTGCGTGGCTCGGCAAAATTCGATGAGGTCGTCGGTGGACGCAGCCCACGGCTCGTTCATTTTGGCGGTATCGCGACCCTCGTGGTCCTTGGTATGCGCGCCGTAGCTGCCGTCCCAATGGTAGTTGTCGGCCGAGCTTCCGCCGGGCCAACGCCAGAAACGAATCCCAGTTTGGATCGCCTTCTCGATGATCCCTGAGCTCTTCAGCCACGCTTTGCTGTCGTACCAAGCGAGGTTGTTGCCAAAGTGCCGCGGCGTGACCTGGGCCAGCTCGGTTTTCGCCTGAAGCTTGATCTCGACCTGCGCTCCGTTCGGGAAGGACCATGGCTTGGAGTCCTTCGGGAGGAGTGGCGCGGTCTTCGCTCCCGGGATGGACGCGGCAAGGACGGGCTTAACCGGCTGCGGCGCGGGAGGTGCCGCGTGAGGCGTCGGCGCTCGACGTGCACAGGAAGCCGAAGCCACGACCAAAGCCGAGATCACGAGAGCGAGTCGCATGGGATTCGTTCGGCAGGCCCGAGGGGCAACACGTCCGCCCGATGGCGACCATCGGCAGGGCCGAGTATGGCAGCCTGTCCCGTGGCGAGGCAACTAGGCCCCGTCCGCTGCGCACCGGTCACATGTCCGAGGAGTGTCCGGTGTCCGGCGTCTTAGCTTCCGCGAAGGGTCGTGGTAGGTGAACCTTGCCATGTCCCCTTCCGGCTCGTCGATCAAGATCGCGCCTTCCATTCTCTCAGCTGATTTTGGCAAGCTCGCCCAGGAGGTCGCTGCCGTTGAGCGCGCTGGGGCGGATTGGGTCCACGTCGACGTGATGGACGGCCGGTTCGTCCCCAACATCACCATTGGCCCGGTCGTCGTGCGTGCGGTTCGCAAAGCGACGCGGCTTCCGATCGACGTCCATCTGATGATCGTGGAGCCCGAGCGCTATGTCGACGATTTTGCGGCTGCGGGCGCCGACATCATCAGTGTTCACGTCGAGCCGTCGTACCACTTGTCGCGGACGCTGCAGCACATCCGGTCACTCGGAAAGAAGGCCGGCGTCGTGCTGAACCCGCACACGCCGCCCGATGCCGTCACGTACGTGCTCGAGAACGTCGACCTCGTTCTCGTCATGAGCGTCAATCCCGGGTTCGGCGGGCAAGCTTTCATGCCGGAAGTGCTCCCCAAGCTGCGCGAGATTCGCAAAATGATCGACGCCCGCGGCCTCGATGTGGCGCTCGAGGTCGACGGCGGTGTCGCTCCAGGGACGGCGCGCAGGGTCGTCGAGGCGGGGGCGCGCGTGCTCGTTGCGGGATCCGCCGTTTACGGGCATGCCGACTACGCGGCTGCCATCGCGGCATTGCGAACGGATGCGGCGACGGGCCTCGAGGGGCTGCCGGTCACGTGAGAAGTGTGGTGTGGGCGGTGGGCGCAGCCCTTTGCGCCGGTGCCGTGTGCTGCGCGCGATCCGCGTCGCCCCCGCCGGCGCGCGCGAGCCACGGGCCGGCCGCGAACGTGCCCGGGGTGCCGCCCGACGCCGCTCCTCCCGGCGACGGCGGGGATGCGCAGCGCAAGATCGCGGAATTTCTAGCGAGAGTCGCCGAGGTTCGTCATCTTCAACCGCGGGCCGCCGTCGAAGGCCAGGAGCTCGATCGCGCCGCGCTGATAGCGGGGGTGCGCGCGCACGTCGCGCGGGAGGTGCCTCCCGACGTCATTCGCAATCAGGGCGAGCTCTTGGTGGGACTCGGTCTGGTGCCGCGCGATTTCGACTACGAAGAGGGGACTTTTCGTTTGCTCGAAACACAGCTTGCCGGCTTTTACGAGTACCGCGACAAGAAGATGTACCTCGCCTCGGATCTCGACGAAGCGTCGGCCGACCTCACCCTCGCTCACGAGCTCGTGCACGCGCTGCAGGACCAGCACTACGGCCTCGCTTCGCGGATGGCTTACCAACCGGAGGGCAACGATCGTGAGAGCGCGTTTCAAGCGCTCGCAGAGGGCGACGCAACCAGCGCCATGATGGACGTCATGGCGCCGGAGCACCGGCTGGCGGTCGAGATGTCCGACAACCTGTTCGTCGCCGGTATCGAAGGCTCGATGAGCGCCTTCACCGTCAACGATGCGGCCCCCAAGGTGCTGCGTGCATCGCTCATCGCTCCCTACATCGATGGCGTGCTTTTCGTCCATGCGCTGCGGCGGCGCGGCATCGCCCGCGGCGGAGCCGATCCGACGGGCTGGAGCGAGGTGGACCGGGTGTGGAAGTCGCCCCCCGAGACCACCGAACAACTTCTCCACATGGACAAATTCGATGCGCGCGAGCCTGCGGAGAAGGTTCTACCGGTGACGCCCCCGACCGAAAGCGGGTGGTCCGTCTTTTATGAAGACGTGTTCGGCGAGCAGGGGCTGCGCATCTCCGCCGAACAATGGCTGCCCAAGAAGACCGCGGCACTCGTCGCCGAAGGCTGGGGCGGCGATCGTCTCGCTGTGTTCCGGCGCGCGCCGGCGCCGGACGTCGCGCGGTCGGGTGACGGCCCGATGGCGCCTGGCGCGCGTGTGCCATCCGGTAGCTACGCGGTCGCCTGGCACATCCGGTTCGACGCTGGACGCCAGGACGTCGACATGGAGGCACGCGAGGCTTTCAAAGCGTTGGCTGACGCGCTGCGCCCCCGTCGCGAGCCGACGGGCAACACAGTGTGTGTCGAAAGAGGCGCACTCGGACCTTTCGCCATCGCCCGGTCGGGCCGCGATATCGCATTGGCCGCAGGCCCCTACGAACGCGGTGAGGCCCGAGTAGGCGCTGGTGCTGTTTGTACGCAAACCGTCCGCTGGGCGTCCGATATCCTGCGCAAGAGCAAGCCGTAACCGACGAGGAACCATCGGGGGAAGCGGGTGTCTTCTCCTGGTGGGCCAGCAAGTCGAACGACGCTCCGAGCACTGCATCGAGCAGCTATCAGGACATGGCACGGGCGTTGCTTATTCTCCGGCTGAGACGCCGAAGCGGAAACAAATTGACCCACCCAAAGGTTGAGCCGCAGATGAGAGCGAACGAAAAATCGAGTAGGCCGGCTACGAAGCGACGTGTCGTCGCCGAGTCGGCATCGTGGCTCGCCCTCGTCGCCGCAACATCGCTCGGCATTCCCCACGCCGAGACCGTACGAGCGGAAATCAAGCTTCCCCCCGAGGCCCTCGAGAGCGGCGGGCGTTACCGTTTGATCGTGCAGTCGTATGACACCCTAGGTCGCGCGAGCCTCATCCCCTCGGGCCGGCCCCGCGCCTCGACGCAACGCACCATAACACCCGCTGACTTGGTTGACGGTGTCCGAATCAACCTCATCGAGCTCGGGGACGAAGAAGCATCGCGCAGCCAGAGGCGCGTCATCGCGTGGGTCGAGCCGGGTGAAGCTAACCTCGAGTTCGATGCGCGGCGGGCCAAGCCGATGCCCGGAAGCTTTTACGGCGTTGCCCCCTCCGGTGACGAGACGAACGACTCCGTCGAGATCGTTCTCGATCGCCGCGTCCGGTCGGTCTAATTCGTCACGATGCGGTGGCCGCGCGCGGAGGCGGGCGCACGGTGCGCACTTTTCTGACGCGACCCTCGAAGTCGCGCCGATCTTTTTCCGTGACGGCCAAGCCGCCAAAGCGCGCTCCCAAATAAAGGTGCGTCAAGTCGAGAACTTCTTCGGCGAGAGGGTGCCCCATTCGCTGGAGCGAAAGCGCATGGCGCAGCGGAGGCGTGCTCGGTCCGCGAGGAATGCCCTGCGCGTTCATGGCCGTCTCGAGAAGCTCGTACATCGAGGTCGCGATCATGCGCTCGCGGGTGACGCGGTCGATCACCGTCGTACGGCTTTGACGCCGCCCTTTGCGGCGTCGCCACACTACGTAACCGGCGGTGCCCGCCACGGCGACGATCAAGACGATACCGAGGGGTTTGGCGCGCGCGATTGCGGGCGTCACGTGCAGCGAACTGTACCTGGAAATCGAATGGAAGAGGTACACCTGCTGGCGCAGATCGTAACCGACGACGTAGCGGTCCCAGCGCTGGCCGGTGGCCTCGATGACGTCGCGAATGAAAGCGAGGACGCCCGAGAGCTCGCTGCGCGGCGCGGCCTCCGAGGGAGGTGTCGGATCGAACGTCTGCCAACCTCGCTCGGGAACGAAGACTTCGACCCAGGAATGGGCATCCCCCTGACGAACGGCGTAGTAGTGGCCGAAACGGTTGTACGACCCTCCGATGAATCCGGTGACATTGCGCGCCGCGACGTGCTGCTCGCGCAAAAGGACCACCATGGCGGTCGAGTAGAATTCGCAATGGCCGCGGTGAGAGACGAACAGGAAGTCGTCGAGCGGATCGGGCGATTTGCCGGACGGTGATCCGAGGTCGTACGTGAAAGAGCTGCGCAGATACGATTCGATCGCCCGCGCTTTTTCGAGCGGAGTGGCGCCGTCGCGCACGACCTGATGAGCGAGCCGGCGCACGCGCTCGGTGACCCCCTTGGGCAGCGCCATGTAGCGCTCTTCGTCGTGGTGCGAGAGGTTGTCACGTACGCCCTCGGCGTCGCTCCCGACGTAGACTTCGTAGCGCACGCCCCGCTCGTCGGACCCGCCGTAACGGAAGGTCCATTCCGGTTCCGAAGAGATTTCGAGCCGCGAGCTCACGACCGGGTCGCCGCGCTGGCGCACCCGCATCGCCACCGCATTGAGGGGCGCGAACAGCACCGGGGGGTCGATGGGCTCGAGGTCCATCCGCCAAACACGATCGCGATGGGGATCGGGGGGGCGCCGAATCCAGAGGTTGCCCCCCTCGCGGGTAGCCGTATCGCGCTGGCCGAGGCTGCGCGACCAGCTGCGCCCGTCATAGGTGTCGAAGGCCGCACCGCGCAGGTGCATGGCCAAGCGAGGGGGCGGAGGGTTGGGAAGGTCGGGGATCTCGACGCGCAGCACGATGGTCGGGTCGGTGCGTAGGGTGCCGACGGCGCCGAGGTCGACGTGCTCCGAGAAGCCCACCATCCGCCCGGTGTGCGGTTTGCTGAGCAAAAGAAAAGAGAGCCCCACGCGCGGAAAAAGAACGAAGAGACCTGCCGTAAACCAGAAGATGGGGATGGACAAAAGGCACGTCGCAACGAGAAAGGTGCGGTCGACGACGCGGCGGCTTCTCAAGATGCGCGGCACGTCGACGGGGAGCCCTGTGCGATCGCGCGCTCCTTGTCGGTAATTGCCTTCGACCTCGCGACGGAGGTGGCTCAAGACGAGGGCCCCCGGCGCCATGATGAGAAAGCCGATGAAGCAAAGCCCGTAGCCGAGCCCGCCACCGATCACGGTACCGGCAATGAGATGAAGCAAGGCGAGCACGATGACCTGCTGGTCATGGGCAGCGCCGCGGCGCGTCGCCAGGCGAATGATCTGCAAGGCGGCGGCGAATTCGACCGCGAGCTCGAGGACATTGGCTCCGCCGAACAAGCGAGCGACTTGCAAAAGGAGCAGCGTGAGGGGCCCAATCGTCGACAGCCGGCGCATCCACGTCCGGGTCTGCCAGTTTTCGGGAATGGCGAGCGCACCGGCCAAACCCACGACGATCGCGGCGCTCACCCACCGTTCGAGCTCGCCGCTCGTCACGAGCGCCAGAATGCCGAGCGCGGCGATGGCGTCCGTCATCAGGCGATGGATGAGCCCGAATCTCATGACTTGACCAATGCTCCCGAGGGGGTGCGGAGCCCGCTGGGGGGACCGCTCGGCGGGCCGACGTCCGTCGTGGCGATGGACGGCGTTGCGCCGCTGACCGGCGCGCCCGAAGGAGGCGCCGGCGTGGGCGGGCCATCTGCGGGGGGAAACGTCACCGCCGAAACGACGTTGCTGACGGGCGCGTCCACGGCTTCCACCAGCGCCAGAAAGCGCAGCAGGCGATCGGCGCCCACACTGCGGTCCGCACGTACGCGGTCTCCCGACGTAGCGGAGATCGTCACGCCGTCGCCGCGCTTCAGATGCGCGACCGCTCGCGAAG
>Ga0193706_1000662_pt1 | contig 18144 bp, 11 predicted proteins | sample U3c1metaG_FD_160130 | JGI IMG/M metagenome (GOLD analysis project Ga0193706, IMG submission 160130) | Soil microbial communities from a riparian zone of the East river system, Colorado, United States - U3c1 | ecosystem: Environmental > Terrestrial > Soil > Riparian zone | place: USA: East River... | reverse complement strand
TCATCGCAGCGTTCTTTTTCAGCAACGCCAAGGCCTCGTCGACGCGACCATTGCGCTCGAGAACGAGGGCGAACTCGAGGTGCAGCGATTCTTCGCGAGGCCCGCTGGATAAATCATCGATGCTCGCAATGGCTTGGAGCACCGACTCCGGGCAAGGGACGCTGCGATCGACCGCGATCACATCTGGACCGTCGAAATGATTGCGCCAGCCGTGCACGAGGGCGTGGGCTTCGACCCAGCTGTCCCAGTCCGAGTAGTCGCCATTGCCACCGTCCAGGACCATGCCTTCACGCAGACGCAGCGCGAGTCTCTCCGGCACTTCTTGCGCCCAGGTGCACCTCGCGTGGGGGCCTGAAACTTCGACCGCCCCGAATTGATGGAAAGCGACCAGCGTGAGCGACAACAGGACCAGAACGCGGATCGGCATCCGAGCAATGTCAACGGTGGCCGAGCGACTTCGTTCACTTGCCGCGAAGGAAGACGCGCGAGCCTCCGCATTCCCGGCCTGGGCGTCGCCCGGGGAAGTCCGGGCTTGTAGTCTTCCCTCCGCTCATGTCCCGGCCTCTCGCAACGGAGCTCGGCTCCCATCTCAACCTGGCATCGGGTTTCCATCGCCAGATGCTGGCGGGACCCGAGCGGCCCGCGCTTTGGATCGAAGGGGTCGCGTTCACCTACGCCGAGCTCGGCGACTGCGCGGCGCGCATCGCGGGCTGGTTGAACGCCGCGGGGATCGGGCGCGAGTCGCGGGTCGGCGTGCTCGCCAGCCGCAGCAAGCTGGCTTACGCGGGAATCCTGGGGAGCTGTTGGAGCGGAGCTACGTACGTCCCGCTGCATCCGAGGCATCCCGAGGCGCGCTTGATCGACCTCGTGCGGCGCGGCGAGCTGTCCGCCCTGATCGTCGACCCGTCCGGCGCGAGCGCGCTGAGCGAGGCGCTGCTCGAAGTCGCACCGCGACATCTGCTCGTCTCGGACAACGCCTCGAGCTCCGACTCGCGACACGCTCGACTCGGCGAGCAGGAGCTGAGCAGCATTCCTCCCGTCGAACGCCCGATGCCTGTGAGCGCCGCCGACCTGGCCTACCTGATGTTCACATCCGGCACGACCGGCGTTCCCAAGGGCGTGATGGTCACGACCACGAACGTCGCGCATTGCATGAGCGCGATGCAATCGCGCTACAGGATCGAGCCGAGCGATCGCTGCTCCCAGTTCTTCGAGCTGACCTTCGACCTCTCCGTATTCGATCTCTTCATGACCTGGAACGGCGGCGCCTGCCTGCACTCGATCTCCGAATCCGAGCGCATGGCTCCGGCGAAATTCATCCGCGAGCGCGCGCTCACGACCTGGTTCGCCGTGCCCTCGGCGATCGCCTTCATGGCTCGCGTGAAGTCCCTCGCGCCGAACAGCCTGCCTTCGCTGCGACTTTCGCTGTTCTGCGGTGAAGCCTTGCCGGCCGAATCCGCGCAGCTGTGGCGACAGGCCGCGCCTCAGAGCGTATTGGAGAATCTCTACGGCCCGACCGAAGCGACCATCGCCTGCCTGGTCGAGCCCTGCAGCGAGACCATCCACGTCACGAAGGACCGCGGAATCGTCGCGATCGGCTCGGCGCTCCACGGCATGCGCGCCGCGATCGTCGACGAACAGCGACAATTCCTTCCTCCAGGCTCGAGCGGCGAGCTCGTGCTCTCTGGCGAGCAGGTCGCCGCGGGTTACTGGCGCGACGCCGAGCTCAGTGCGAATCGCTTCGTCGTCCTCGATCATCCGCAGTGGGGGAAGCAGACCTTCTATTTCACGCACGACGTCGCGACGCTCGACGGCGACGGCCGCTTCCACTTCCAGGGCCGCCTCGACAATCAGGTGAAGATCCACGGCCACCGCGTCGAGCTCGAGGAGATCGACGCGCATCTGCAGGCGATCACCGGCGCCGCAGCCGCCGCGATCGCCTGGCCGGTGGTGCACGGATCCGCCGACGGAGTCGTCGCCTTTCTGACCGCGAAACACATGTCCGCGGACGAAGTGAAGCAGCGGCTGCGCATGACCGTTCCCTGGTACATGGTGCCGCGCAAGATCGTGAACCTGGACGCCCTGCCGCTGACACCGAACGGAAAGATCGATCGCAACGCCTTGAGAGAGATGCTGCAAGGCGCGCAGGACGTCGCCTGATGAGCGCGCGCCGCTTCACGCTCGTACCGCAGCTCGAGACCTATCCGACCATCGTTCGACTTGCCCAGACCGTGCCGGGCAAGCTCGCGATCCTCGCTGCTCTCGCCCTCGGTCTTTGGCTCCACCACCGGCCCTGGTGGGCGGAAATGACGGCGATCCTCGCCGCTGTGACTTTTCTGCCCGCCCATCGGCGCTGGGTGATCGCCATCGCGACGATGTACTGGCTGTTCCGGCACACGACCTTCCCCTGGGAAATGGCGCGCATGTTCAGCGTGCGCAACGGAGTCGCGACGCAGATCGACTGGCGATTGCTGCGGCCAGCGGCGATCCTCAGCGCCCTCGGTTTCTGCGTCGCCTTCAATGTCGCGCTGAAGCGCACTCCGCGACCCGCGATCCTGCGCCGGCCGATCCTGTTGCTCCTGACGTTCTTCCTGACGCTCGCGGTCATCGCGACCGGCACGTCTTTGGACCCGATCGCGCGCGTGCTGATCTTCGCGTTCCTGGTCGTGCTCGGTCGCTATCTGTGGTTCCTCGCCTACTCGGCCCTGTATCCGGAGCCCACGCGATCGTCGCTGCTCGTGGTCGGCCAGTACCTGCCCTTCTGGTTCGGCTCGAACGTGACGGCGAATCCGATTCCCAAGGGCGGCGGCTATCTCGACAAGATCGAAGCGAAGACGCCCGAAGAGCTCGCGATCTGCCAGCTCAAGGCGGTGAAGCTGCTCGTCTGGGCGGGACTCCTGGTGATGCTGCACAAGCTCATCAAGGACTTGAGCGACGGCAAGGCGAATGGTCCGCTTTCACGGCTCGGAATCTCCTTCGACCTCGATCTTCCGATCGCGCCGGCGATCCTGCGCGACAGCGCCGCGGGGATCGCCCATCCGCTCGTGACGACCTGGCTGTCCCTGGTCGCCGATTTCGCCGACGACATGCTGGTCCTGGCGATCTGGGGTCACGTGCTCGTCGCCTGCGCCCGAGCGAGCGGCTTCAGGGCCCTGCGCAACACCTGGCGGCCGCTGGAGTCGGCGACGATCGCCGATTTCTGGAATCGCTACTTCTATTATTTCAAGGAAGTGCTGGTCGACGTCTTCTTCTATCCGACGTACTTCCGATACTTCAAAGCCCATCCGAGGCTGCGACGTTTCGCCGCGACGCTGGCGGCGGCGACTTTCGGAAACTTCCTGTTTCACTATCTGCGCGATCTCGAGCACATGGCGCATCTCGGACCCTGGAAGGCGCTGCTCTCGATGCACGCTTACATGGCCTACTGCCTCGTGCTCGGAATCGCGATCGGCGTATCGCAACTCCGCAAGCGCCCCAATCTCGCCGCTGAGCACTGGATCCGACGGCGCGTGTGGCGTCCCGCGCTGGTCCTCGGATTCTTCTGCCTGCTGAAAGTGCTCGAGATCCCGGGACCCGGGAGTCTTTCCGACCGTCTGCGTTTTCTCGTCTCGCTGACGGGCCTGCACGCATGATGGAAGCCGCGCAGATCGAGATCCGCGCGTTCGTCGGCGAGCTCCTGGCTCGCAAGGGCGAGGGTGCCGCCCTCGCCGACGGCGAGCGTCTGATCACCAGCGGTCGGCTGGACTCGATCGACGTGCTCGAGATCGTCGCCTTCCTCGAGACACGCTACGCCGTCGACTTCGCGGCGCGGCCCTTCGACCCGGGTGATTTCGACACGGTCGAGAGCATTGCGAAGCTGGTTCCGAGCTGAGGCCCGCGCTCACTCCGGGTAGTGCAGAGACAGCTTTGCCGTGGCTCCGGCGATGACCGTTACCGATTGCGCCGGAGTGAGCGGCTGGGGCAGCTTCGCGGACTCGGAGACGAAGAAAACCTCGTATTCGCCAGGAGAAATGGATGGAAAGACCAGGGTCGTCTCGACGGCCTGGTCGACGTGACGAGTCAAGACCGGTTCGGTCGAGCCTCGGCGGGCAACGCGCAGCACATACGGTGAGCGAGGCGCACTCGAAGGAGCTGCGAGGCTTGCTTCGATCCGTCCGTGCACCGGAATCTCGATCCGCGCGCTGGTCTGATCCGGTGCGAGCGGCAAGGGATAGGAATTCCCCGACAGACGCAGCGTTGCATCCAGGCCGTCGCGAGGCAGGTCGCGGAACTCGAATCGATTGGCACCGATTCGCGTCGCGGACCACTCCGCGTTTCCGCCAGGTCGCGCGGCGCTCAAGCCATTGGGCCACTCCGCGTCCATGTCGACGGCATGGCCTTGGACATCCACGACCTCGACGGCAACCTTGCGCCCATTGCGCAGGACCAGCGTCACCTCGGTCAGCGGCTGGTCGAGCACGACGTCGTTGCGCGCGGTGTTCCCGTAACCCTCGTGTTCCGCGCTCAGATGCACGCGGGACGCGGAGAGACCCTCCATGCGGAACTGCCCCGACGCATTTGCGCGACCGCCTGCCTTGCGAAACGGACCGCCCGGGTCCTCGATCAATACTTGTGTCGCGGGAAGCGGGCGCGCCTGTTCATCGCACACGGTGACGACGATCGTCCTCAGTGCGCGCTCCAGGTGCAGAGACAGCTCGCGCCGCTCATCGGGGGCCAGGGCCGGAATCGTCTGTGCCAGCAGCTCGACGCGCAGGCTGTCGATGACTCGCAAGTTCAATTCCAAGCTTGCTGGGATGCGCTGGACGACGAATTGCCCAGCGTGGAGCGGCCGAAAAGACTGCCAGCGCTCCCCCGATTCGTCGTTCTCCCGCAAGCCGACCCCACTGAAATGCTTGCGATCCTGGAAATCGCCTTCCTGGTTCGGAAAGAGATTCTGCACGCCGCAGCTCAGTCCCAATTCGATTCCTGACACTCCTGCACCCTGCTCATCCTCGATCGTGATCGCGAGCTCGTTGCACGGCAACAGAGTGATCACTGTCATCTCGGCCGCGGGCACGATGATGCTCTTTTTCACGGGCCAGAATCCGTCCGCCGCGAGCCGGACCTCCATTTCGCCTTCCGGCTGATCTTTCCAGCGGATTTCGCCGCGCTCGTCGCTGAAGCGGCCATTCGGCTCGAGCGTGGTTCGTCCGAGGGCTGCGACGATCGGCTTTCCCTCGGAATCCTGCACTCGAATCACGAGCTCCAGCCCAGTGGGCGACTTCGTGACGAGCACGAGATCGCCGACGTCGAGATCGTCGCCGATTTTGGCGCTGGTCATCCTTTGAACGAGATCACCCAATGGGGATTCGACCACCAACCGGACCTCCGTAAAGTCCGGCTCAGCTGCAAATGCGAAGCGCCCGTTCGCATCCGTCCTTGTCGTCAAGGCGTAGAGAGTCGCCGCTCCGTTGTAGAAGGCGCAACTCACGGACAGTAGCTTCTTGATCGATTCCACCCCGCTTTCCGCGACGACGCGTCCTCGAAGCAGCGGCAGTTGTTCGAGATCGATGAGCAGACCGGGCTGCGGTCGCTCGATACGCAGACTGCGCTTGCTCGAGCCCGCGATGCCCGCGTGCCGCACCAGATACTCGCGCGGAACCGTGATCTCACCACTCCATCGCGGGTCGAGACCGCGAAAGCTGAATCTGCCCCGAGAGTCTGTCGCGCCGACGGCGGTAAAGGCATGGCGACCGGAATGGAGCATCAGGAACTCGCGCACCTTGGGGACGTTTTCGGGGACGTCGAACAAGGCCTGATCGCTTTCCAGGTAGAGCGAAATCTTCTGCGCGGGCGCCGTGCCACCGACCGTGACCCAGCCCGAGAGCTCGACTCCGGCGGGCAGGACGATCCTACGTTCTCCGCCGGAGAGATCGATGTCCTCGCGCAGGGGCTGGGCCTCGCGCGGCATGAGGAACACGATGCCGCGGTCCGTTCGAGGCTCGAAACTCGCACGCCCCGTCTCATCCGTTCTTGCCGTCCGGAACTGATCCTGCGAGTCGAGCACCATCAGACGGACATCAGGCAGCGGCTGCAATTCGCTGTCGAGCACGACGATGACCATCGCGGGTGCAATGGCCGCAGTCGGCGCCGGTGGAGATTCAGCCGCCATCCGTACCGGCTCGGATTGCGTTTCGATCGGCTTCGTGTCCGCCGGCTCAATCGGAGCGACGCCGCTGTCTGGCTGGACGCGCGGCTGCGACGCGGACGGATCGACCTCCGCGGCTTCCCAACTCGCTCCGCGAAGCATCCAGAATGCCGCGACGAGCAGCGCGAGCAACGCAAGCCCAGCCGCGAGCTTCCTCACCACTTCCCCGCGTAGTCCAGCTTGTCAGGTGCCGCCTGCGCCCCAAGCCATGCATGGTGCAACCGAAGCATCTGACGCGCGTGCAAGAGATCGTGGGCGATCCAATTCGCGAGCAGCATGCGCGCCGAAATCGCTCCGGCCTTCGGATGCATGTACTCGTTTCCCCACTTCGCGCCCTTCAGCCCCCGCAGCCATCCAATCGATGCCCGGCGCTCGGCAAGGCAACGTTGCAGCGACTCCGCGGGATCGCGCTCGTTGTACCCGCGGTCCTTGGCCCACGTCTGAGGATCGATCGACGGCCAGGCCTCGGCCGGATCGCGCAGCGTGCGCTCGATGCGGTCGCGGAAATCGGAAACCTCCTCGTCGGCGAGGTGATTGAGGACCTCGAGCAGCGACCATTGCTCGGGCGCGGGCTTCCAGCGCATCTGCTCGTCCGGGAAGCGCTCGGCCAAGGCGGTCACGAGCACGGGCCCCCGCTCGAGGCGGTCGATGGCCACGGCCAGGCCCAGCGGGGAGACATCCAGGGGCATTTCGGGAGCTTAACCCGTCCAGCCCGGTGCTCGGCAACCGTGCCGTTCCGGGCCCCGAGCCGCTCTTCCCGAGGATTGGCTGTCACGGACCCCAGCCCCGAATCCAATTGCCATGGGAGGGCCCAGGTGTTCTCGCTCAGGTGGGCTGCTCACGCACGGTCCTGAAGCCTTGTCGACGGAGCCCCAGAGAACGCCGACCCTCCTTTTGTGGCAACTGGGCATACTGTCCGCTCGAGCCCCCGGAGAAAAACCATGATGCTGCGTCGACTGATTGGAGTCGTTCTCGCCCTCGGATCGAGTGCTGGATTCGCGCAGGCCGGAAGCGTGCGGATCGCCGAGAGGCCCCAGGCCGGGACCTTCACCACCTTGCAGGCCGCCGTCAACGCGGCGCTCGAGGGCGAGTCGCTGCTGGTGACGCCCGGGATCTATGCGTCGTTCACGATCGACGGCAAGTCCGTGCAGGTGTTCGCGCTGGGAACGGGCCTGGCGAAGATCACGGGCCAGGTCGTGGTCAAGAATCTAGGGCCCACCCAGTACGTGGTGCTGAGCCGACTCTCGGTCAAGGGCGGCGTCACGACGAGCACGGGGACGGCGCTCGAGATCCGGGACGTGACGGGAAACGTCCGGGTGGAAGGCAGCCATTTCGAAGGCGCGGCGTCCAACCAGAGCCAGACCTTCAGCGGCAGCGGCGTGCTGCTCGATTCCGCGGTGAACGTGGTGTTCTCCAACTGCGGGATCGTGGGCGGCTACCCGGGCTACCTCGGCGGCTTCACCCCAATCGACGGCGGGCCGGGTCTGGACTCGGTCGATTCCATCGTCGGCCTCTACGACTGCAACCTCGAAGGCGGCTATGGCAGCGACGAGTCGGCGCCGCGCGGTGGCAACGGGGGCGCGGCGGCGGCGGGGATTTCACGGGTTGCTACCCCGGCGGTGTCGGAGGCGATGGGCTGGTCATGAACTCGGCGCAAGCGCGCCTGCTCGACAACACCTACGTAGCCGGACTCGGCGGCTGGTACCTGTGCGGACCGAATTCGGGTCCTGGCCAGACCATCGTCTCGCTCAACGGATCGATCATCGACCTCCTGCCGGGCAGCGCGCGCAGGATTTCGGCGGCGAGCATCACGCCCGACGACGTCACGGTGCCGATCACGATCAGTGGACAACCGGGGGACACCGTCTATTTCATGCTCGGTCGCAGGCCGTCCTTCGTCTTCAAGAAAGTGCTCAAGGGCTGCTGGATGATTCCGACGCCGATGTTCTCTTCGGCGCTGCCCGTGGGGACGATCGGCGCGGACGGCAAGCTGGTGATCGAGCGCAAGCTCGACATCGTCGACGGTTCGGCCGGAGCGCGAGTGAACTGGATGCAGGCGATGTGCGTCGACGGCGCCGGGCAGGCCACGCTCACGGGTGGAGAGCAGGTGTTGTCGATCGACCAGGCGAGCGCGCCGGCGTGGTACGTCGATGCTTTCGCGGCTCCCGGCGGCAACGGCAGCCAGGCCGCGCCCTTCCAGACCATCTCGGCCGCCGTGAACCAGAGCTTCTACGCCGACACGATCCACGTGGCGGACGGTCTCTACCAGGGGCCGGGGAACCGAGCGATCAATTTGAATGGACGCTCCTTGACGCTGCGCAGCGCGGGCGGCTCGGCCAACTGCACGATCCATTGCCAGGGCGCGGGCCGCGCGTTCTCGCTGAACCTCGGCGAGCACATGACCGCCGAAGGCTTCACGATCGCCGGCGCAGCCGAGGCCTTCGCCGCGGCCTTCGAGGTCAGGGGTGGTCGATTGACCCTGCGCGACATGGTCATCGGCGGCTGTCTTTCCGGCGGAGGCGGCGCCGTGTACGGGAACCTGGCCGAGCTCCGGATGGAGAGCTGCATGTTTCTGGGCAATGTTGCCACCAACCAGTTCAGCGGCGGCGGCGCTGCGCTGTGGATCGAGCGATCGCGCGTCAACGCTCGCGATTGCGTGTTCGCCTTCAACTCCGCGCTCAACGGAGGCGCCGTGTACGTGGCGGCATCGACGGTCGCGACGCCGCAAGTCATCTTCACGCACTGCAGCTTCCTCGAGAACCACGGCACGCTGGGCGGCGCGTGCGACATTCTTTCCGCTTCCGCCGGGACGACGCACGTCTTCGACGACTGTCTCTTCGCAGGCAACACCGCGAACAACGACGGTGGAGCTCTGATTTCGCAGACCTCCCTGGCGATCACCAATTCGACTTTCGTCTCGAACTCCGCGGCTGCCCGAGGCGGAGCGATGTACCTGCTGCACGGGACGACGAGCCGATTGGACAATTCGATCGCTTACGCCAACACCGCCAACCAGGGGCCGGCGATTTTCCTGGGCGACGGTGGTCTTCCGGATGCGCTGCTCAGCGTGTCGTACAGCGACGTGCAAGGTGGCTCCAACGCCGTGTGGGTGAGTCAGGGCGTTCTGACCTGGGGAGCGGGCAACATCGACGTCGATCCGCTCTTCACCGACCCGGACGGAGCGGACGACAACGCCTCGACCTACGGCGACAACGACTACACGCTGTCGGCGGGCTCGCTCTGCATCGATGCCGGCGACAACGGCGCGCTGAGCGCGGACCTGCTCGACGTCGACGGCGACGGCAACACGTCCGAGCCCGTGCCGCTCGATCTGTTCCACGGCGCGCGCCGCGTCGACGTGGTCAACACGCCGGACACCGGAGCTGGCTCCGCGCCGATCGTCGACATGGGCGCGCTCGAACGGCCGTTCTGAGCTGAGCTGCGGCGGGACAGAACCGCTCGCGCCAGAAGCATTACGGGGGATTCCGTGTCACGGACCCCGCCGCGGAACCAAGCTGTTGAGGCGGTCCAGCCGTCCTGCGGAGCTGGCCCTGCCGCTGCCCCGGCCAACCGATCCCGGTTCGAACCCCCTTCGCAACATGTCCCTGAACCTCCTTCGACTGCCTCGGAGCGCCCTGGCTCTCGCACTCGCCGCCGGACTCGCCCACGCCGGGAGCATTCGGATCGCGGAACGCCCGCAGCTCGGCACTTTCACGAACATGCAGACCGCCCTCAACGCGGCCCTCGAGGGCGAGTCGCTGCTCGTGACGCCCGGGGTCTATTCGCCGTTCACGATCGACGGCAAGTCGGTGCAGGTGCTCGTGTTGGGAACCGGCCTGGTACAGATCACGGGCCAGGTCGTAGTCAAGAATCTAGGGCCTGCCCAGTGCGTGGTGCTGAGCCAAATCAGGGTCCAGGGCAACTTGACGACGATCTCGGGGGCGGCGCTCGAGATCCGCGACGTGACCGGCAACGTCCGGGTCGAAGGCTGCATTTTCGAAGGCGCGAAGTTCAATCAGGCACTGACCTTCAGCGGCAGCGGCGCGCTCGTCGACTCCGCGGTGAACGTCGTGTTCTCCCACTGCAGGTTCGAGGGTGGGTACCCGGGTTACCTTGGCGGGCTCTCGCCGGTCGAGGGCGCGCCGGGTCTGAACTCGATCGATTCCAGCGTCGGCCTCTACGACTGCGACCTCGAAGGCGGGTACGGCAGCGACGAGTCGGCTCCGCGCGGCGGCAACGGCGGCCCGGCGTTCTCCGGCCGCGGATTCGGGCTGTTCGCCTCGGGTTGCACCTTCGAGGGCGGGCGGGGCGGCGGCGGGGATTTCACGGGTTGCTACCCCGGCGGCGTCGGAGGCGATGCGCTGCTCATGGACTCCGCGCAAGCACACCTGCTCGACAATACCTACGTCCCCGGACTCGGCGGATGGTACCTGTGCGGACCGAACTCGGGTCCTGGCCAGACCATCGTCGCACTGAACGGGTCGATCATCGACCTCCTTCCCGGCAGCGCGTGCACCATCTCGGCAACGAATATCACGACCGACGACGCGCTGGTTGCGATCACCATCACGGGACAACCGGGTGACACCGTGTACTTCATGCTCGGTCGCAGGCCGTCCTTCGTCTTCAAGAAACTCCTGAAGGGTTGCTGGATGATTCCGACGCCGATGTTCTCGTCGGCGCTTCCCGTGGGAACGATCGGCGCGAACGGCCAGCTGGTGATCGAACGCAAGCTCGACATCGTCGATGGCTCGGCGGGAGCGCGCGTGAACTGGGTGCAGGCCATGTGCGTCAATGGCGCCGGGCAGGCCACGCTCACGGGGGGAGAGCAGGTGTTGTCGATCGACCAGGCCAACGCGCTGGCCTGGTACGTCGATGCTTCCGCGCCTCCCGGCGGCACTGGCAGCCAGGCCGCTCCCTTCCAAACGATTTCGGACGCCGTGAACCGGTGCTTCTACGGCGACATGGTCCATGTGGCGGCCGGTCTCTACCAGGGGCCGGGAAACCGAATGATCAACTTGAACGGCCGCTCCCTGACGCTGCGCAGCGCGAGCGGCTCGAGCAACTGCACGATCGATTGCCAGGGCCTGAACCGGGCGTTCACGATGATCCTCGCCGAGCGCCTGACCGTCGAAGGCTTCACCATCGCGGGCGCTGACCAGACCAGCGGGGCAGCCGTCCAGGCGGTGGGTGGTCAATTGACCCTGCGCGACATGGTCATCGGCGGATGCGTCTCATTCAGCTCCGGCGCCGTGTACATGAGCCTGGGTGAGCTTCGGATGGAGAACTGTCGGTTCCTGGGGAACGTCTCGACGAGCTCGCTCTACGGACGCGGCGCAGCGCTGCATATCGATCGCTCCCGCGCCTCCGTTAGCGATTGTGTGTTCGCATCCAACTCCGCGCTCGAAGGCGGCGCGGTGTACGTGGCCGCGTCGACGGTCGACACGCCGCAAGTCCGCTTCACCCACTGCAGCTTCCTCGAGAATCAGGCCACGATCGGCGGCGCGTGCTGTGTCTTTCCAGCCTCCTCGGGGACGACTCACGTCTTCGACGACTGCCTCTTCGCGGGCAACACGGCGAGCACCGACGGCGGGGCGCTGATGTCCCAGACTTCCTTGTCGATCACCAGCTCGACCTTCGTCTCGAATTCCGCGGCCGGCCGCGGGGGAGCGATGTATCTGCTGCGCGAAACGACGAGCCGGTTGGACAATTCGATCGCTTATGCCAACACCGCGAATCAGGGGCCGGCGATTTTCCTGGGAGACGGAGCACTTCCGGATGCGCTGCTCGGCGTGTCGTACAGCGACGTGCAGGGTGGTCCTGCCGCCGTGTGGCTGAGTCAAGGGATCCTCACCTGGGGAGCGGGGAACATCGACCTCGATCCGCTCTTCACCGATGCGGACGGTGCGGACAACAACGCCTCGACCTACGGCGACAACGATTACTCGTTGTCGGCGACCTCGGCCTGCGTCGACGCCGGAGACAACGGAGCCTTGACCGCGGATCTGCTCGACGTCGACGGCGACGGCAACACGAGCGAGCCCGTTCCGCTCGACCTGCTCCACGGAGCGCGCCGCGTCGACGTGGTGAACACACCCGACACGGGAGCAGGCACGGCGCCGATCGTCGACATGGGCGCGCTCGAGCGGCCGTTCTGAGCTGAGCTGCCGCGGGACAGATCATCCCGCGTCGGAGGCATTGTGTGGGATTCCGTGTCACGGACCCCCGCATCGGATCCAAGCACATGGGGCAGGTTCACGGAGACCTGGCCCCGCTTCTACTCCGGCGAACCGATCTCGGCTCGAACCCCGTTCGCAACATGGCCCTGAACCTGCTTCGACTGACTCGGATCGCCCTGGCTCTCGGACTCAGCATCGGATTCGCCCACGCAAGGGACGTCCGAATCGCCGAGCGCCCGCAGCTCGGCAACTTCACGACCGTGCAGGCGGGAATCGACGCGGCGCTGGAAGGCGAGTCGCTGCTCGTGACCCCCGGGGTCTATGCGCCGTTCACGATCGACGGCAAGTCGGTGCAGGTGATCGGCATGGGGTCTGGCTGGGTGAAGATCACCGGGCAGGTCCTGGTCAAGAACATCGGTCCTGCCCAACGCGTGGTGATGACGCAGCTGCTGCTCACGGGCATCGCGGTCTCGCCTACCCAGCGGCCAGCGCTGGAGATCCGTGATGTGACGGGGAATGTCCGCGTAGAAGCAAGCTTCATCGAGGGAGCCCCGGGAAACCAACTTGCAGGTGTCTCGGGCGGCGGCGTGCGCCTGGTGTCCGCGCTGAACATCGTGTTCAGCAGCTGCACGATCGAAGCCGGATACGGCGGATACAGCGGTGGAGAGGCGCCGATCCACGGCGGGATCGGGTTGGAGTCGATCAACTCGAGCTCCGCTCTGTACGACTGCCTGATCGAAGGCGGGCCTGGCAGCGACGAAGGCTCGCCACAAGGCGGCAACGGCGGGGCGGCTTATTCGGGCCTCAGCTACGGGCTGTTCGCTTCAGGCTGTGCATTCCAAGGCGGGTCTGGCGGGGGCGGCGATTACATCGGTTGCATCCCCGGTGGCGTCGGCGGAGATGCCCTGGTGATGAACGCGGGACAGGCTCACCTGCTCGCGAACACGTACGTCGCCGGAGCCGGCGGATGGTCGCTGTGCGGACCCATCTCTCCTCCAGGGCAGACCATCGTCGCGCTGAACGGAGCGCTCATCGACCAGTTGAGCGGCAGCTCGCGCAAGCTCTCCGCGCCCAGCATCACCCCCGACGACGAGGCCGTGCCGATCACGATCAGCGGGCAACCTGGAGATACCGTCTACCTGATGCTCGCGCGCAGGCCGTCCTTCCTGTTCAAGAAGCCGCTGAAGGGTTGCTGGATGATTCCCACGCCCATGTTCTCGTCGGCGCTGGCTGCGGGAACGATCGGCGCGAGCGGCACGCTGGTGGTGGATCGCAAGCTCGACATCGTCGATGGTTCCGCTGCAGCGAGGATGGTCTGGCTGCAGGCCATGTGCGTCGACGGCGCCGGACAGGCGACGCTCACCGGGCCCGAGCAGGTGCTTTCGGTCGACCGCGCGAGCGCGCCGACCTGGCACGTCGACGATTCCGCGCTTCCGGGCGGCAACGGCAGCTCGGCCGCGCCATTCCAGACGATCTCGGAGGCCCTGGCGAAGGCTTTCTACGCCGACACGATCCTCGTGGCGGACGGTCTGTATCAAGGCGCGGGCAATCGAGCCCTCAACTTGAACGGCCACTCCGCTACTTTGCGCAGCGCGAATGGCTCTGGCGCCTGCACGATCGATTGTCAGGGCGCGGCTCGCGTGCTTTCGATGATCCTGGGCGAGCGCCTGACCCTCGAAGGTTTCACGCTCGTGGGCGGAGCCGCGAGCTATGCCGGAGCGATCGAGGCGAAGTTCGGGGTGCTGACGATGCGCGACGTCGTCGTCAGCGGATGCATGTCGGCCGACGGCGGCGCCGTGTTCACGAGCCAAGGTGAGCTGAAATTGGAGAGCTGCCGGTTCCTGGGCAACCTCGGGACCAACTCGACTTTCGCGCGCGGTGCAGCGATCTGGATCGACGGTTCGCGCGTCACGGGCCGCGATTGCGTGTTCGCGTCCAATTCCGCATTCAACGGAGGGGCCGTCTTCCTGGGTGTGTCGATGACTCTGCGGCCACCGGTCACCTTCACCCATTGCAGCTTCCTCGACAATCACGCGACGTTCGGCGGAGCCTTTGCCTTGACGCCTGACGCGGTCTTCGGACCGATCCACGAGTTCGACGACTGCCTCTTCGCGGGCAACACCGCGAGCACCGATGGCGGTGCCTTGCTGTGTCGCAGCCCGGTGGCGATCACGAACTCGACTTTCGTCTCGAACACGGCTGGCGGGCGCGGCGGAGCGCTCTACATGTTCCGCGGAACGGCGAACCGATTCGACAACTCGATTGCCCACGGCAACACCGCGGGCCAGGGGCCGCAGTTCTTTCTGGGCGACGGCGGACCGCCCGCAGCGCTGCTCAGCGTTTCGTACAGCGATGTGGAGGGTGGCCAAGCCGCCGTGTGGCTGAGTCAGGGAGCGCTCACCTGGGGAGCGGGCAACCTCGACCTCGATCCGCTCTTCACCGACGCGGATGGAGCGGACAACAACGCCTCGACCTTCCTCGACAACGATTACTCCTTGTCGGCGAGCTCGCCCTGCGTGGATGCCGGCAACAATGGCGCCCTGAGCGCTGATCTGCTCGACGTCGACGGCGACGGCAACAAGAGCGAGCCCGTGCCGCTCGACTTGCGCCACGGGGCGCGCCGCGTCGACGTGGTCAACACGCCCGACACCGGAGCTGGCTCCGCGCCAATCGTCGACATGGGCGCGCTCGAACGTCCGTTCTGAGCCAAGGACGCCTGATCAGCAACCACGGGCAACGCTGGCCGCATTCGTCGCGCTGTCGGTACGGAGCCAGGCTCGATCACGACACAGTGGCTCCAGCGGCCGGCTCGACGTGCTAACGTCGAGGCGGTGCACCCGGACCAACGATCCTCCGCTACTCCTGAATCGAAGCGGCCCGCGCGCCGGCGAAAAATTCGCAACGCACTCCTGGCGATCGGCGTCGGCCTGATCGTCGCGCTCGTCGGTGGCGAGCTCGCGCTCCGATTCATCCTGTTCACTCCGAGCGTGGATCTTGGAGGTCTCGGCGGCCTGCTGCGGCAACCGAGGCACTACTCCGACGGCAACAGTGAAGATGACTTCTGGAAGCTGCTCTGCAAATTCCAGGGCGCCGCTGCCCTCGCCGACATGCCGCAACATGATGCCGTCACCGGCTGGACGAACACGCTGGTCCGGCCTGAGACCTACGCGAGCGTCGACGAGGACATGATCCGCGGCCGGCGGCCGGTGCTCCTCTACGGCGACTCCTTCGCCCAGTGCCTGACCCTGCCCGGCGACCGGTTCCAGTCGATCTTCGAGCGCTCCGAGTTCGCTCGCGACCACGTCCTCCTGAATTACGGCGTCGGCGGCTACGGCCTCGACCAGATCTACCTGCTGCTCAAGAGCTCGCTCGACCGCTTCCAGGGTCAGAACCCGATCGTGATCGTCAGCGTTCTCGTCGAAGGCGACTTCGACCGCAGCGTGCTCTCCTTCCGCGCCTGGCCCAAGCCGCGCCTCGAGATCGTCGACGACCAGCTCGTGACGCGCGGACCGGTGCAGACGAGCGTGCGCGAGTACCTCGCGCAGAATCCAGTCACGATTCGAAGCTACCTGTGGCGTCTTTTCCTCTATCAAGGATCGTCCTTCCTGTCACGACAGCGCGCGCAGTGGAGAGTGGACGCGCAAATCGAGGCGGAGAAGCGAAGCTTGAATCGCCGCATCCTGCTCGAGATCGAGCGCGAGCTCTCGAGCCGCAAGCTGGAGCACTTCTACCTTGCCTTCCACGTCGAGGATGGAGCCTTGGAGGTGGATGAGAGTTGCGAGTGGGAGGAAAGATTGCTCCAGGAATTCTGCGCCGAATCAGGGGCACGGTTCGTCGATACGCGCGACTTCCTGTCCTCCGCTTCCGACGCTCGGCCGAAGCAGTGCGCGCAGTTCTACGGCCGAGGCGAGCCCTTGCAGGGGCACCACAACGGGCTTGGGAATCTGGTCTGCTTCGAGGCGATCCGACATGGGATGCGCGGTGCGGCATCCGAGCCTCGATCGCAGTATCAGGCGAGCGCGAACAAGTATGGAATGATCGATTGGATCGAGCCGCAGGTGACGACGGACACGTTCTTGAAGCGTGGTGTCACTCTGACCACGCACGGCAGCGGCGCCGGACCCTTCGCGATGCAAACTTTTCCGCCGATGCGATTGGTGATGCGGGCTGACGCACTCGGGTCGACGCTCGTGCAATTCGAGCTCGCAGCCCCAGCGAAGCGCTTCACGGGCAAGCTCCACGCCGTGGCGGAAGCGGATCGCTTCTGCACCAAGACCGAGCTCAGGTTCTGCGCCGACGTCGATGGGGTCGTCGTGCTCGATCAAGCCGTGCCGCCCGCGAACAATCCGCTGGCGCTCGACATCGACCTCGATGGCAAAACCTCCCTCACCTTCGCCCTCGGCGGCGACCGCGGCGGCGCGGGCTGCAATTGGGTCTGCATCGAGGATCCGCGTTTCGAGTGAACCTGCAGTTCGGTGAAACCACGCGCCCTGTCGGATCTCACTGCCTGAAACCCGCCGCTGATAGCTATCCTTTCTCGGTGCACACACTTCCTCTGCTTGGCGTCACCGTCGGCGATCCGGCGGGTATCGGCCCCGAGGTAACCCTCGCGGCCCTGGCCGATCGTGACGTTCAGAAGGAATCGCGAGCCCTCGTGCTAGGACCCGCGTCGCTGCGGCCCGCTTCGATTCCGCTCTGGGATGAATCGCGCGATCCGCGGGAGATCGAGAAGCAAGCCTGGCTCGCGACCTACGCGCCCCCTCGCTTCGAAATGGGCATCGCCCAAGCCGAGTGCGGTCGCGCAGCCCTCGTCGCCCTGCGCCGCGGCGTCGATCTCGCGATGGCCCACCAGGTCGACGCCCTGGTCACCGCTCCCGTCTCCAAGGAGGCCCTGCACCTCGCCGGCGAAAAAGTCGAAGGCCAGACGGAACTCCTTGGCCGCTGGGCCGGCGTCACCGAGCACCAGATGGTCGCGATCGCCGGGCCGCTGCGCATCATGCTGCTCACGCGCCACATTCCACTGCGCAAAGCCCTCGACTCGATCACGCCCGAGCGCGTGCTCTTCCACCTGAAACTCCTGCACTCGACCCTCGTCGACCTCGGCTTCGAGCGCCCGCGCCTGGCCTTGGCTGGGATCAATCCCCACGCCGGCGAAGGCGGGATCCTCGGCAGCGAGGAGCTCCATCTCTTCCCCGAGCCCCTCGCCCGCGCTCGCGAGGCCGGCATCGACGTCAGCGGCCCGCTTTCGCCGGACACGGTGTTCCTCGCGGCGTTCCGCGGCCGATATGACGGCGTGCTCGCGCACTATCATGACCAGGCCTTCATCGCGGCCAAGATCGCGGCTCCGGACACCGGGCTGACCTTGATCGCGGGCTTGCCTTTCCTTCGTGTTTCTCCGGCCCACGGGACGGCCTTCGACCTGGCCGGAAAGGGCCTGGCTTCCGCGGAAAACATGAAGATTGCCCTGCGCCAGACCGCCCAGTGGGCTCTCCGCCGACCGGCACCCGCGCGGGCCGGGTAGAGTAGGATCACGGACCCTCGCACGCGCCCCGTCCGCCGTCGAACCACTTCCTGATCCGCACCCCGACGTTCCGCCCCATGAGCGCCAAGAAAATCGTTCTGTACCAGCCGCAGCAGGTCGACACGCGTCTGGGGCCGGACTCCAGCAAGGACCTCCTGCCGCTGGAAATGCTGACGATCGCGGCCTTCCCGCTGCGCGACGGCTACGAGGTGGTGATCATCGACGGCAGCCTCTACCCGCCCGAGGAAGCCCACCGC
>Ga0193706_1000661_pt1 | contig 18188 bp, 17 predicted proteins | sample U3c1metaG_FD_160130 | JGI IMG/M metagenome (GOLD analysis project Ga0193706, IMG submission 160130) | Soil microbial communities from a riparian zone of the East river system, Colorado, United States - U3c1 | ecosystem: Environmental > Terrestrial > Soil > Riparian zone | place: USA: East River... | reverse complement strand
TCCGTGACCATCTCTGTGTCTCCGGGGTAAAAAATCCGCGTAAATCAAATAAGCTACCTGTTTTACCACGGAGACACAAAGACTTTACACAAAGAACACAAAGAGAGAGAGCTCAGTGTCCTCCGTGCCCATCTCTGTGTCTCCGTGGTAAAAAAGCCGTCACCCGGCTACGAAGTAGGAAAACAATTGACCGACTATAGAGATGAGGATGTAAAATTACCAGTGCTTGTGTAAAAGTTCCGTTCCATAAGATTTTTGATGAGGAAGCTTTAAGGGTGATAAGGAGTCGCCGAAGTGGAACCCGGCCATAAATCATAACCGGAAAATAAGCAGAATATCCGCCAGCCCATTCCTTTCATGCAGCATGAGGCGGCCATGTTCTCAGTACGTCTCCAATTCCGCATAGTGTTCCAGCATTTCCATAGGACTGCGGCCGAGCTGCTGAAGGATAGTATTGCAGCGGTGTAATAGTGGCGCCGGCAGGTCACCTGTATATGCATGGTTCCAGAAAGTAAGGAGCAGGTTCTGCTGGATGGAGGTAAGTGGCTCTTTCATTTTTAAGAGGAGACAATGCAGTGCAGAGATCTCATCATCCCGGAGGTGGTTAAAGGCATTATTAGCCAGCAGGTCACCGGTGAGCGAAAGTATTGTCTTGTTTTGTAACATGATCTTGTTTTTAGTAAAAGAAATTGTTGGTAATTATTTCACCAACCCGTTTTATTTTTTAATAAGATCTTTTTATTTGGGGAAACGCTGCCACAGTTACTTTCCGTGCACCAGGTCATCCGGGTCACGTTCATCATTATCCCTTACTGTTTTTGCCGGCGGTGTATTGTGCACCAGCTCATCCATGTCATCTTCGTCATGGTCGGTAAGCGCTTCAAAGCCGGGCTCGTGCACGGTTTCATCGCCATCCGATTCCTTATCCTCATTCCTTTTCACGGGTATGCGCTTCCTTTTTCTTTTTAGCGGGTTGGTATCCGCCTCCAATTGAAGGCCGGCCTTTACGCTTTCGTCTGTTTTATTTTTTTCCATATACTATATAAAGAAAAAAAGCGTGCCAAAGTTCAGGTGCAGCCCTGTAACCGCAGCTTTAATACTGTGGATGTCTGCGTGGCACCGGTTCTTTAGAGGTCAAGCTCAAACTATAACGTGAAGAAAAGGTAAAGATTATGTTAGGTAATTGTGATGTGGAGAGAATGTGGATTGCCGGGAAGAAAGGTTTTACCACGGAGAACACAAAGAAGATTGCTGTTTTACTCCTCTCCGTGTTCTCTGTGCCCATCTTCGTGTCTCCGTGGTAAATCCATGGATGCTGATCTTCAATTAAAAGCATTTTATATTTTCACATATTCCTTTCTCAACCTTGCCGTAACCCCTTTTTTCTCGGCCCTTTTTCCTACCCAAAGAAAGATATTTTCAAAGACGCCCTGCCAGCCCGGGAGTTTTATTTCGCCTAAAACCAGTAAAACACCCAGGTGATCTATTTTACGGGGGGTGCCGGTTTTATTGGTTTTGCCATCGCGTGCAAGTCCGTATGCTATCTGCAGGCTTTCTTCAAAGCCTCTTGAACCGGGACTGATGTGCACAGTAAAACGACAGGGCTGGTCAGTGGTATTAAAGAAGCGGTGCAATACACCCATACCTGCAGTAGCCGGCGCATCACCGGGCCTTAGGGTATGCACCCGGTTACCCAGCTGCACCTGCAACTCACCCTCCAGGCATATAAATGTTTCCGTGTAGGTTTTGTGGTAATGAGCGTCTACGCTGCCGCCGGGCGCCACTTCCACTTCTATTAAACTGTATGCACCATTTGTTTCGGCTGCGGTCTCTATAAAAATTGCCGTATCCTTTTGCATGGGATTATAAATGGCTCTTGGAGAATTGTTCATATCAAATATTTACTGCAAGATGGGCAGGATGAGATCAGCAGGAAAGTGGTTAGCGGATAAACTGTAGATTATGGGAGATGAAATGAAGTAATGAGCTACCGGTTTTACATCAAGCTACCGGTTTTACCACGGAGACACAAAGATCTTTCACGAAGAACACAGAGAGAACTCTCCGTACCCTCGTCCCCGTCTCTGACCCCAAAACTTTTACCACGGCGACACGAATAATTTATACGGAGAACCTTTAGGTTGAATATCGAACAAGAAAGCTGGGTTCAAATCGATTTCGAAATTCGGTATTCCTTGTTCCCCGTCCGAACGGCGTTCAAGCCGGGCGGGCTTGTTCATTATTCCCTTCCCTGCACATCTCTGCTCATCACCGTCTCTGACGGGGGATGCCCTGGTTCCGGGTCTCCGACCCCGGATATCAATTTCAGCATAAGATCAAAAAACTTTACAAAGACCCTGCTCCTTTGCCGGGGTAAGTTGCTGCTTTCTCCGTACCTTGGCCGTATCATCCGTGTTAATTAACACGGATGATCCCTAGCAGGTCCGAACAAATACCGAACAAACAGTCTATATGGCAAGGCAAATAAATACCCGTATCATCGGCACTTTTAATGGTGTCATTTACTATAAATGGCGCAACGATTATTACCTGCGGATCAAGGGCAATACCGGGAGACAGGCGCCGGTAGCAAAAACACAGTCGCACATTTTGGGACAGGCCGCTGCCGTTTCAGCAAGGTTGCGGGCCTGTTTCAGTACCATGTTATCTAAACCTACGAACCGCGGGCTGATGTACCGGCTCAATAATGCCCTGCAGCAGTGGCTGCGTACGGGCGGATCTGCATCGGCCATGCCGGTTAACGATATAGCTTCTTTGAATGGGTTCTCTTTCAGAAAGGGCATTTCGCCTCTAACCATAAAGCTGGGGCGGCGGCAGGATGGGGGACTTTCATTGTATCTCCCTGCTTTCGATTCTCCCAACCCCATAAGCCCTTTGCCTTTTAAAGGGCGTATACAATTGTCAGTTATCATTGCTTCCTGCAGCCTTACAAACAGGTCTGAAGTGAACATGTTCGAAACCAGCCTGGATATTTCCTACAACGGCATCCCCATACCGGAACAGGAACTGCAGCTGCCTTTGCCGGCAAAGCCCGGCTGCATAACCGTTGCCGCCGTTTCCATAAACAAACAGGCCGCAGGTATCGTGGGGGCGCTGTATAATTGAATGATTATCGTATTGTCTTTCCAAAAGGCATCATTGAAATTTCAATGAGTTTGAAATGCTGTCGGGCAAAGGGAATACCGATAATGGTAATAGTTAGGAGCAAACCAAAGACCACGTGTACCAATGCTGTGTATAGCCCGCCGCACAAAAGCCATACGATATTGGCCAATAAGGAAAGGCAGCCTGTATCTTCTGAACTACTTGCCACTTCCTTACCGAAAGGCCATAATACCAGTCCTGCCAGTTTGAAGCACTGAAGCCCCCAGGGTATGCCCACTACCGTAAAGCAGAGCATGAGGCCTCCGAAAAAATAACCCAATGCCGCAAAAAAGCCCCCGAAGATGAGCCAGAGGAGATTGCCGGTAAGATTCACGCTGTTAATGGTTTTTTATGAGTGCGGTGAAGATAGGTTAAAGGAACTATGAAGACCTACTTGGCTTATGCGGAACTGACAGGAAAAGGTGGGAGTGGTATGAGGGGGTAGTGTAAAGAAATGGATGGATATTTTGAGAACAATTACTCAGGTTTAAAAAAAACCAACCAAAGCTTAAAATTTCTTCAAAATCAATTCTTTTAATTGTTTAATTGCTTCAGGTGAAAATTGAATCGATTGACTAACTTTTCCTATTATTTGCCTATCTGCTGATCCATAAGTATCTAAATTGAAGATATTTTTTTCCAGCTTTATCATGAACAATGTAATAACTACATTCAGTTTTTCCATGAATATGTTCTTTATCCTTATAACCTTCTTTGATGTTTTGTACTAATGCCATTTTTAAGTGTTTTTGATATCGGTAAATAACAATTAAGAAGGACAAAATATGAAAAATTAGTGATTCCCTTTAGAATTGCTGGGAATAGTTTAAGGTTTATCGTACTTTGTTTTTAACCTAAATACACCGCATGTCTCTATTTGAAATAAGTATTGATTTAAAAGAATTGTTTTTTGCCCTTTACAATGCCAAAACAGAAACAGAAGTTAGAGACTTAATTAATAAATATCCCGGTACTTTTAAAAGTGAAAATTGGGTTCCCATCGGTGGAAATTTTAGTAATTACGGGATTATTGAAAATCAGCAATCCAATCCTATTGCTGCTTTAGTTGAAAAAGTTACTAATTCTATTGACGCAATTCTCACAAAAAAGTGCCTAGAGTCGGGAATTAACCCCGAATCTGACGAAGCTCCTAAATCAATGGATGTCGCAGTAAAACAATTCTTTCCAGATTATAAACAATGGGATCTAACCACGTTTAGAAGAAAACAAGCTGAGGATATCCAAGTAATTGCCGACGGACCTCCACGGGATACTGCTGTCATTATTTATGATAATGGTGAAGGTCAGCATCCTGAAAAATTCGATGATACTTTTCTTTCCTTAGTAAAAGGAAATAAAAACAAAATAATGTTTGTGCAAGGTAAGTACAATATGGGCGGTTCGGGTTCAATTGTGTTTTGTGGGAAGAAAGGTTATTCACTAATTGGGTCTAAAAAATATGATGGGACTGGCGATTTTGGCTTTACCCTTATAAGAGAACATCCATTTGAGAAAGGAGAAGCCGCACACAATAAAAATACCTGGTATGAATTTTTAAAAATTGAAGGAAAAGTACCAGCTTTTGAATTGAAAGGCGAAATGGATTTGAAACTGTTGAACAGAAGGTTTAAAACTGGTACTGTAATAAAATTATATTCTTATCAATTCCCTTCTGGCTACTCTGGCTTTGCACAAGATCTCAATCAAAGCTTTAATGAATTTTTATTTGAACCAGTGCTTCCCATTTTTACTGTAGATAATAAAGAAAGATATCCGAATAATAAAGTATTGGAAATGGATCTTTTTGGATTAAAAAGGAGGTTGGAAGATGATAAAAATTATATTGATACTTTCTTTTCTGAAACTTATACAGATGCTTTATTTGGAGAAATGAAAGTGACTTGCTATGTGTTCAAAGCAAAGGTTGAAAAATATGATGTTAAGGATACTAAAATAAATATCAGAAGAAACTTTTTTAAAAATAACATGTCGGTAATGTTTTCAATTAATGGACAGGCACATGGTCATTATACTTCTGAATTTATCACAAGAACATTAAAACTGAACTTATTAAAAGATTACTTGCTTATTCATGTTGACTGCACGAAAATGAAATATGAGTTTAGGAAGGAATTATTTATGGCTTCTAGAGATAGACTTAGACAAGGGGATGAATCCAATGAACTAAGAGAATATTTGGGGAAGTATTTAAGGAAAAGCCAACTAGATGAAATCAATAAAAAAAGAAAGGATTCTATAGGGCTAGAGAGTGAGGATACCAATGAGTTATTAAAATCATTTGCAAAGAACCTTCCTAAGGATTCTGACCTATTTAAGCTACTACAAAACACTTTGAAACTAGAGGAGAAAAAGAATAAGGAAAAGAAACCGCCAGAAAAGAAAGACAAGGAAAAGGAAGAGCGTGAACCCTTTAACCCCAAGCGTTTCCCGTCCTTTTTTAAATTATTTAATAAGGCAGGTGGCGATAGAACAGTTATAACAATACCACAGGGGGGAGAAAAAACTATTAAGTTTAATACGGATGTAGAAAATGGTTATTTTGATAGAACTGAAGATCCTGGCGCTTTAGAAATTGCGCTATTACAAATAAATCAGAATGATGTAAGTGGCGGGGATCAAAAGGGAGAACAAACTACCATTGGTTCTTTGATAAACATTATAAAAAGCAGCCCCAATAATGGCACTATAAAACTTACTATAAATCCGACTGATGAGTTAAAAATAGGGGATGAAATACAAATTAAAGCCTCGCTCTCGGGCCCAGGCGAGCCTTTTGAAGAACTGATTTGGTTAAAGATCAAAGATAAAGAATCACCTAAATTAAGCATGCCAAAGGAAACTGAAAGTTTTGATAATATTGGCTTACCACAATTGCAAAAAGTTAAGGAGACGGATTGGCCAACGTTAGAAGCGGCTGGAGTTTCTATGAATTATGGAACGGTGATGTCGCCCATGGGAGATGGTAATACTTTAGAAAAAATATACATCAATTTAGACAGCAGTGTATTTTTAAATTATAGAAGTAAGCTTAAATCTGAAGACTCAATCATTGTTGCAGAAAAACGCTTTTTGGCTTCTGTTTATTTTCATACACTGTTCTTATACATGATAACTAAAAAGCGTAATTATAAACTTTCATTAATCAAGGATGGTAATGAAGATGAGGTGACTATTGATGATTATTTGAGAGATGTATTTGATAGTTATTATTCTGATTTTTTATTGAATTTTGGAATGGAACAGTTGATAAATTCACTTGAAGATTAAATTATATACTAAACTGCATACTTAAGAAGTAAAGGCTCTAACAAAGCTTCCAGCTCCCCCATAGATGGGCGCCTTGGTTTTTCATATTGTAACATTAAGGCAATTACTTCATAAATATCTGCCTCAAACTTATAATCTGCCTGTATTAGTTGCCCAACGGGTAAATTGCCTTGAAATATATACCAAAATAACTTCCCTAATTGAAAAATGTCTGATTTGAAATTAATATCACAATCATATAAAAAACCAATTTTCTTTTTATAGGTTAACATTTTATTTGTTGCTTCGGGTGATAACCAGCCAAAAGGACCGATTTTTTCGTTATCCTTATCAATACTAAAATCTTCATTTTGAAATTTTGCTAATCCTAAGTCGCCAAGTTTAAATTGATTATCTACTCTTAAAATATTATCATGCTTTATATCTCTATGGTAAATTTTTAATGAATGAAGCTGTTTAACTCCATTTAAAATATTAATGCAAAAAGCGAGCTTTTGATTAACAGTAAATGCAAATTGATTTCTTTCTAGGAAAGATTTTAAATCTTCTTCAGCTTTTTCCATAATTATGTAGAGGAAACTTAACCCATCAATCTCAACTTTCCCGGAGCTAAAAAACTCAATAATATTAGGAAGTTCTTTTTTACTAGCAAGTTGAAAAGCTCGAATTTCTCGTTTGAACCTTGTTAATCTCTTTGTGTTTCCATAGTCTAAAGGATCCTTGCAAATTTTTATGACACGGTCGTCATACTCATCATCTGGATCTATTAATACAAACAGATTTGAGCTAGCGCCTTTATGAGGTTCGTGACTATCCAAGGTTTGTAATCTAAAATCTCCATCCTCTATTTGGATATAGTTTTCATTAGGATCTTCGCCAAGCTGTATATTTTCATGGTTAAATTTAATCATGATTCAAATTCAATTGTAGGTTTTAAAGAAGATAATTTTTGAAGGTTGATTGTCCTATAATCTTCTATAACTTTTACATCTGTAACAGCTAATCCATAAAATTTTAAAATGTTTAGTTGTATTGGATTTGGTTTTTTTGTAGAGTTTAAAAATAGATTTTCAAAGAATTGAAGACGTTTTTGTCTAGCTAATTTTGAATTTGATTGAGTCACGCAATTTAATGCGTAATCCTTTAAAGGTTCGCACTTATCTTGGGTAGGTTTTATATCTTTTCCTATTAAGATTAGTATTTTATAGAAATAATTTAAAGTATCGTCCTCAATTGAATGTTTTAAGATAAAATTGAATAAAGTATAAAAGTCATTTTTTTGCTTATATCTTGATTTTGAAATTTTATGAATTTTATCTAGGGTATTGATTTTTGAAAGGATGGTATTAAACTTTTGTTTTATAGTATTACAATCTTTTGTAGAAAGATCCGTCTTAAAATATTCATCGATATTTTCTTTCTTGTCAACATTCCCGTCTTTAATTAGTACTACCAATTCTGCAATATATTCAATGTCATTCATTCTCTTCAAAGATTTGTCAGTAAAGATCTTTAACTTCTTAAACTCTTTTGAGCTCGTTATGTCTGTTACTAATTTTAAATAATTAGTATCATAAAAATCAGCCTTTCTGACTTCGGGTTTATTTAAATGAATTCCTGTTTTATTTACAATGGCATAAAACTTCTCTATTGATTCCCCTTCAACGTCTGAAATAATAGTAACAGGGAATTCAAATTTTAAAAAAGACTTATCTAGAGACGCATCGAAATTTTTGTTTTCCAGATCGGCAAACTGTTGATCAATATAACTTATTATCGTTCTAGACCTCTGTTGCCCATCAACCATTTCAAAAGTATTTCCTGGTTTTAGCAATAAAAAAAAGTTAGGAATGGGGTTGCTTTTTTTTATTGATTGAATCAGGTACTGTTGGTCCGAAATAGACCAAATAAAATTTCTTTGATATGGGGGGCTGAGACTTAACGATCCTTTTTTATAGGTATCATACAATTTTTTAATAGACCACTTCGTAATTGTATATTTCATAATCTTAAATAAAGCAAGCGGCACATCCTTCAGATTCTGTATCATCTAAGATGTCTAGCAAGTAAGGTGACTTAGTTTTAGTTTTATTTCTATTTAGGTATTCTTTTTTTATTGATTCTATTCGTTCAGGTTTTATTAATTGCAGTAAGCTCTCATGCTGATTCCAAGTAAATCCCTCTTTCTCATTTTCGTACGCTACCGCTTTTTCAAATGATTCAGGATGTTGCTCATAGAGCCAGACCCACTCTATCTTTTGCTGAAAAAAACAAAAATAGCAACCTGACCTGCTTCTTGCATATTCGCCTTTTTGACCATTTACTTCAAATTCTATTTTCTCATAATAGCCAGGTACTCCCACGCCACTGTCTCTTAATAATTTAAAAATGTCACTTCTTAACAAAACGTCTTTATTGCCAAGTAAGGCAAAATTTTTCATTTGGGCAACCGGGTAATTACTGTTTTTTAGTAATTCAAAGACACTTATATTGAATTCTTCGATCCCTTGGTCTAGTAACAGATTTAGTTTTTGAGCTTGATTTAGCTTAGGAGAAAGCGGTTGTTTGATAATTTCAAAAGTTCTGGCATTACCATCAGTTCCGAAATGAAATGTATATATTTCAGCTAATGCATTGATGTTATCGTTATTCAGAACTTTGCTAATTACATCTTCGCTCCATATATTTTTGCGAAAAGGAAAAATAGACTGAACGTTTGTTTTTTTTGAAATATAGCCTTCTCTGTCCTCGTCACCACGTATGCCAACATAAGAAATTACCGGATCGTCACCAACAAACTCCTCAAAAGGCTGTAGTTTTAAATATTTAGTACACCAGCGAGCATTTGAAGAAGGTAAATAACCTCCAAATAACTGATAATAATGATCGAAGGGATCTTGCGAACTTTTTTCAACAGAATTTAAAACTTTAATCTTCTTGCCTAAATAAATTTCTAAATTAGTGATAAGGGTATAAGTGTCTTTTAATTCTTTGCCGGTATCGCAGAAATAATATTCTATGTCCAAATCAGGATATGTATGGCGTAGATAAATAGCCAAGGCTGCGCTATCCTTGCCTCCGGATATGCCTAAAACATGACGGACTTTTTTACTCATGGATTAATAATTCTTGGATTAATTTGCCTAATACAGCTAGGTTAATTTTTTTATCTTTTCCTAATATACGTTTTATTTCCTGTTGCTTATCTTCTATTTCTTGACTTTTTTCTTTCGAAATGCGTAAAAACCCTTTATTCAATCCCTGTACTAGTGAAGTAATTTCTAATTTTAAAACCTCTTCATTTTGGTTATCAATCTTCGCGTTGCTTACATCACACATATTATCCAACTCGTAAACTATATCTTTTAGTTTGTCAAACAATAACAACTCTTCTTCGTCGCTAATTTCAGAAAGAGGTTTGCCAACACAAGCTTGTGCCATAGAACTTAACCAAGCTGTGCGATCGTCAAGCTCTGATTGAAGACGATTGTAAAAGGACTTTTGCTGAGTCAAAAGCATATGAATTTTTAAAGACTTAAAACGTCCTCTAATTTCGTTTCGATATGCAGGAAAAGGTTCTGTACTACCAATAACATCTTTAACAAAATAATCCTCAAAACGAGTTACCAATTCATCGTAAGCTGTTCTTAACTCAGTTATTGAAGCTTGCATTTGGCTTATAAAGCTTTCAGCTAAACTTGACTTTTTTTGGAGTTCATTTAGGCTGTAACCAAAGGCTGTTGGAAAATCCTCGAAAAAGGTTTTCTCAGGATCCTTCGCTTTAGAAATTATAGTTCTTAATGCAATTGTTTGCTTTGATAAGCGATTAGTTTTCTTTGAATATTCTTGTAAAGAGCGATAGAAATTAAGAAATGGGCTTATGGTTTGAATGAAAGTTTTATTATTGGGTTTGTTGTTTTCTGTTTGATTCAATAAAATTCTGTAACGATTAAATAATTGGAGCTTAATACCCACAACATCGAATGCTTTTATTTTAAATAGGCCAGGTTTTTTATTTATTAAGTCTAAAATAACAACAGATAGTTCAGGCAGATAAATATCATTTTCATAAATAGCATACTCATTATTTTTAATTAAAAGAAATAATGGAACCCAGTAATCTATAAAACCTTGCTTAAGCTTAAATGGCCTGGATGAAAGCAGATCAATAACTTCCTGCAAACTTCTTTCCTTTCCTCTTGTTGAAGCTAAAAAATTCTCACCTGCATCCCATAAAGCATTAAAAGACATATCTAATGGGCGGTCTAACTGCCAAGCACCTTCTACATCCCTATGTATTCCAGGTTTTTTTAGCAACGTTAAATAAATAGATTTTTCCGGCGGGAATTCATCAGGTGTAAACCCAATATTTTCCTCCGAGCTATTAGAGAGCAGTCTTTCAAGTAATTTTTTTCTAGCGGAAGCAATACCCCCAGAGATATTTGACTTGTTCATTAACTCATTTCTAAATGTGGGTACTGAAGTGTAAACTTGCTCGCAAATGGTTGAAAGAGTTTGGTTGAAAGTCTGCTTATTTGTGACAGTAATATTTGTTCCTTGATAAAACCAAGCGATATTCTGTTGATTAGAGTATAATGAATCTAATACATAATGATTTAATAAACGCCTATAGTGTTTTTCTACTCCGGTAAATTCTTTCACAGCATCTCTATCGTTCTTATGATTAGCAATTGCTGTTGCTATCTTTTGAATTTCATATAAGAGTATTTTTATTTCTTTAGTATTAGTATAATGTCCATATAATATTGCTTCCTTATTACTACGAGAAATGTCTTGAATTTTCTTAACTATTGCAGGGTCTTCTGAAAATATAAGATTTATGAAACCATCTACTTCACCTTCCGGAATAAGCTGTATGGGTTCTTCACTTAGTTTGAATTGAAAAAATCGAGATGTTCCTCGCCTATATGAAACAGATTTTGCAGGGATAAAAGGGAAGTCAAAATATTGGTTTAAATGGTGCGTAACATCAGTAACCATTTCTACCATTCTTCCGGCTTCATCAATGGCAAGGTCAATATCAACATCCGTGCCTGCTAATAAGGAATAACGAAAATTGTGTTTTGTATAGTTTATTATTTTAAATTTATCTAATTCCTTGATTACTTTATCAGCATTCTTAATTCCTAAGGATAGTTTAGCATATGCTGTATAAAATGCGATATCTAATTTGCCAGATGCGGAGGAAAAGATATTTAGTAAACCAATGGTTTTAATAATAGCCGCTGCATCCTCAAACATATCTTCCTTCAATACACCTTCCATTTTTTCTAATGATTGCCTAATGGCTGACCATTGATTAAAGTGCGGATTATTTTTTGAGGTACTTAAAATAGGATGGAAATTATTAATCAGGTAATTATATACTTGCGGTATACCATAATAATTAGTGTATGTCGGCTCATTTACATTTAAATAATCATTTCCTTCAATGAAAGAAAATAGACTTCTTTCATTTTGTCCATATTTTTGTAGTGATAATGTCAGTACCGCGGCGGAAAGAATATCGAAGGGGACAAGTTTTTTAGCAAATCCCTTTTCTAAATAATTCCTTAAAGGAAAGGCTTTTGATTTTTGAATACAATCAAATAATTTATCAAATTGATTATCCGGTTTACTGTTTGGGAATTTTTGGTGAATTCTTTCAGCTGCTAAAAATAACAATTGCTCAACAGGTTCATTAAAAACAATATCTTTTAATCTACCCTTCACTTTGTCCCACTCCTGTTGTTGACTTTTGTTTAAATCAACTGCATAAGCATTAAAATTTTGGTGTAGTGAGGTAATTAAAAGCATGTCCTTGTCTGGAGAATTTACAAGTTCTGCTAATTGCTGAATAAAATATAAATCGGCTTCAGGCTTGTGGCTTGCTGCATATTCAAGGAATTTACCAAACTCATCAATAATTATTGCTAATCCCTTTCCCTCCTTTTTAAGCAGTGAGTATTTATTAGTAATTGCTTTCAGTATATCATTAGAAGTGTATTTTTTATTGGGAATTGCAAAGCATTCAGCAAAGCAATCTATTAAAGAAGAATATTCTCCTACAATATTTACAAATTCATACTTCGGGACTTGCTTAATAAGTTTGTCGAACCCTTTAAAATGTAGCTTCTTTTTAGTGAGTGTTTGTTGAGTTGCAAGTAGAAATGATGATTTACCAATGCCATAAGCTCCAATAATGTTATGAGCTTTAATCCCAATTAATACATCATCAAAAAGGCGACTAAAAATATTGCTTGAGTTTGGAGTTACGATATAATTGAAATCATAATCGCTATCCCTCGTAATATTAATTGAAGGAGAATATTTAATCTTGGTAGTAGCCATCCAGTATTTGGGTTTTATCCATTTTGCCTTTTATTTGCAGTTCCTTTACACCAGCTGTTTCTGTATAAACAATGTTCTTGTGGGTTAAGGTTATCTGTTCAATTTTTTGATATAAACCATCTTCATTTAATGCAAATATTACTCCTGGGCTATTGTTACCTGTTAATAGTTCTCTAAAAGGGATTGATTGGCTATAAGAAGTGTTGTCAAGTATTGTATATAAAACAATATCAGCCGGTAAATCTAACCTATTTGAATTATCTACCCGGTACCATTCCACGTTTTTACCTTCTGCATTTTCCATTTGATAACTTTGCATTAATTCTAAGTCAAATAGAAGGTTGGAAAAGTCATCCTCAATATCGGCTTTTGCTAATTTATAATCTGCAGCTAAATAGTTACGAATGAAGACAGCAATATCTGCATTAATGGTATTTGCATTTGCTTTTCCTTCTTGTTCTATTTTTCGTAAAGTAAATTTTGCTAATTGATCTTTTGTGAATTCATTTTTCCCTCTTTTGAATTCATTAAAAAAGATGCTATAGATAGAAGCCTTTGCGGTTTTGACTAAATTGTAATGCAATAGCCAAAGAGTTCCTATGTTTTCAATATAAGGGTCTTTGCCGGTATTATCATTAAATATGTTATGACCAAATTCAGTAATTTCATTAGAATAATCTGTTATTCCAAAAGCTTTCAACCAATAAGAAATAGAAGCTACCATATTCTTCCCAACACCTAAATTAGTAACCGCATCCTCATCGTTGAAATTCCTATTTTGACTAATAAAATCGTAGCCTTTCTTTAGCCAAAAATGTTTGCAAATAAAAGATTCGTGACCGGAAAATTGAAGTTTCATTCAGCTTAAGATAATTAGCAAATATACCTAAAGATGATTTGTTCTTATCATGCTATTATCCCCAAGATTTTGGTGTTTAAAAAACATCCTGACATTCCATAAATGAGACACCTTCTTTTAAACGATAATTTGCCATCTTTCCCTCATTTTATTTTAACTTTCCCACATGAAGTTTTAACTACTTTCACTACGGTGCTAATATCGATGCTGGCCTTTTTTATAGTTTCTTTCCATTTCCATTCACATTACTCATACACAAAAATCGCCCTCGTAATTTTACCGTTCTGCGAAGTCTCCCGCGCCATAGAAGGATAACCATCGGGCCTGAAAGTATAGGTATATTTTATGGTACCCTGGTTATGATTGGTATTTATCCCGGTCCATGAATCATATACATAACTGTGTTGGGAGAAAAGGTACCGGGGTGAAGTACGTGTGGCGCCAATACCGATATCATCTAAAAGATAGGGCCTTCTTACCGGGTCGGAAAGCCGTGCAAAAGGATTGGGATTAGTAAGGAAGTTGATCGTATTTTCCAGTCTTCCCCCTGAAACCGGGAACGCAGGCACCAGTGTTTTGGTGGTATCCAGCTGGTAGCTGATATCGCCATTGGTAAAATTCTGGCGGATCGTGTGTTGACTTGAATAGTTCACAGGATCTCCCTCGGTTTTGCTATTCGACACTACCGTGATCATATTTCCTGCCAGGTAAGTATAGCGTTTAACACTGTAGTAAGCTTTGCCGGATGCGATCAAACCATGAACAGAATCATAGGTTAACCTGCCGTTCACAAAAGTATAATTGGTGGTATCCTTATCGGTAGTAGTTGGCAGGCCGCCTGTGTAGTAGGTATACTCTTCGATGGAACTCGATGCAAGCGTATCAGTACCGTTATAAAAAAACTTATATACCCATTTGCCCGTGGTCTGCCCGGTAGCATTTGTTTGTACAGACTCCGCCCTTACCGGTCTTTTTTGTGCATCATATAAATAAAAACCCCTGTTGGTTGTATCAAAAGGGGCGACAAGTGTGGTGTCGACCACAAATATCTTTGACAGGTACACCGGCGGATTGGTCGGTGTAGGGTTATTGGTATCTGATGATTTTGAGCAGGAAATGATGGATATAATAACTGCTGCTGAAAGGATGCGGAATAGTGATCTCATGTCTTTAGTTTTAACGAAGATAATCATTCAGGATATCATTCATATTAAGGATCGAAAGCCATCGGTGGAAAGCCCGGCCACTTTTATTGTGTACATCGGCCATAGCGCAAAGCTATAGTCTTATTGCAGAAATTCTTTAATGCAGGGACATAAAAGGTCGTTAATCCCTTTCATCATTTCTTCTAAACCCGATCCGCTGCCGGGGTTGCTGTATGGGAGTCAGTAATTTTTTGAGATAACCAAATATGAGCGCTATCTGTTCATCGTGGCTGCCCATTTTCTTCTCTATTTTTTCCAGTTGGAGTAAAATGTCTTTTTGCGTCATCAGAAGGGCCCTCATTTTGGTAAACACACGGATAATTTGAATATTTACACTAATGGCTGTTGAGCTGTTCAATACGCTGGAAAGCATGGCTACGCCTTGTTCGGTAAAGGCCATGGGCATATACCTTGTGCCACCCCAACCTGCCTTGCGGGCCGGCAGGCTTGAGGACGCAATTTGCGACCTCAAGATTTCGTATTCATTCCTGGTAAGCTCAAACATAAAATCAGCAGGGAATCTATTTATATTTCGTCTTACCGTTTCTTTCAAACGTTTCGCCTCAGTTACATAGAGTTTTGCCAGATCAAAATCCAACATTACTTTTTGTCCACGGATAATATAGATCTTATTCATCACCAGCTCATCGGGGATGATAGGCATCTTAATGCTCTTAGTCATGGTCTAAGGTTATAAATTGGAAGTCACAAATTGTGATATCCAACCTAAAATAAATTCATTCTCTAAATAAATTAAGTTGTTTTCACCGGAAAGTCTCTGTGATTTCCGGACTGAGATGTAAACCCCGCTATCTCAAAACTATTCAACTTGAGATCGCAATTTGCGACCTCAGGTTTCTTTAAGGCGCCCATGGTGCCTTAAAACCCAGCTATCGGGCAAAGCCTTGCCGGGCTAGTTCTTCAAGGGGTTTAACCAATAATTCACTACAGTTTCCTTCAGCGCCCTAACCGAAGTCAATAGATTATTTTAACTTGCCCACATGAAGTTTTTACTGACCATTCCGGCCGTGCTGATGACCATACTGGCTTTCTCCCAACCCATTGACAAACCTTTTGTAAAACTGGTTGGCCTTACCAGCGAGCACAATGAAGTAAGGGCATCAAGACAGTTCATCGTGGGCAGCACCTGCAAAAGCTGCGCCCTCAGCATCAATGACGAAACGGTAAAGGTTTATGGCAGTGGCGCATTTGCCCATGAGCTTAACCTTAAACCCGGGGATACCTCTTTTAAAATAGTTGCTTTTTTTCCGCCCGACAGGACCGCTATTAAAACAGTAACTTATAATTATACCTTACCGCCGCCACCCGATACGGTGAAGACACTGGAGATAGCAGGCATTGAGACCTTCCCGGAAGGAAACATGTTTGTAATACCGGGCGACAGGATAAAATTCAGGGTGAAGGCATTGAGCGGCGCAACGGTTACGGCAAATAAAAATATCCCGCTCTATGAAATGAAGGATAATAAAATGCCGGGCATTTACCAGGGAGAATACCTGGTTAAGGAAACGGATGATTTTTTGGTCAGCAAAATTCCCATTACTATAACAGATTCTGCCGGTAAGTCGGTAAGCCGGGAAAGCAAATACTGGGTTTCCATGTTTGGACCGCTGGCGCCCGATATCGCGGTAACGAAGGGCAGGCTTGCGCATTTATTATTCGGTCTTGGTGATGACAGGCTGGGCGGAGCAAAGATCGGCTACCTGGATTCGATGATCGCATTGAAGGTGATCGGCAAGGTGGGATCTAATTATAAAGTGCAGCTATCAAAATACCGCACGGCTTATATTCCTGATGACCTGGTGGAATTTTTACCCAAGGGATCATTTACCCCGGAATCGCTTACCAGCAACTGGCGGGTTTATGGCGATGCGAAGTATGACTATGTAGCGCTTGGCTTGTCTGCACGGTTGCCTTACCAGTCTATGCAACTGGTAGATCCGTCAAAAATTGTTGTTGACGTTTTTGGCGCCACCAACAATACCAACTGGATAACACAACTGGAGAATACTAAAGAGATTAAAAATGTTTTTTATGAACAGGCAGAGGATGGCGTCTTCCGCATAACGATTGAATTAAAACATGCGCAGCACTGGGGCCACCAAATTTATTACCGCGGCAATCAACTTATAGTAAAAATAAAGCAGCAGCCGGAAGAGCTTAGCCTCAACAAACTGGTTATCGCTGTTGATGCCGGTCATGGCGGAACGAATGTTGGCGCCGGGGGGCCAACGGGCTCATCTGAAAAAGCGCTGGCGCTGGCGGTTTCATTGAAGCTGCAGAAGAGCCTGGAGAAAGCAGGCGCTAAAGTTATCATGACAAGAACAACAGAAACATTTGTTGACAATAAAGACCGCATTTTATTTTACCGCGACAGTGTACCCGATCTTTTGATAAGTATTCATTTGAATTCTGCCGCCGATCCTGTTCGTGTGAGCGGCACCAGTACTTACTACCGCTATATCGGTTTCCGCGACCTGAGCCATTCTATTTATAAGCGCATGCTTGAACTGGGATTAAAAGAATACGGCAATGTGGGTTCTTTTAATTTTATGCTCAACAGTCCTACCGAGTACCCCAATGCATTGGTAGAAACGGTTTTCATCAGTAACCCCGAAGATGAGATGAAGATAATGGATGAAGCCTTTCAACAGCAGATGGCGGATAAGATAGTGTTGGGGGTGAAGGATTTTCTGGAAGGAGTGAAGAAAAGGAATTGAATATTGAACAAGCCCGCCCGGCTGAACACCGTTCGGACGGGGAACAAGGAATGTCGAACAAGGAACAAGGAATGTCGAACAAGGAAGGAAAACGGGATCTCGTGATTCAGAATAATCTCATTAATATCGGGATTTTTTCTCTATATGGTGCATATACTTTCTGCTTACATTGTGATAAATATGTTTAATGAAGAAAAGGTTTGATCTTGACGAAAGACTGATCAATTTTGCAGTAATTATTATTGATATTTCCGAAACACTGCCAAAGACATTCGCGGCGTTGCATATTGCCGGACAAATGGTTAGGAGCGGAACTGCCCCAGCGCTGAATTACGGAGAAGCTCAAAGTGCCGAGTCAAGAAATGATTTCATACACAAAATGAAAATTGCTGCAAAGGAATTAAGAGAAACATATAACTGTCTTAGAATAATCAACAAAAAAGCCTGGGTTACTGAAGAGAGATCGCTGTCTGCATTAGATGAAAACAATCAACTAATATCCATACTTGTTAAAAGTATCGAAACCGCCAAACACAACAATACTGCTAAATAACTTCCTTGTTCATTATTCCTTGTTCC
>Ga0193706_1000660_pt1 | contig 18201 bp, 35 predicted proteins | sample U3c1metaG_FD_160130 | JGI IMG/M metagenome (GOLD analysis project Ga0193706, IMG submission 160130) | Soil microbial communities from a riparian zone of the East river system, Colorado, United States - U3c1 | ecosystem: Environmental > Terrestrial > Soil > Riparian zone | place: USA: East River... | reverse complement strand
ATTTCCCCTACGGCCATACACTCGTGAGGTGTCCCAAAAGGTCACAAGCTAGGACAAAGTGGCGCGCTCGAATGTACGCTCGATTTCTCGAGGGGCAAGTATCGATGTTTCTCGAATTGTTATCTCGTTTAATGTGTGTCCATATAGATATACTTTTGGGACACCGCAGTCCCGACCGTGACTAGGGAGTAGCCTTTCGGCCGTAGAGGAAACAGAATCTGAATCTGTAGTATAAGATAAAAAGAATATTCGAACACATGACGACGAAAGAAGCTTGCAGATACTTGGGCAAGAATGAGCTCTTCTTAATCGAGATGGCCAAGAAGGCGTTCATACTGCCAGGTTGGGCCAATCACGAGCAGAATCAGGGCGAGTGGCTGGACGACGACGTGATTCGAGTCAAGGTCTTGCTCGACTACGGAGTAATCAACGATTGGACCCCTGGCCAGAAGATGGACGTTCTGTACTGTCGGACCGAGCCAGGAATCGAGGGGCTCTCGCCCGCGTCTAAGAGAGTAGACGAACAGAAAGAAAGGATGCTCAATTGGATTCTAGGACGTGAGATGCAGGTTGATTTGGTTTTGAAAGAGACGAGGCCTGTCATGAGGTATCGAGAGTTGGGAATTAATTTGAATGACGAGAATAATCCTTCGGCCTTTCAATGTTTGATGGGACTCCTTAGTCGCAGGAAAGTCAGGACCCTATACATAGAATCTAGGGACAGAATCAGTATTGGTTCTTCGTGGTACATAATAGAAGATTTATGTAAGATAGGTAAGTGTGAGATTATAGTCATGAATTCCATTTGGCCGACGGACGAGATGCGGGCTGAAGCTTTCGGCTGGATGCAGGATATGTTGTTGTGGTATAAGATGATGACGGGCGAGGTAAAGACTCAGTCGGTCATTGACACCTATATGAAGGGTTTCGATCCTAGACAGACCCTGAAGTATATCAATAAGATAGATGCTAAGTACTCCCAAGTCCAGAAGGCCAAGAGGCTGAAGGTAAAGAAGTGGATGAAGCTGCCGGCCAAGCAGAGAGTCTTGGACCTAGACGATTGTTGGGACGAGGAAGACATATACAAGGCTCGTCAGAGACTGGGACTGCCTAGTCCTGACCGTGACTAGGGAGTAGAAACAAATATTGGTCTCGTTTATAATATTGGTTATATTAGCAATGGCTTCTTACGGGAAGCTACTTTTATATGCAACTTGTCAGTTGGTAGCTGACGTCAGGTCCTTCTCTCTTGAGGGACCTCTCTGTTAGGGACCAGGGAGTAACACCTTTCGGCCCTGAAACAAATATCATACTCTGTATTACATTTATTGTTTATATTTGCAATTGATTCAGTTAGCTATTAAGGGTCTCACAGGTAACAGTTTTGGTTCGGCCGGTCGAGGTAGGTTCTCGGCCGGCTTTTTATTATATGAAACAAAAAGTAGTCTGTGTTAGAGGGCGTATGGTAGTTGTTGGTTATATTTGCAGTACAGTTGATTAATTTAAGAATAAAATTGGCCAGTTAAGAGTTTTAGTATTGAAGTTTAGGTAATGCTTGAATGGTCACTTAATGAAAAAGGGTAGAGTATGTGTAAGAGCATACTCTATCTTTTTGTTCATAGGTCACGAACTATTCTTCTAATCTTTTAAGAGTCACACGGCCATCCTTTTTCCGTAGTACACATGTAGTCATACACCCGCGAGAAAGCCGCGCCCGCGGGTCTCAGGTGGTGTCGTACCCAGGTTGGATCGTGCAGGTCCGCTTTGATCCCGGAGCTGGCCCGCTCGAGGGAACCTACCCATGTAGATGGATTTTGTAGAATTCCTAGGAACAGGTCCGTTCGCCCTGACCTGGTCGGTAGATTTTCTGAATAGACAAAAATAGCCGATACCTTGCGGGCATCGGCCTGCTGGGGACGGGCTTTAAAAACGGGGAAAAGTTTAGGTCAATGAATCTGAGAATATGCCTTTTGTTTGGCCCGAGAAGGGGTCATCGACGAGGTCTTCTAAGCCGCATACCTTATTAGTCTTAGTATCTCTTATGATCTTGCCGGAGAGTATCGCCGTGTGTTCAGAGTCTTCGGCTTGGAAACAAACAAAGTAGGTCTCAATTCTGTCTGCTTCTGCTGATGGGTGTACGTTCTGTCTGTCTATGTCTTTGTCTCGCTTGATCATCCATGCCTCAGAAATGGTCAGCACTCCAAAGAGTATTAACCCATCGTCTCTTAAGAGAGATTCCTTTAGCTTCTTGATTAGGGCTTGAGTATACTTTCTTTGCTTGTCTCTAAAGTAAAGTTCAGATATCTCTGCCGGCGCGGCCAACTTAGATACTTGATTGGTCTCGGGGTTGAATAAGTATAGGAATAAGAATGGGACGAGGTCTTGTCCTGACATCATGATTTTCTTGGCTCCATCTCTGAATATGGTCAGCTCAGTCTTGATCTCATCTTTAGTTAGGGGGAACTGTTCCATACAGTAAATATAACTAATTTTAATTATATTATTTCGAGTATTTTGAATTAGAGATTGAGGAGCTTATTTAGTTCTTGTTCTGACATAATGTAGTCGTCCATTAGTCCGCTTCTGTATTTCGAGGAGACTGTCAGCCACATGTCTTTGGTCTGTTTGAAGGTAGCTTGTCTAGGGAGTATCGGAAAGCCAATAAGGTCTTGTGCATTCGTTACTGTGAGAGCTTGCCATACTCTGAAGGGCATGGGCAGTCCGACGTGGCCGGGCATGAAGACAGTATTCGGTTTGTGTCTTGCTCTGATTCTTTCTCCTTCACGTATTATAAAATCGGGAAATACTTCGGGCAGCCATCCGCCCATGCAGCGTTGGTTATAGTCTGTTCTCTTCGTATACTTCGGAAAGTAGAAGCCTTTTGTTGGGTCTGCATCGAGTATCTTTTCGACTCCTACGACCGCGTCTAGTAAGAAGTCGGCCAGTAGGACTCTTGATTTTTGTATGTACTCTTCGTTTGTCATGCGAATTGTTCAGGTAGTTGAAGGTCAGGTGAAAAGTGTAGTATGTATCTTTTGAACAGTGGCCATCTCTCGTCAGATAGAAGCCTCATGTATTCGGGGTCGCCAGGCGTGGGTAGGTCTTGTAAGTCATATAGTTTACAAAGATCGTTTAATTGTAGTAGGTCTGAACGATCGAAGTGTACTCGTAAGTTTGTTCTGTTCCAAAGTTGGCGAGTAGGTTCGACTAACATTGAGTTAGTAAAGATATCGAGTTCAGGATAATCGGGAACAGTTATGATCGAGGCGGTCCCGTATTTGGTCTCGACTATTGCGCTCGAATCGAGTAATTTTTCCAGGCTGGCTGGGGTAATTTCTCTGACAGTATTTGAGTTGATATCAATGAAGCTGTAGAGGCCGTTAGTTGAGATTGAGTCGTATACGTATGGACCGTTGCTTTCGATCTTGTATAGTTTGCCGATGATCAGTTCGCTTCTTAGTTTGATTGCCTTATCGGCCTGTTGATCAAAAGAATTCAGACGGTTCATTTATTTTGGTTTAAGTAAAAGTAATAAAAATTTTTAAAAAGGAACCGTGATCAGCCATTTTGACCACGGTCCTAATTTAACCCAACCTACAAACAATCTTTAGTCGGCAGTATCATACTCGTCTTGTTGTTCCTCTTCTTGGGCTGCCGCAATTGGTTTATACTTATCAATTAATTTTTGTATTACCTCTTCTTTTGTTGTACCGAATATTGGGGTCTCTCCGTCCGGCATTTCGAGTACGTGGAAATGTAGGGTTGCATCTTCATATATGTTGTCTACGAGAACCCCTTCAGGTAATACGATATCTTCTAATGTAAGGGTCTGTTGATTATTCTTTAGGGACTGTATTAATTCTGGCGTGATGCCGTCTTGTAACATGAGTAACCTTAGTCTATTGGCCGACTCGGCTGATATCTCTCCAAATTCGGTAAGCATTCGGTTGTTCATGCTCTCATTTGATTGGGACTGCGTAGTATCTTCGGTCTCATCTCCTGCTTTCTCGCGTTCCCATCTTTCAGAATCAAATGATATCTGGTTGTTGGCTCCTAAGAAGTAGTAGAGTTTCTTGCCTACATACTGGCCGCATCGTCTGTTCTTCGTAAATACCATGTAGCGATCTCCTGATGATTCTCTACGGAGTTCGAGCATACCTGTCGTGTTGTGCTTTAGTTTATTTGAACCGGCAAAGTTGCCTCCCTTGGTTACTTGTTGTATTACGAGGTTAAGGGTAAAGGCTCCAGTTTTATTCTTGCCGCCTTTAGCATTTTTCATGAGTTCGAGTAGGAAGGTTTCTGCGCCTGAGCCGGTCATGCCGTTGAAGTCCTTTAATTTGTCGCATACATCTGCAAAGGAGTCCAATATAATAATATCGTAGCCAGTCGTATATATTTTTGTCATGGCAGTTGAGAGTCTTGAGCCATATTCGGAAGTCAGTACAAATTCGAGGGAGTTCATCCATTGTTTCTTGCGAGCTTCGTAGATCAAATCTTCCTCTTCCATCTCAGAAGATACAACTGCTATTTTTGCATCGGGGTAGAACTCTCTGACTCGTGCTGCTAGCCAGAAGAGTAGAGTTGATTTGCCTACGCCCGGACCGCCGCATATCATTATAGAGGTCGCTGACATCGGTCCTCCATCGTCAGAGAATATCTCATCAATTTCAGAATTGGTGAGATAGTTCTTAAACATGTTAGGGTCGTAGTTGCATCTCTGCGGCGAGAAGGTCGTGATCTCGAAATCTTCATCAGGGACTACGGAGATGGCTTGTCCCTTGACTGGTCTGTTGATTTCTCTTTTGTCTTGTTCGAGATAACGGTTAAGATCGAGAGTGACTTTGTGGTTTGATTTGTCGAACGCCTTTTCTAGGACGATCTGTTTGAAGAAGTACTTGAAGTAGCCTTCATTTCCGAACTCGTCAGCAGTAATGTCTTCTGCTTTGAGAAAGTGTTTGAGGGCTGGCTGATAGGTTCTGAACTTCTTGTAAGTCTCCAAATCTTTGTGAATGCCGAGTATCACGGCTTTCTTTAGATTGGTTGGCTTCATTTGTTTGTAGTTGATTAATTATAATGTAAATATAACCAATTTTAGTTTAACAGAAAAATTTATTTTCATATTTCTACATATTTTTATTATTATACTATTATCGAAAATAGTCTAAAATAGTCTGTTATAGTCTCGAATTGTTTTGCGAGCGGGCGAGGGCAGGTCCGCTCGAGCGAGGCGGTGGAAACACGAAGCCTGTTAAAAGAAAAAGGACCGACTCTAATGGTCAGTCCGATTCTGTGTTGTGTGTCCTGTAATCGAAAGCTATGTTATACGGATTGGAATTCTCCGGATTTTACGTAATGTTTTAGGTTGATCATTTGTCCGAGTACGTCTGCCTTGAGTTTATATTTAGAAGGCATCTCGTTGTTGTCGAATTTCTGGATTGATATGTAATCTTTATTCTCGCCTATTAGGTTCGACAGGTAGTCGTTTGACTTGTCGTTAAATAGAGCTTCTTTGATCTCTGTGAAGGTACAACCTGGGTGATGGAGTATGTGCTTAAACAATTTGGTTTGAGAGACTCCGAATGGTCCTTCTTTCTTGGGTACTTTGATTGCTTTGGCCATATGTAAATATATTTAATTTTGGTTAATACTTATTGTTAAACTGTTTTATTTTTAATGTGACGTTGTTTTCTTGCAAACTCTTGAACTTCCTGAAATAATATGCCTTGTTTGCTAAAATAGAGATTTCTATAAGTATTATTTTTATGGAAGTTATCTTCTATTGCTGCTCGAGACCATTTGTATTCATGTTTCTCTTTTATCTTATTGAATGATTCTAGCATTAGTTCGCTGAACTTGACTTGAGCTCTTTGAAACTCCGTAGATATTTCAGATCTTAATTCAGTCGAATATTCAAATCGATAATCTAACTCAAGGGTTAGTACAGGTCTCCTCGGTGTCGCCGAATCTGCGCTTCTATTATCGTCTTTACGATTGCTTATGAATAACTTATGCGATATTGTATATTTCATTAAATGTTCAGGGAGACCTAAGGCCTTAAAAAGCAAGATCGGATCGCTTATTATAAGATCGTCAGCTATATTAAAGTTACCGGTTTCAAGATCGATTATATTACTTTGAATGTTGATGAATGATTTCTTAGACATGAAGATAGGATCATTGTCATTAGTTTTAATATAATCTTCTCCTAGTATTTTTTTAAGAGAATCAATAGGCTCATAGAAAAATGGATCGAGCACCGATTCTTCTTTAAGAGAAGTAATATATTTTTTGTTATCGTATTGATTACGCATTTCTCCTATGGCGACACTCTTTGCCTTCTCATCAAGTTCCTCGTAATTATATAGTGTGAATTGTACCATTAGAATTCGTAATCATTTTTTACCTTCATCCACTCAGTGAAAACATAGTCAGTTTCCTTCATGGTCTTCTTGGCTTCTTTCAGCCAGTCTTGCACTTCCTCCTGAATCGATGGAGAGCCTTCGGCATCCTGTAGCATATCGTCTCCGCGATTAGCGAGCTGGCGTAGATTATACTTGCCATTTGCATTGGGACGTTCATATGCCTTTGCACCGTCGAGAAGTGCGAGGTTTGAAAGAGCAAAGTATTGCGCGCATGCTAATACTTCGTTGTCTGGAATTTTTACTTTAGTTGCTGCCATATTGATTTTTAATTGATATGTAAATATAACCAATTTTTGCGATACCGTATAATTTATTTGGAATTATTTTTCAGGTCCGTTCGCTCTCGGGGTGGATCTAATGTTTACACAAAAAAATAACCGATCATTTCTGATCGGCTACTTATTTGTCCTGTTAAATCCCTATACTGATGATTACCTTTAAAGCGGATGGTTGAGAAGTTCCTGTAGTCTGGTATTCTCTTCTTCGGTTAGTTGGCTGACTCGGCTCAATTGCATGAGGGCTTGAATTTCAACATCGATCTGTTCTTTTGTCAATTGGTGGACCGGGATTAATGTTACTACGGAGTTGTGACCGAAGCAGGTAGCTGAATCGAATGTCGGAGCAGATGTATCTACTATTAATACATTGTCTCCGCAGTCGGCATCCTCTACGGCCTTGCAGATTTCGTCATATGTACTATTTGTAATGAGTTCTGATATGGCTCCACCGGCGGCCAATGGATATACTTTTGATACTCCTTCTACATAGTGAGGAGCGAGAGCGGCTGCTAGTTTCATATTGACTCCATGTTTTCCGGGAGATGATCTGATAACGAGTACTGTGCGGGTCATTTTTTTGATATTACGTTTATGATTGTTGATACAGTTAAGTAAAATCCTTCTGTCCATGTTTCGCAGTTTTCTCCTACTATATAATAGACCGATAGGTCAGGGTTCTCGGTCTTGGAGTCAAACATCCTCCATCCATCGGCCGTCCATTGAATCAGTCTACAATAAAAGGAATGCATCTTCATTTCGAGTTCGTCGATAAAGTATTCTCCGATCTTAGCATCCTTGGTTTTGCTTGTATGTCTGATCGTACTACGGAGTATCTCTATTGCTTTGACCAGGTAATTCATGTCTCTATGAAATGGTAAGTCTGTACATGAGTGGGAACTTGGAGAGTAGGCTACATATACTGCAGACTTTCCTTTGACAAACCATGTTTCAGAGCCTTCTTCTTGAAACCAGCCCATGAACTTAGCGATGTTCTCGTTGCGTTCTTTCGTAGACATTTTTTCCTTTATCATATATGCGGAGATTTGATCGTAATTGAGCCGTCATAAATCTGTGAATCGTTCTTTGCGTTCTGCACTATTCTTCCACAGTAGTATGCGGCGAAGGTCGTCTCTGCTGTTGAAAAGGTTCTGCACGTACTCGATATGTGGAGTAGTAATTGACCTTCATCCGTGAGTCCAATGTTAAGGAATTCGTTTAAAGGCAATTGCAACATTTCAACGATCTCTTTTTGTCTAAGTTCGGATATTCCGAAGACTTTTTCGATTTGGAGTTTCAGCATCTTTAATGGTTTAGATTGTAAATATAACCAATTTTGCTGAACTAAAAAAATTTATTTTCTCTTAATCTTTTTGTTTGATACGAACTTGGGCTGTTCGTATATTCCTGTCTCTATTTGATTGAGAACATCGCAGCCTGCTCCAGGATTCCGCCGTAAATTTCTAACTTTCTCTTGTTGTTTATCTACCTTCTGAGAATTGCCAACATATCTAGTATCTGAGAATCCGACTCCTCGGCCATTGGAGCCGTAAATTACATGGCCTAATGGGTTACTGATTTTATCTGACATATTTTAAGATTTGTAGTAAATATAAACAAAATTTATGTTTGATAGTCGGGGTCACGTAGAGTCTCTCCTCTGTCGAGATATGCTTTCAAAGCTTTCTTTAAACTGTGATCTGACCAGTAGCAGAACATTGTCAGTTCTCCCTCAGTATTGGGTCTCCAGAAGGCGTACTTTGCATGTACTTTATAATAGCTACCGTCATCCATTACTACTGCCCATTTCGTCGCAGTTTCGGGCGTCTCGCCCTGGTACCATATCATACCTGGCATTGGTCCACCATAACCGCGAAAAGCATCTAGTGTGTTGAGATATTTTAAACCAGAATCAGGAAGCATTGTGTCAGTAAGAAATGGTTTCCATAATGGATTTGTAGTTTTGACAAATGGCTTATACATTGATTAATTATTTAGATATGTAAATATAACCAATTTTATTGATACTCTAAAATTTATTTTTCAGGTCCGCTCGAATGGTATCCTCCATCCTCGACACAGAAAAAAGCCCGTTCAAGAATGAACAGGCCCGAGTGAATCACCACTCAATATATCAGTGACAAACTGTTATTATTTCAGAAGATCGTCGTCTAATTCGACCTTCAATCTTTTTACTTCGTGGATTTCTCCCATTGGGTTTGCCTTCTTAACTCGTGGTAATACGATCTCGATGGTTCCGCCGTTGTATGCGCTGTGATGTGCTTCTAACTTATCGTTCTCAGGATTTTCGAACATGATCTTAAACAACCACCATGTTTCAGATTCTGTTTCCTTGGTGATGTCCTGAATAGGAGAAGGAACTACTGACTTTACTTCAGGGTCTTGCCAATTTGCTGGCCACCAGGACTGAACAAGAGTCTCAACTTCTGTTACTGAATCTGCTCTTACGAGAAATGATTTTGAAACTTTCTTTACTGTGTCCTTTCCAGGTACGGGTTCTGTGTATTTTATACGTGCTACAAAGTACTTCATAGATAAACGAATTTTGTTTGTCTATATAATACCTAAAAGAGAGTTGTCTTTGTAACTCTGACGATGTCGCCCATTGGAGAATACTTGGCCTCGTCTTCTGAAGTAAACCTGAAAGTATCGTGCATGATGACCTGTTTGAGGGTGTGCATTCTCCTTGTCATTACTTTGTATGTTATGTCTGGTTCTGAGATTCGGCCGTGGAAGGTAGCGAGATCGTAGGCCTTACGGATACTGCGAGTTGCGCCTATTACTATCAGCTCGTCTCTGTGAATTCTCTCCACTAGGTATATCGTTCGCGACTCCATGCTTACCTTTTATATAATCTATATAAGGTTGGTTTTCACCAGGTCGAGCATCTGCCCATATGAGTTTCCATATTAATACGAAGCAGAAGATCGCGAAAGCTAGGCCGATTATCTCCTTGATGAAGTGGAAGAAGAACTCATGGAAGACTCGCCACATGCCCGTGACGGCGCCTATACCTATGATAATAAGGACTATTATTATGATTACTGATGTACTCATTTTGAAGTCTTTGGAGGTTCGTATTCGCACTTAAAGTACGGATTGTTTTTAGGGTTGTTCATAGGATCAGGTACGTCGTTCCAGTTAAGGTACAAGGATGCGCAGATGCCTCCAATTACCAGTACAAGTATACTTATTCTAAACCATTTGTATTTATCGGCCAGGTGCTTCAGAGTGACTAGACCCACATAAGCAATTGCGATAAAGATTAAAAAAGCCCACCATGTTTTCATAATTCGTGTTTTAATTGAAGTTAGGCATTGAGATGAAGAAGCTCTCCTGCATTAGGGGCTCATCTTTTATCTCGTCATATATCGATTTAAGTATTGTCTGTTTGGCGTCGTCAGAGAAACCGAAGCCTTTGCTGATCATGAAATTCTTCTTATCAAAGTACTTCTTTACTATTTCCTTTGAATTCTCAAGACACTGGTTGTATTCGAGTTCAGTAAGAGAGTATTTAACTTTGCTGCTCTCGACTCTGTCTCCTACTTGTCTGTCCCATAGGGTCTTTACGGTCTTGCCACTTTCTAATATGTTATAGAATTGATTCATTTATAAAGTAAATATAACTAATTATTGCGATATAGAAAAATTTATTTTTGAATCTGCCGGGCCCGTTTCCTCGGACCTGAACTGTTTTTTTCTGGTCTATACACACGAAAAACCCGTCTAAAAAGACGGGTCAAAATATTAATACGTTCGCTGCTGTTATTGTTTAGGTTTCATTAATTTCATGGCGTATTTATACTTTTTGCTTACTTCGTCTTGTGGGATTTCCAGTTCGACTGCGATTTCTTTAAGTGAAAGCTCTTCGCCTCCATCTAGACCGAATCGTTTCGTTACTATCGCACGAGATACTTCATCGAGTTTGCTCATGAGAATATTAACGTGTAAGACATTGTGATCGTGATCGTGTTTGACGGAAGGATTTGTCTTAAGGATTATATCGCCTAAGGTATTATCTCCGTTTTCTCCTATGGGGCGGTCCAATTGAACCGTATGCGTATTGATTTCTTCGCCTGCTCTTCTACGTTTGTATATGTCATACTCCTGGTTTTGGGGTAGTCTGACGATTTTACCGTATGTTCCGTTGGCAAGGTTGAAAGCCTTTTGCAGATAGAAATGTGCAAAGGTAATGAACTTCTTATTTTGCTTGGGATCGAATCGCTTTGCCGCCTTGACTAAAGCTTCGTTTCCTTCGTTAATAAGATCGTCTATAGCGACGCCCTGTCCTATAAACGTGTTGGCTTGTTTAACCACAAATCGCAGGTTGGCACAGACTAACATATCAAGAGCTTCTTGATCTCCCTCTTGAATTCTGTGACCGAGTGCGATCTCTTCTTCCTTTTCAAGAGTCTGATACATCTGTATCTTTTTCATGTAGGAAGGTAGGTTCTCTGATGTCTCGAATCTCCTGGTAACGATACTCATTTTGGTTAGTAGGTTTAATAGTTCCTGAAATTGGTTTAATTCAACTTCATTACAAGGTTTGAGTATCTTTCTCATGATTGAACCATTTTAGACCTGAGAACATATAAGGTGTTATTTTCAATCGTTTCTTTATCTAAGGTTTCTCTTAACTCTTTTTCGATTTTAGAGTAGTGCTTGCGTTTAGCAACCAAGATAGTCGAATCGCTTGATAATCCACCGTAGTGTTTTATTGTCGATTTAAGTCCCCTCATTCGAATATTAGAATTCTTGATATCTTCCGATATTTCATTATAGTTATAATGGAATTGTTTGGTAGACTCAGTAAGCTTCTTTTTTCTCGAACACGAATAATAAAATTCCTTCAACTGGACTACTATCCCTTTAATAAAGTTAGAACACAAATAGTAAATGTTGGATAGTAGAACTAAAGCTAATTTATTATAAGTGAAATTGTTAAAAAAATTTTTGTTCATATTAGTTTCTATTTAAGAGAATAACTTATTAATACTATGTTAACAACTATTGGCACATAAAAAAACCTGACACGAAATGTACCAGGTTTCAAAGGGACTAGGGAGTAACTTCCTATCTATTCCTAAAGCTTCTAACGCCTTTTAGAACGAGTTCTGTTTGGGCGCCTGAATCGTTCGTACGAACGGTTGCTTTGGTTGTACGTCCTGTTTTCTTTGAGGCATTCAAACTGAATCTAGGATTCAATTGATAAAGGCCAGCATAAGAACGACGATACGCATAACCACGAGGAGAGAATAGATACTCTGCTCCTGATACAGGATCGATGAACGCTGTAATACCGCGAGCCTTCTGCTTTGCGTTAGTAACGTTAATGAGACCTGCACTACGGAGTCTTTCCTTTTGAGTTTTCTCTAGAGTGATCTTCATGGATAATTAAATTTTAATAAAAAATATTAGAAAGTAATTATACTAAAGAATCTCTCTTTGAAACCTGATATGTCAAAAAACTTTTAAGATATATTAATCGAATATTATATTCAATAACTTCTGAATTCCTTTCGGCTTAGGCGGGGTCGGCATGAGTTCACGCCGCATGTGTTGTTCGTACAGTTCTTTATATCTACTTGATGCTGCTCCCTGTTCGAGCGTTACGATCTTCTCGACTCTTTCTACTTTTTCATGTATGTCTTTCGCTGCTTTAAGTTTCAGTTGTTCCTTTATAGCCGTGAAAGGTGCGTTCGTTTTTTCAAGAGTTCCTGATTTCATAATATAGTTTGGGTTTGTAAAGTAAATATAACCAATTTTACTGAGCTAGAAAAATTTATTTTAAAGTATTTTCGAGTGTAAGATGTCGAGGGTCACGCGAGCGGACATGCACGCGCCCGCTCGAGCCTTGAGGATATCTCTCGATTCAAGACACATGAAAAAAGGGAAGAACTTTCGTTCCTCCCTTTACCCTAGGACTTGTTCCGCCTACCATGCTGGTCTTCCTAGTCAGAAGACCTTCTGTTACTGGCTACTCCGAGTCACATTTATCTTGACATTCTGAAGAGTGTCAATAAGTCTGTTAGTCTTCTTATTCATTGAGTTAATAGCTTCATCTAACTCAGGTTCCTTGCCGCCTGTTGTAGGCATGCATGATGTAAATAAGATTGCTAATATTAAAATGAGTTTCATTGTATTCTTTTAAATTTATATCTTGTTCCTACTACCAATATCGAGGTCTCGCCCATGAGAAAGAAGCTACCATCATCCTTTAGTCCGTCAACCTTGCCGCTCATGCCTATGTAGGCATTAACAACATTTGGATGGTTACGTGGATTCGGCAACCATGTCATTTCGATCTGCTCTCCCTCTGATGGGCGCTCAGCGTATACCGTTGAGATGGGTGGTCTGAATCCAAGTAGTGTTAATATCTTTTTCATGAGTGTACTGTTAATGGTACAAGTTTGATTGTACGTGAGAACCCGACTCTCGTGCCGTCTGATGATTCTGCTATCAAGGGGTACCTTCTCTTCTTGGGTTGTATGTCTATTATAGTAAACTTCTTGTCCTTGTGGTAAATGTGTCTGCCAACCACGTTTGTATCGAAACCAACAGCATGTGAAAGTAAAGTTTGTCTTCGTATTGAAGCTTCTGAGTTAAGGTCTGCTATTGACGCATTGACCCTGAATTGTATGGAAGCCGGCGTGTATGCGCAATTGATTGCTCTGAAATTTGCCAACCCATACTTTTTTCCGATTGAAGTAAGAGCGTCATTGACTTCTCGTAGGATCATTTCGCCCGAAGCTTGACCGATTTGTTTAAGCATGTATAATCGTTTTAAGGTTTAACTACGGAGTATTGCATTAGCCCAGATAAATCCTGGTATTCGAAGACATTGACCTCCATTGATTCTTCACAGTATCAAAATAGTTTATTTGAAGAGGAGTCGGCTCTTTGATTCCTTGTGGGTGGTATTCTGGCGGGACTCTATCCATTTGTAAGGTTCCCTGTGCGATTCTCATTGTTCCGTTTTTCTTTTCGAACATGAAGACAACGACTCCTTTTTTGAGTCTCGTGTGAAGAACCTTGGGCGAAACTTGCTTCATTGAGAGATCAACGTCTGTTTCAGGTTTCTTTTTGACAATTTGGCGGAGAAGAACGTTTATGAATTTCATTTAGATTTTATTTTGATATTGTAAATATAACCAATTACTTTCAAACAAGAAAATATTTTTTAAACTAATTTGAAATTATTTTTACCCCGACCTTGGGGTTTGATTGTGTATTAAGAGCAGTTTGTATTAGTTTGAAGATTTTCTTAGCCATTTTTGGAGTAACATTCTTTTTATTAAATCGAAATTCTCCTAAGTCTAATCCTCCTGTCATTTCTCTGGCGTCGCCGCCAAATCCTAAAGATACTCGAGTTGATAAATTTTCCTCTGAATGCTCCCAAAATTGTATATCTCCAATATCTCCATTATAATCACGTTCTTTGTAAACGACAATTTTTTTAATGCTTCTTTCTTTCATATGCTGTATTAAGATTATAAATATAACCAATTATCTTGATACTATACAATTTATTTTTCGGGTCCGCCCGAATGAGACGGCAGACTTCTATGTCAGAAATAAATAATAAGAAATAATCTATTTTAATTATGACGCGTTCTAAATTGTATTCCCTATTACGCCATGCGATCTCCTTGATCGGTGGTATCTTGATTGCAAGAGGAGTCTTAACAGACGGTTTCGGTCAAGAGATTATGGGTACTGCATTATCACTTCTCAGTGTTATATGGTCTATTATGGACAAGACATACACTGTCAATCAGATCGAAGGTACAGCTAGACAGCTATTAACTACCCTTAGTGGTATCTTGATATTCAAGACGGCTCTTACGCCGAGCACAATTGATCTTATTATGGCTGCTGTATCTGGTCTATTGTCTACTTATCTTGGTGTCTCTGAAAAGACCAAGCCTGAAGTTCCTATGACTGACTCTACGGAGTAACCCCTTTCAGGTCCGCTCTCTCGGACCAAATCTCGATTCAGAAAAACTGAACACACAAAAAATCCCGTTCCTTGACAGAACGGGATTTCAGTTTATTCGATTGCTAAAAGGAATCTTAAGCTCCTACTGCTTCTTTCTTTGCTCCGGCTTTAGACTTACTGTTACCGTTACCGGTTTTATCGGCAGGTGTTACGATTTCAGTAATTGCAGCACGTAATGGGCGAAGGAAGATTCCAACATCCAAAGTTGTATCCTGGTGTACCTTTTTTCCTGCGGCCGAAGTTACCCGGAATCCCTTACGGATTTTTCCGTCTTCAGATGGTACATCATGATACGTTGCTTTCAGATCAGAATTTTCCAGGCCGGATAATTGGAAGGAACCATCTTCCTGTAATTGCCATTGGAAACGCTTGTCATTCATTGGTTCGAAGATCCTTTTAGCGATATCCATTTTCTTTGAAAGGGTCGCTGTTAATTTTTGAGACATATTGATTGAAATTTAGGTGACGTTGTTGAGAGAAGAAGTTTTAGTTATTTTCGATTGATAAAGCTAATATAAAACATTCTTCTGATATAAAAAAATTTATTTTTGATTTTGTTTCCACTAATTTTGATTTGGATAAACTCCCATGTCAATACATACTTCGTCAGAACTCATGATCATATTATTATCTGCAACGAAATCATAATATGCCTGCTCGAGTTGTAATCCTGCACTCTTGCACTTCTGTTCGAATTGGGTTGGGGTTATTTCATTGTTAGTCATCTGCACGAAGAAACGCTTCCTTTTGCTATTTAAACTCTCCATTAAAAGTTGATATACGTTTTCTTGCTTCTTCATTTGAATTGTAAATATAACCAATTAGTTTGATAGTAAAAAATTTATTTTACGAATTATCTAACATCGTAAGTTGCTTTGCATACTTACCCTCGTATTTTCCGTCGACATCAGGAAGTAACATTCTGAGAACGGGTCTGCCGCATTCGATTGCTTCAATGAATTTTACTTTATACCCTCCGCCTGCGATGTTAGAATAATACTTATTAGGCTTAAGCTTAAGGCCTTGCTTTTCGATCTTATATATTATTACATTGATTAATTCATGGGCGGTTGCAGGGTCGATGGGAAATACGATCTGTATGTCTGGTACACCGAACTTCTCCTGAAAATTGTGAGTGTGATAATTATATCCGTACGGGGTTTTATCTCCGTTAGGGACGCAGTGTTCCCACCATCCAAGTCGTTCGGCTGCTTCGGCCATGATTTTGAGCTGGTTCATATAATTATTTTAAAGATTCGAATTTACTTTTGAATTCTAATGTAACTGCATCGTTTTCTCCAAGAATCCTTTTGGCAACCTGAAATCGATTAAATGCTTTTTCTGCGTGAGTAATCAACTTACACATTGTCTCGGCTAATTTAAGCATCTTAGTAGGATTCCACTTGGCCTTGATGATGATGTCGTATATTCTCATTTCGTCTTTGTTGTCTGGCATCTTTTCTGATTGATAAAGCTAATATAACCAATAACTTTGAAAGTAAAAAATTTATTTTACCATATTACAGACATATGTTCTGAGATGGTATCGTTGACAAATTTCGCCTCAAAGAAATTCTGACCCTCTGTGTCCATCTTAGTAATGTATGTATATAATAAGCTATCCTCTCTTATGATCATGTCTTCGACCTTGAAATTGCTGAAGGGGTAGCATACCCTGATTCTTTGAAATGGTTGAGTATAATATTCAGGTATCATTGAGCCTGGATTGCACATGTGATTCATCGGGAAGTGCTCTGCCCATATTACACATGAAAGATTGATACGAACTTGATCGACTGCTTGAATCAACCCTGCTTCATTCATGAGATACTTGGTGATGTTCAAAGTCTCTCCTTCAGATTGAAGATTTTTAAGCTTCTTGCCATCAAGCATATATTTCTTTCCAGGTATAATTTCCATCTTGATTAATTATTAAGCTAATATAACCAATTATCTCGAAACAGAAAAATTTATTTCAAACTATTTATCAGGTCCGCTCGAGCCGCCCGATGACTCGTCACATCAGTCCTATACACGCAAAAAGAGACCGAATTTTCATCGATCTCTTTCTACCTTAAAACGGTTGGCCTGCCTTATTAAGCCAAAACCTTCTTTACTTTATTTTTTCTGTGTCTGTTTCCTGTTTGACCCAGCTTACACGCGTTCTGATGCGTTGTCCATTCAAGATTCGAGTAGTGGTTGTTGCTACGGTCGTCGTCCTTCCACCGAACCTCGGTAAGGGTGTCAGGCTGAGGGTTTGAAACGAATGCATTGGCAACCAGCTTATGGATATAGAACTGTTTGGCTTCGCCGTGCTGAGATATAACAACGGTCTGGTATTCCTTGCCGACTGGAACCTTTCGGATTGTCTGGTATTTACCTTTCTTTTTGTTAAAAACTTGTCCATTTGGCAAGATTATATAATTCGAAAAGTTTGGGATCGGCTTCCCCTCATGTACACTTTCTGCTTTCATGTCGTTTTAATTTAATGCTTTCGATCGACATGAACACCAACGTGATTGTAAATATAACTAATAACTTTGTAAGAAAAAAATTATTTTTCGTTCAAATCGCTTGCAACATCAACAATATCTTTCTCAGAACTGAATGTTGCTACTACACCTTGCTCAACCAAACTATTTACGTCGTCAGGATTATTGCTTTCGAACAGATTTGCTGGTACAATATAATACTTTTCCATGTTTATGTTTTTGTAAATATAACCAATTGTTTTGATACTTTATATTCTTTTTAATAATTATCTTCCACTAAATCTTCTTTGTCTACGTCTATACCTTTCAACTTCTTAAGCCTCTCGGCCCATGCTTTATTCAAACTCTCATCTATTTTCATAGCAGATATACGGGCTATCAGCTCTTCAGACTTACGATGTACGTCTATTTTGCTGTCTATAAAGAATGTATGTTTAGACCTCCACTCTTTTATCCTGCTCTCTATGTGATGTAAATGAAATCTCCTTTGTACGCCTGCCGTATCTAATAAATCCTGAAGCATGAATGAATCTGTTGCATCGGCAAGTTCGTCGTCTTCGCCTGCATCGTTGCGACCATTGAATGCTTTTTGATTTATCCACCTCGGCATTATTGATATCCAGTTAACGTCTGCTTTTTGATTCATCATTGATAGAACCTCTAAGGCCAGACCGAATGCATCAGGGTCTTCAAATTGCCATTCGATACAACCTCTTTCGTTGATCAATTTGACAGGTTCTGTTAATCCCATTACCCATATGCCTCTGTTCGGATTCTCGTCAAAGGATAAGCAGTCTAATTCGTCTACTACGGAATCCTTAGCAAGTTTGCTCCATTCATTTCCACAAGCAGTAACACCAAGTATTCGAACCTTACGTCCAGTTGGGCGAGCGGCTCTGATCTTATCTAATTTCTCCTGTTCGAGATTGGTTTGATTCTGTCTTGCTTTTCTTTCTAATAGCAATCCCTTGATCTTGGTCAGTCTTGCATAA
>Ga0193706_1000659_pt1 | contig 18215 bp, 15 predicted proteins | sample U3c1metaG_FD_160130 | JGI IMG/M metagenome (GOLD analysis project Ga0193706, IMG submission 160130) | Soil microbial communities from a riparian zone of the East river system, Colorado, United States - U3c1 | ecosystem: Environmental > Terrestrial > Soil > Riparian zone | place: USA: East River... | reverse complement strand
TCCTCTACTTCGTGCTGGTCTTCCTGGTCCTCGCCGGCTTCTCCAACGGCGTCAACCTGACTGACGGCCTCGACGGCCTCGCCGCGGGCTCCTGTGCGATCGTCCTGCTCGCCTACACGGCGATCGCCTTCGTCGCCAACGAGCAGCAGGACCTGGCCCTGCTCTCGGCCTGCCTGGTCGGCGCCTGCATCGGCTTCCTCTGGTTCAACGCCTTCCCGGCCTCGATCTTCATGGGGGACACCGGCTCGCTCGGTCTCGGTGGGGCGATCGGAGCCCTGGCGGTGATGACGCAGACCGAGGTGCTGCTGCTGATCATCGGCGGCATCTTCGTGATCGAGGCGCTCTCGGTGGCGATCCAGGTCTTCTCCTTCAAGACCTTCCGGCGCCGCGTCTTCCTGATGGCCCCGCTGCACCACCACTTCGAGATGATGGCCTGGTCGGAGACGAAGATCATGCTGCGCTTCTGGATCATCGCCGCCGTTTGCTCGGGAATTGGCTTCACGCTCTACCAGCAGAGCATCGGCCGCTAACCCGGGGACAGGTTCCGCCCGCCGCGGGGCGAATCTCTCCTGGATGAGCGTTCCGCCGCCCAAGCAGATCCGGCCGCCGCTGCCGCAGGGGCCGTTCCTGGTCGTCGGCCTGGCCCGTTCGGGCATCGCCGCGGCGCGGCTGCTGGCCGGGCGCGGGGAGCGGGTGCGGGGGGTCGATTCGGGATTTCCCGACGGGGCGGAGAGGCTTCGCGAGGTCGGCGTCGAAGTCTTCTTGGATACGGATGGAATTGCACTGCTCGAGGGAATGCGGACCGTTGTCAAGAGCCCGGGGGTTCCTCGGGAGGCGCCGGTGATCGCGGCCGCTCTGGAGCGGGGTATCGACGTGGTGGGTGAGCTCGAGTTGGCCTGGCGGGCGATCCCGAACCGCTTCGTCGGCGTGACCGGGACGAACGGCAAGACGACCACGGTCGAGCTGCTCGGGCACGTCTACCGCAGTGCCGGCGAGCCGGTCGCGGTCGCCGGCAACGTCGGCAGGCCGCTCTCCGAGCTGGCCGGCGAGGTCGAGGCCGATGCAACCGTGGTCTGCGAGTGCTCCAGTTTCCAGCTCGAGGACACCAGCTTCTTCGCGCCCGAGTGCGCCGTCTTCCTCAACCTGGCTCCCGACCACCTCGACCGCCACCACGACCTCGAGTCCTACCTGGCGGCGAAGCTGCGGATCTTCGCCAACCAGGGCAACGACGACGTCGCCGTCTACAACGCCGACGACCCGGAGCTGGCCGGGGTCGACCTCGGCGGCTGCGCCAGGCGCCTCGCCTTCTGCACCGGCGCCGCCCCCGACTGCGAGGTGACGCTGGCCGAGGGGACGATCTTCTACGACGGCGAGCCGCTGCTGGCCGTCGACGAGCTGGGCCTGTTCGGCGAGCACAACGTCGCCAACGCGATGGCCGCCGCCGCGGCGGCGCTCTCGTTGGGGCTCGACCGCGATGCCGTGCGCGAGGGCCTGCGCAGCTTCGCCGGTGTGCCGCACCGGCTGGAGCAGGTCGCTGAGATCGACGGCGTGCGCTTCGTCAACGACTCCAAGGCGACCAACGTCGCCTCGGCCACGGTCGGGATCCGCGCTTTCGAGGGTGGCGTCCACGCGATCCTCGGCGGCAGCGAGAAGGGCGAGCCGTTCGCGCCGCTGCTCGACCCGATTCGCGAGCGTTGCGCCGCCTGCTACCTGACCGGCGCCTCCGCTGAGCGCCTGGCCGAGGAGCTGGCGCCGGCGATCGGCGCCGGGGTCGAGCTGCGCCGCTGCGCGGACCTCGAGGACGCGATCCGCCGCGCCGCCGCAGCGGCCCGCTCCGGCGAGGTCGTCCTGCTCTCGCCGGCCTGCGCCAGCTTCGACGCCTTCGACAACTTCGAACTGCGTGGCGAGCGCTTCCGCGAGATCGTCGAGGGGCTGCGGTGAGCGCCTACCCGGCTGCGCTCGGGCGCCTCGGCCTCGGCAAGCCCGCCAGGGGGAAGGGGAAGAAGAAAGCGAGAAAACGCTCGCCCGCCCGCCCGGTCTCGGCCGAGTACAACATGCTGCTGACCGCGACCCTCTGCCTGCTGGCGCTGGGCGCGGTGATGGTCTTCTCGGCCAGCTCGACCACGCGGATCCTCCAGGACGGTGGCCTCTCCGACAGCGCCTTCTACCTGAAGCGGACGCTGATGTTCGGGGCCGTCGGCCTGGTGCTGATGCACCTGACCGCCCGCCACGGGCTGCAGGCGGTCCGCAACCTGACCCCGGCGATCCTCGGTGTCTCGCTCTTCCTGCTGGTCGCGGTGCTGGGGATCGGCACGAGCGTCAACGGCGCCAGCCGCTGGATCGGCTCCGGCTTCCTGCAGATCCAACCCTCCGAGCTGGCCAAGGTGGCGCTGGTCCTCTACGGCGCCGACCTGCTCGCCCGCAAGCCGAAACGGGCTCGCTCGATCGAAGGCTTCATGCCCTTCCTGGTCGTCGTCGGCGTCGCCTGCCTGCTGGTGATGATGGAGCCGGACATGGGGACGACGATGGTGATCGCGTTCTCGGTCGGCGCCACCCTGGTCGCCGCCGGCGCCCGCCCCCGCGACCTCGGCCTGATCGCCCTCGCCATCGGCGCCGTCGCCCTGCTGATGACGATCGTCGAGCCCTACCGGATGGCCCGCCTGACCGGCTTCCTCGATCCCGGCGCCGACGCGGCCGGGGCGGGGTTCCAGGCCGCCCAGGCGAAGATCGCGCTCGGCTCCGGCGGCCTGTTCGGGGTCGGCATCGGCAACGGCGTCCAGAAGGCCTTCTACCTGCCGGAGGCCCACACCGACATGATCTCGGCGGTGATCGGCGAGGAGCTCGGCCTGGTCGGGATCGTCGGCGTCGTCGGCCTCTTCGCGATGTTCGGCTACGCCGGGCTCAAAGTCGCCCAGCGGGCGAAGGACACCTATGGCCGTCTGCTGGTCGCCGGGCTGACCTCGCTGATCCTCGTTCAGGCGACGATCAACCTCTTCGCGGTGATGGGGTTGGCGCCGCTGACCGGCGTGCCGCTGCCCTTCGTCTCCTACGGCAACAGCAGCCTGATGGCGACCCTCTTCGCGGTCGGCCTGATCCTCAACGTCGCCCGCGGCGGCACCGCCAAGGCGGCGCGCGCCTCGACGGGTTCCCGCGCTGGCAAACTGCGCGTCGTCGAAGGCGGGCGCACGCCCAGCCGCGAAAGGAGCCGAGCGAGCGGTGCCAGGAAAGCCAAAGGTCGTAGTGGCAGCGGGGGGAACCGCGGGCCACGTGGTACCCGCCATGGCGGTCGCCGCCGAGCTTCGGGCTAGCGGCGCCGAGGTCTCCTTCCTGGGGACGCGGGAGCGGATCGAGGCCGAGCTGGTCCCGGCCGCCGGCTACGAGATCGACTTCATCAAGGTGCGCGGCATCGACCGCGGCAATCCGCTGCGCGCCGCCTGGGCCGGGTTCGAGGCGCTGGGCGCGGTCGGCACCGTCCGCGGGGCGCTGCGGCGCCGTGGCGCCGACGTGGTGATGGGCGGCGGCGGCTACGTCGCCGGCCCGGCCGGCCTGGCGGCGGCGCTGAGCGGCACGCCGCTGGTCCTGACCGAGGCCGACAGCCACCTCGGCCTGGCCAACCGGCTGCTGGCGCGGAGGGCGCGGCGGGTCTGCCTGGCCTTCCCGATCGAGGGACGCGAGGGCGGTCGCTACCTGGTCACCGGCCGTCCGGTCCCGAAAGAAATCCTCACGGCCGATCGCGACGAGGCGCGGCGCCGCTTCGGGATTCCGGCCGAGGCCCGCTGCCTGTTCGTGGTCGGCGGCAGTCAGGGCGCCCGCTCGGTCAACTTCGCCGCGGTCGAAGCCTTCGCCGAGCGCGACGGGCGCGAGTTCCGCGTCCTCCATCTGAGTGGCCGGCGCGACCACGAGGAGCTGGCGGGTCGGCTGGCGGCGGCGCCCAACCGCGACGGCTACACGCTGGTCGACTACGACCCGGGCGGCCTCGGCGACTTCCTCGCTGCCGCCGACCTGGTGCTCGGTCGCTCCGGGGGCTCGATCTTCGAGGTGACCGCGGCCGGCCGGCCGGCGATCCTCGTTCCCTACCCCTACGCGACCGCCGACCACCAGAGCGCCAACGCGGCCTGGATGGAGCGAGCCGGCGCCGCGACGGTGCTGGCCGACTCCGAGCTGGGTGGCGCCGCCGGCGCCGAGCGGCTGCGGGCCGAGGTGACGGCGATCCTCGGTGAGGCCGGGCGCCTGGAGGCGATGGCCGCCGCCTCACGCGCGCTCGCCAAGCCCGACGCCGCCCGCCGCATCGCCGACGAGGTCCTGGCGGCGCTGCGATGAGTGGCGCGAAGCGCGACTGGTCGGCGCGCCGACTCCATTTCATCGGCATCGGCGGGGCGGGGATGAGTGGTCTGGCGCTGGTCTGCGCCAGGCTTGGCGCGACCGTCACCGGCAGCGACCGCAGCAACTCCTCTTATATGGAGCGCCTGCGCCAGGCCGGCCTCGAGCCCGCCGTCGGCCACGACGCCGCCAACCTGCCCGCGGGGGTCGAGGTCGTCGTCTCGACCGCGATCGGCGCCGACAACCCGGAGCTGGCCCTGGCCCGCGAGCGTGGCCTCGAGCCGATCCATCGCGGCGCCCTGCTGGCCGAGCTCTGCGCGGAGAAGCGGCTGATCGCCGTCGCCGGCACCCACGGCAAGACGACGACGACCGCGATGGCGGTCTGGGCGCTGCGGGCGATCGGCGCCGACCCGGCCTTCTTCGTCGGCGGCGAGGTCCCCGGCGTCGGTGAGGACGGCGCCGCCGCCAACGCCGGCTGGGGCGAGGGGGAGTGGGTCGTCGCCGAGGCCGACGAGAGCGACGGCAGTTTCCTCGAGCTGGCGCCGGAGATCGCCGTCGTCACCAACGTCGAGATGGACCACCACACGCGCTGGGGATCCCTGGCCGAGCTGCATGCGGCCTTCGAGCGCTTCGTGAAGCCGGCCCGGAACGTCGTCCTGCCCGTCGAGGCGGACCTCTCCAGCGGCCAGGCGCGCCAGCCGGACTCCGCGAACGTCCTCTACGCGAAGATGGCGGTGAGCAAGCGGGTCCGCCGCTTTTCCGACCGCGCTCCCGGGCCGGAGAGCCTGCCCCTCGCCGTTCCCGGCCTCCACAACCGCGCCAACGCCCGCGCCGCCCTGGCGGCGATCGAGCTGGCCGGTCTCGACGTCGAGACAGCCGCGGAGGCACTGGCCGACTTCCCCGGGGTGCGGCGCCGTCTCGAGCTCAAGGGCAGGCGCGGCGAGACCCGCATATATGACGACTACGCCCACCACCCGACCGAGGTCCGGGCCGCGCTCTCGGCCCTGCGCGAGCTCGAGCCCGAGCGCCTGATCGCGGTCTTCCAGCCCCACCTCTACTCGCGGACCAAGGCGCTCGGCGAGGAGTTCGGGGCGGCGCTGAGCCTGGCCGACGAGGTGGTCGTGCTCGACGTCTATCCCGCCCGCGAGGAGCCGGTCGGGGAGCTGGCCGGCGTCAGCGGCCTGCGGGTCGCGCAGGCCGCGGCGGAGTGGATGGGGGGGAGGCCGGTCTGGTGGCTGCCCGAGGCCGACACGGCCCGCCGGGCGCTGGCTGACTTATTGGATCGGGGCGATCGGATTCGAACCGGGGACCGCCCCGGCCCAAGCGAGGGCGGCACCGTACTGGTCACGATCGGTGCCGGCGATGTCTTCGAGCTGGGCGAGTCCCTGGTCGAGGCGGCGGCGTGAGCGCGCCACCCGAGGGGGTCCGCGCCGAGCAGTCGCTGGCCCGCCTGACCACGATCCGCACCGGCGGCGCCGCCGACTGGCTGGCCCGCCCGACCACCCGGGAGCAGCTGGTCGAGATGCTGCGCTGGGCCGACGCGGAGGGCCTGGCGGTAGGACTGGTCGGGTCCGGATCGAACCTGCTGGTAGCCGACGATGGATTCCACGGACTCGCAATCAAGCTGGACGGTGACCTCGCGACGATCGAGCGCGACGGCGAGGGCATCCTCTGTGGCGGCGGCGCCCGCCTCCCTTCGGCGGCGGCCAAGGCCGCCGGCTGGGGCCTCTCCGGCCTCGAGTTCGGGATCAACATCCCCGGCACCGCCGGCGGGGCAGTGCGGATGAACGCCAACGCCTACGGCGGCCAGCTGGCGCGCGTGCTCGACTGGGTCGAGGTCAGCACCGCGGCTGGGACCGAGCGCCGCCCTCCGGACGAGCTCGGCTTCTCCTATCGGCAATCGAACTTGGGCCCGGGCGAAGTCGTCTCCCGCGCCAGTTTCCGGCTGAGCCCCGGCGATCCGACCGAGATCCGCGCCACGCTGGCGGGGATGCGCGAACGCCGCCGCGAGGCGCAGCCCTCCGGGATCAAGACCTTCGGCTCGACCTTCGAGAACCCCGAGGACGAGCGCGCCGGGGGGCGCTCGGCGGGACAGCTGCTGGAGGCCGCGGGCTGCCGCGGGCTCAGCCACGGCGGCGCCCGCTTCTCCGCGAAGCACGCGAACTTCGTCGAGAACAGCGACGGGGCGAGCACGGAGGACGTGCTGGAGCTGATGGCGGAGGGCCGCCGCCGCGTCCACGCGAAGTTCGGGATCGAGCTGGAGCCGGAGGTCCAGGTGCTGGGCGAGGTGCGCTGGCCCAGCGGCTGGGAGCTGTGAGGCGCCGGCTGCTGACGATCGGCCTGCTGGTCGTCGGCGTGGCTGCGGTCTACTTCTTCCTGATCCGCGACACCAGCGTCGCTCCCAGCGTGGTGGTCCCGGAAGCGGCGGCGACGATCGGCAGCGGCGAAGACGCCGTCGCGGTGACCGCCAAGGGTGCGGTGGTCCCCTGGCTGCCGCTGCCCGAGGAACCCGAACTGCCCCAATTGCCCCTCGCGGAGTCGCCGCAGGGCGGTCGGCTGGCCGGTCCGATGCTCGAACAGGCGCATGTCCTCGGCGCCGTTCCGGCCACCCTGCGTCCCTACCTCGCCGGCAGCTATTACGGGGAAAGCGGGGTCGACGTCGAAACCACTTCGGGAATCGAACTGCGCTTCGGCGACGCCTCGCAGGCGGCGCAGAAGTGGAAGGCGGTGGCGGCGCTGCTTGCCGATCCTGAAATCACGGCGCTCGATTATGTGGACGTGCACGCGCCGGGGCACCCGGCCTACGGTGGCTCTGGGCATGAACTTCCGACCGCTCCCTGAACCCTCGACCAAAGGGTTAAGGTGGGCCAAGTCTCAAGTCAGCATCGAGAGTCTGGCCTGCAGGATGCCTGTCGTCGGTTTGACAGAGGCGCGACAATGCCCTACGTTCAGCGGAATTTCCGTAGTTGAAGCGAAGGCCAGAACCCTTGAGCCTCGCTAAAGGCTCGGACAGAACAAAGGCTCAACTCAAACGCCGACCCTCGAGTTGGCGAGCTGGAGAAATCGGGAGATGGAATCCACTTACCTTGCGGTCATAAAGGTCGTCGGAGCTGGCGGCGGCGGTACCAATGCGGTCAGCCGCATGATCGACGCCGGCATTCGCGGCGTCGAGTTCGTCGCGGTCAACACCGACGCGCAGGCCCTGCAGGCCTGCGACGCCGACATCAAGCTCTCGATCGGACAGGAGCTCACCCGCGGCCTCGGCGCCGGCGGTAACCCCGAGGTCGGGGCTGGCGCGGCGGCGGAGAGTCGCGACGAGATCAAGGAGGCGCTGAAGGGCGCCGACATGGTCTTCGTCACCGCCGGCGAGGGTGGTGGTACCGGCACCGGCTCGGCGCCGGTCATCGCCGAGATCGCCAAGGAAGAGATCGGCGCCCTCACGGTCGGCGCCGTCACCAAGCCCTTCGAGTTCGAGGGCAAACGGCGCATGCAGCAGGCGCTCGAGGGCATCGAGAAACTGCGCAACAACGTCGACACCCTGATCATCGTCCCGAACGAGAAGCTCCTGCAGGCGGTCGAGCGGCGCACCAGCGTGCTGGAGGCGTTCCGCCAGGCCGACGACATCCTCCGCCAGGGGGTCCAGGGCATCACCGACCTGATCACGATCCCCGGCCTGATCAACCTCGACTTCGCCGACGTGCGCACGATCATGCGCGACGCCGGCTCGGCCCTGATGGGCGTCGGCTCCGCCTCCGGGGAGGCGCGGGCGCTCGACGCAGCCAAGGCGGCGATCACCTCGCCGCTGATCGAGGAGTCGATCAAGGGCGCGACCGGAATGCTGCTGAACATCACCGGCCCTGAGGACCTCGGCCTGTTCGAGGTCAACGAGGCGGCGCAGCTGGTCCAGGCCGAGGCTGACGACAACGCCAACATCATCTTTGGCTCCGTCGTCGACCAGTCGATGAAAGACGAGGTCCGGGTCACCGTGATCGCGACCGGCTTCGAAGGGTTCGAGCTGCTCGCTCGCTCCCCGCAGCGGGTTCGCCGTCGCTATGAGGCCAAACCGCGGGTCGCCGCCGATGACACCGACATTCGCAAATTGCGGGTCAGCGACGACGACATCGACGTGCCGGGGTTCCTAAAAGACTAGGTCGCAGAAGGGACCATCAGGAGTCCCTTCTCCCGCTGCTGTCGCAGGAGTTCGTGAGAAGGGACCCCTGATGGTCCTTGCCCAACGCAGTCAATAGCCTCCCGAAGGTGACTGAGCTTCGGCGCACCCCTTTGTACGAGCAGCACGTCGAGCTTGGCGCGAAGCTGGTTCCGTTCGCCGGCTGGGAGATGCCGGTTACCTATGAGGGAATCCGCGAGGAGCATTCGGCGGTGCGGACGCACGTGGGGATGTTCGACGTCTCGCATATGGGCGAGGTCGAGGTGGAGGGGCCGGGCGCGCTGGAGTTCCTGCAGCTGGTGCTCTCCAACGATGTCGCCAGGCTGGCGATCGGCGGCGCCCAGTACTCCTGCCTCTGCGACGAGTCCGGGGGTGTCCTCGACGACCTCTTCACCTACCAGCTCGGCGGCGACCGCTACCTGATCGTCACCAACGCCGCCAACCACGCGGCCGACCTGGCCTGGCTGGGCCGCTGGAGCCGTGGCTTCGACACGATCGTCCGCGACGTCGCCGACCGCTACGCGATGCTGGCCGTGCAGGGCCCGCACGCGCGGGGGGTCCTCGGCCGCGCCCTCGGCATCGAGCTGCCGGCGCGGATGCGGGTCTCCCACGCGCGGATCGGCAACCGCCCGGCCCTCGTCTGCGGCACCGGCTACACCGGCGAGGACGGTGTCGAGCTGCTGCTCGATCCCGAGGTGGTGACGCCGATCTGGGCCGAGCTGCTCGACGCGGGCGTCGTCCCCTGTGGGCTCGGCGCCCGCGACACGCTGCGCCTCGAGGTCTGCTTCCCGCTGCACGGCAACGAGCTCAGCCCCGACCGCAACCCGATCGAGGCCGGCCTCGGCTGGTGCTGCGCGGCCAAGCAAGCCGGCTTCCTCGGCTCTGAGGCCATCGAACGCGCCCGGGAGCAAGGCACCACTGAAAAGCTCGTGCCGTTTCTGATCGAGGGCCCTGGCATACCCCGCGACGGCAACCCCGTCCTGGCGGGCGAGGAGCAAGCTGGCGTCGTCAGCAGCGGCACCTTCTCGCCCTCGCTGGAGCGCGGCGCCGGGATGGCCTACGTCCGCGCCGAGCTGGCCGAGCCGGGGACCGAGCTGGAGATCGACGTGCGCGGCAAGCGTCGCGCCGCCCGGGTAGCTTCCAAGCCCCTCTACCGGAAAGCGAGCTGAGCCTTGTCCGAAGACGACTACCCCGACGACCTCCGCTACCACGACCAGCACGACTGGGCGCGGCTGGAGGGCGACGAGCACGCTGTCTTCGGGATCACCTGGTACGCCCAGGACTCGCTCGGCGAGGTCGTCTTCTACGAGGGGCCGGAGGTCGGCGCGACGATCCAGAAAGACTCCTCTTACGCGGAGGTCGAGTCGGTCAAGGCGGTCTCCGACGTGATCGCGCCGATGTCCGGCGAGATCGTCGAGGTCAACGACGCGCTCGAGGACGCGCCGGAGAAGATCAACGGGGACCCCTACGGCGAGGGCTGGCTGGTCAAGGTCCGCCTCACCGCACCGGGCGAGGCGGAGGGGCTGCTGAGCGCCTCCGAGTACCGCAAACTGCTCGAAAACTAGCCGCGAAGCGCAGCCCCACCCTTCCGTAGCCTTACCCAGGTGACCCGCTACACCTCAGCGACCTCCGACGACCGGGCGGAGATGCTCGCCGCGATCGGCGTCGACTCGGTCGACGAGCTGTTCGAGCAGATCCCGGCGCCGCTGCGGCTCGGCCGCCCGCTGGCGCTGCCCGCCGGGCTCAGCGAGGCCGAGGTCTACGAGCGGCTGGCGGGCCTGGCCGACCGCAACGCCGATGCCGAAGCACAGGTCTGCTTCGTCGGGGCGGGGATGTACGACCACTACGTGCCGGCGATCGTCGACGCGATCACCTCGCGGTCGGAGTTCCTCACTCCCTACACGCCCTACCAGCCGGAGATCTCCCAGGGCGGGCTGCAGGTGATGTTCGAGTTCCAGACGGCGATGTCGGAGCTGACCGGCCTGCCGGTCTCCAACGCCGGCCTCTACGAGGGGCCGTCCTCGGTTGCCTCCGCCGGCTACCTGGCGATGGGCGCTACCAAGCGCCGCAAGTTCGTCGTCTCGCGCGGCGTCCACCCGCACAGCCGTGAGACCCTGGTCACCTATTCCGAGGGCTACGGAGCCGAGCTCGTCGAGGTCGGGCTGGAGGGCGGGTTGACCGACGCCGCCGCGCTGGCCGCGGCGGTCGACGGCGAGACCGCGGCGGTGATCCTGCAGAGCCCCAACTTCCTCGGCGCGGTGGAGGACGTCGAGGCGCTCGGTGCCGCGGCGAAGCAGCACGGAGCGCTGCTGGTCGTCGCCTGCGACCCGATCACCCTGAGCATCTTGAAGCCACCCGGGGAGTGCGGCGCCGACATCGCCCTCGGCGAGGGCCAGCCGCTCGGCAACCGGCTCGACTTCGGCGGCCCCTCGTTCGGCTTCTTCTGCGCCACCCAAGAGCAGATCCGCCGCATGCCGGGCCGGATCGCCGGCGAGACCGAGGACGTCGACGGCCGCCGCGGCTTCGTCCTCGCCCTGCAGACCCGCGAGCAGCACATCCGCCGCGAGAAAGCGACCAACAACATCTGCACCGCGCAGGCGCTGAACGCGCTGGGGGCGATGGTCCACCTCGCCTGGCTCGGTCGCGAGGGCTTCCGCGAGCTCGGCGAGCTGCTGGTCCAGCGGACCGCCTACGCCCGGCAGCGGCTTGCCGCCGTCGAGGGAGTCGAGCTGCTGCACGAGGCGCCGGTCGTGCGCGAGTTCGCGGTGCGGCTCGCCGCGCCCGTCGCCGCGGTCCTCGACCACTGCGTCGAGCGCGGCATCGCCGCCGGTTACCCGCTCGGGCGCGAGTACCCCGAGCACGAGGACGGCCTGCTGGTCGCGATCACCGAGCGCCGCAGCCGCGAGCAGATCGACGAGCTGGCCGAGGCCCTGGGCGCCGCGATCGCCGGCTACCACGCCCACGACGCCTTCGTCTCCGGCGGGGCCGCGAAGGCGCCGGTCTCGGGGGGCGTCGCATGAGCGCCCCGACCGCCGAGACGCCGATGCAGCGTGAAAAGGCGCGGACGATCTACGAGAAGTCGAAGCCCGGACGCCGCGCCGCCGTCCTCCCCGACGCCGGCGTCCCCGAGCAGCCGCTGGAGGCGCTGGTCCCGGCGCACCTGCTGCGCGCCGAGCCGCCGCGGCTGCCGGAGATCGCCGAGCCGGAGATCGTCCGCCACTACAACAAGCTCTCGCGCCGCAACTTCGACCTCGACAGCGGCTTCTACCCGCTCGGCTCCTGCACGATGAAGCACAACCCGCGGCTCAACGAGCGGGTCGCGGCGCTGCCCGGCCACGCCCGCCTCCACCCGGCCCAGGACCCGCGCCGGGCCCAGGGGGCGCTGGAGCTGATGTGGCTGCTGCAGGGCTCGCTGGCGGAGATCTGCGGCCTGCCGCACGTCAGCCTGCAGCCCTCCGCGGGCTCTCACGGCGAGCTCGCCGGCCTGCTGCTGACCCGCGCCTTCCACGCCGACCGCGGCGAACAGCGGACCAAGGTGCTGGCGCCCGACACCTCGCATGGCACCAACCCGGCCTCGGTGACGATGGCCGGCTACGAGGTCGTCAAGGTGGCGACCAACGAGCGCGGTGGGGTGGAGATGGACGATCTGCGGGCGAAGATCGAGGAGGACCCGGACCAGGTCGCCTGCCTGATGCTGACCAATCCCAACACGCTTGGGCTCTTCGACGAGAACATCGCCGAGATCGCGACGCTGATCCACGCGGCAGGGGGGACGCTCTACTACGACGGCGCCAATCTCAACGCGGTGATGGGCCACTCGCGCCCCGGTGACATGGGCTTCGACATCGTCCACCTCAACCTCCACAAGTCGTTCAGCCAGCCGCACGGCGGCGGCGGTCCCGGGGCCGGCCCGATCGCCGTCTCCGACCGCATCGAGCCCTTCCTGCCGCGCCCGCAAGTGGTGCGGCGCGAGAGCGACAACGGCGGCGGGTCAAGCTACGACCTCGACTTCGACCGTCCCAAGTCGATCGGGCGCCTGCGCGGCTTCCAGGGCAACTTCGGCGTCTTCGTGCGCTCTTACGCCTACATCCTCAGCCTCGGCGCCGACGGCCTCGCCGAGGCCTCGGAGACCGCCGTGCTCAACGCCAACTACCTGAAGGCGCGGCTCGCCGCCGGCCGCGCCGGCGCGCGGCTGCCGATCGCCTTCGACCGCCACTGCATGCACGAGTTCGTCCTCTCCGGCAAGCCGATGAAGAGGGAGCTCGGCCTCGCGACCCTCGACCTCGCCAAGCGCCTGCTCGACTTCGGCTTTCACCCGCCGACCGTCTATTTCCCGCTGCTGGTCGAGGAGGCGCTGATGGTCGAGCCGACCGAGACCGAGACCAAGGAGAGCCTCGACGCCTTCGCCGACGCCGTCGAGCAGATCCTCGCCGAGGCCGAGCAGGACCCCGAGATCGCCAAGAGCGCCCCCTACACAACCCCCGTCCGCCGTCTGGACGAGGTCAAGGCGACCCGCAAGCCGGTAGTTCGGCAGGCGCTGTGAGCGACTGAGGCCCATCCCGGTAGGGGTTCCACTTAACTTTTTCGCGGATCGCCGCTGGCTGGCGCCTCGAAGCGCAGCGGCGAAAAAGTACAAGACGTTCCACCCCTACCGGGATGGGCCTCAGAGCTCCGGTAGCTCCTGCTCGAGCTCGAGGACGGGGGCGAAGAGGTCGCCGTGGTGCTCGATGCGGTCGAGAACTGCGTCAGCCTCGAAGACGAGGGTGCTGCCGTCGCCGGAGTCGGCGGCAGCCTCGACCTCGTCCCATGTGAGTGGGGTCGAGGCGGTTGGGCGTTCGCGGGCGCGCAGGGAGTAGACGGCGATCGTCGTTTTGCTGCGGTGGTTCTGAGACCAGTCGACGAAGACCTTGCCGCCTCGTTCGACTTTTTTCATTTTCGAGACCACCAGGTCCGGGGTCTGCTTTTCGAGCAGCTGGGCGATCGCTTTGGCGAACGGTTTGGTCGTCTCGTAGTTGACCTTTTTGCTGTTGAGGGGGACGTAGACCTGCATCCCCTTGGAGCCGGAGGTCTTCGGGAAGGACTGGACGCCGAAGTGGCCGAACATGTCGCGCAGCCGCAGCGCCACCCGGCAGCAGTCGACGACGTCGGCCGGCGGCCCCGGGTCGAGGTCGAAGGCGAGCACGGTCGGCCTGGTCGGCGCCCGGCCGAGCGAGAGCGAGGGGTGCAGCTCGATCGCCGCCAGCTGCGCCATCCAGACCAGGGTCGGGCGGCCGTCGCAGACGCAGAAGTCGATGTTGCCGGCGTTGGGGCCGGCGCGCACGTTCGTCGTTTTGACCCATTTGGGCCGGTGCTTGGGGCAGCGCTTCTCGAAGAAGGCGGAGTCGAGGTCCTCGACGCCTTCCGGGAAGCGGCGCAGGGTCACGGCGCGCCCTTTCAGGTGGGGCACCATCGCCTCGGCCACCTTGGCGTAGTAGTCGACCACCTCGCCCTTGCTGAAGCCGGCCTGCGGGTAGAGGACCTTGTCGAGGTTGGTGAGCTTCAGCTCACGCCCGTCGACCTCGACCACCCGGCTCGTGGCCACGGCTATTTAGAGGACTTCGCTTTGGAGCGGGAGGCGGAGCGTTTCTTCGGCTTCGCCGCGGCTTTCGCTTTTTTGGCGGGCGCTTTGCGTTTCTTCGCCGCCGGTTTCGGCTTCGTGGCCTTCTCGCCCTTGACCGCGGCGATGCTCTCCTCCAGCGCCGCCATCAGGTCTGGTGCCTTGGTCGCCTGTGGGGCCTCGCCCTCGGGCGCGACGATCTCCTTGCCTTCGGCCTTGCGTTCGATCAGCCCCAGCAGCTGCTCGCGGTACTCGTCGCGGTAGCCGCTCGGGTCGAACTCGGTGCTGAGCGACTCGATCAGCTGCTCGGCCATCTCCTGCTCTTTCTTGGCGACCTTGGGCGCCTTGTCCGGCAGCACCTCCTCCAGCTCGCTGGCCGGCACGACCTCGTCGGCGAAGCGCATCGTCGTCAGCGTCAGCACGCCACCCGAGGTGCGGATCGCCGCCAGGTGCTCCTTGTTGCGGAAGACGAAACGGGCGATCGCCACCTTGCCGGAGGCCTTCATCGCCGCGGCCAGCAGCGAGTAGGCCTTCTCGGCGCCCTCGGCCGGCCCGAGGTAATAGGGGCTGTCGAAGTAGATCGGGTCGATCTCGTCGAGGTCGACGAAGTCCTGGACGTCGATCGCGCGGGTCTTCTCGGGCGCCAGCGCCGACATCTCGTCTTTGCTGATCGGCACGTACTGGCCGGGAGTCACCTCGTAGGCTTTGATGATCTCCTCGTAGGGGACCTCCTCGTCGGTGCCCTCGGCGACCCGGCGGTGTTTGATCCGGGCGCTGTCGGAGCCGCGGATCTCGCGCAGGGCGATGTTGCGCCGGGCGACGGCGCTGTAGAGCTTGACGGGCACGTTGAGCAGCCCGAAACTGATCGAGCCGCTCCAGATCGCTCTAGCCATGGACGGTCACCTACCCGGATTGAACCAATCAATCGCGCCCCTGGCCAGCGGCGGCGTCGGTGCGGCAGCCATCTTGCGTCGCCCTAGACTCGGACCGTGTCCCGCCAACAGCGCCTAACGCTGGTCGCGACGATCCTTGGCTCCACGGTCGTCTTCCTCGACAGCACGGTCATCAACGTGGCGCTGCCGGCGATCAGCGACGACCTCCACGCCGGCCTGGCCGGGCAGCAGTGGGTGGTCGAGGCCTACATGCTGACGATGGTCTCGCTGCTGCTGGTCGGCGGCTCGCTCGGCGACCAGTTCGGGCGGCGGCGGATGTTCGTCGCCGGGCTCGTCGCCTTCGGCGCCACCTCGGCGCTCTGCGCGATCTCGCCCTCGGACGAGTTCCTGATCGGGGCGCGCGCCCTGCAGGGGATCGCCGGGGCGTTGCTGGTGCCCGGCTCGCTGGCGATCGTCGCCGCCACCTTCGAGGGCGCCGAGCGCGGCAAGGCGGTCGGCACCTGGACGGCCTGGACGGGGATCGCCACCGTGTTCGGTCCGGCCGGGGGCGGCGCCCTGATCGGGCTGCTCTCCTGGCGGGCGATCTTCTGGGTCAACCTGCCGCTGATCGCCGTGACCGTGGCGCTGACCCTGCGCGCGGTCGAGGAGAGCCGCGACCCGGATGCCTTCCGCGGCATCGACTGGCCCGGGATCGGCCTCTCCGCGGTTGGGCTCGGCGGCCCCGTCTTCGCCCTGATCGAGCAGCCGACCCATGGCTGGGGCGATCCATTGGTCTGGGTGCCGTTGATCGGCGGCATCGCCTGCTTCGCCCTCTTCCTGTTCTGGGAGGCGCGCGCCCGCCATCCGATGCTGGACTTCGGCCTCTTCCGGATCCGCAACTTCGCGGTCGCCAACCTGACCACCCTGGCCGCCTACGGGGGGCTGATCGGCGGCCTCTTCTTCGTCGGCCTCTACCTCCAGCAGGTGGTCGGCTACACGGCTCTGGAGGCCGGCTTGGCGACGACGCCGATCTCGGTCCTGCTCTTCCTCCTCTCGCCCCGCTTCGGCCGGCTCGCCTCCGGCACCGGCCCGCGGCTGCCGATGACCGCGGGCCCGATCGTCGCCGGCCTCGGCCTGCTGGCGATGCTGCGGGTCGGTCCCGACGCCGGCTACCTCGCCGACGTGCTGCCGGCGATCCTCGTCTTCGGCCTCGGCATGTCGGCGACGGTGGCGCCGCTGACCGCGACCGTGCTCGACTCGGTCGCCGAACGCCGGGTCGGGATCGCCTCCGGTGTCAATAACGGCGTCTCGCGGGTCGCCGGGCTGCTGGCGATCGCCGTGCTCGGCGCCGTCATCTCCGCCCACTTCGGCACGGTCCTCGACAGCAAGCTTGGGGATCGACCGCTCAGCCCGGCGGCGGAGAAGACCGTCGCCGACGCCAAGGCGCAGCCACTCGCGGTGCCCGGCGCCAAGCGCCTGCCGCCGGCCGAAGCGACCCGCATCCACGCCGCCGCCGCCGACGCTTCGACCTCCGCCTTCCACCTCGGCGTCCTGATCGCCGCCGTGCTGATGATCCTCGGCGGGATCGCCTCCGGCCTCGGGATCGAAAACCCGCGCCACAAGGTCGACCCCAACTCTGAGGAAAGGGCGTCAACGCAGCCCGCTTGAGGCGGGATGGGGTGCCCCTCAACCGAACCTCCCGCAGTTCGTGAGGGCGAGGGGCACCCCGTCCCGCCCCCCAAATAGGCTGCCTCCATGCCCGCCCCGATCATCTTCTCCGGCATCCAGCCGACCGGCCGCAAGCACCTCGGCAACTACATTGGCGCGATCCGCCAGTACGTCGAGGGGCAGGAGCGCGGCGAGCCGGCGATCTTCTGCATCGTCGACCTGCACGCGATCTCGGTCGCCTACGACCCGGTCGAGCTGCGCGAGCGCGTCTACGACACCGCCGCGATCCTGCTCGCCGCCGGCCTCGACCCGGATCGCTGCATCTTCTTCCGCCAGTCCGACGTGCGCGAGCACACCGAACTGACCTGGTTGTTGTCGGCCGTGACCGCCCACGGCGACCTCAACCGCATGCACCAGTTCAAGGAGAAGTCGGCCCGCCAGCGCGAGCTGGTCTCGGCGGCGCTCTTCTACTACCCGGTGCTGATGGCCGCCGACGTGCTCGCCTACCGCGCCACCGAGGTCCCGGTCGGCGACGACCAGCGCCAGCACGTCGAGCTGATGCGGGAGATCGCCCACCGCTTCAACGAGCGCTTCGGCGAGACCCTGGTCGTGCCCGAGTTCCGCATCCCCGAGGTCGGCGCCCGGATCATGGACCTGCAGGAGCCGGAGCGGAAGATGTCGACGACCAGCCCGACCGAGGCGGGCACCGTCTTGGTCCTCGACGAGCCGGCGGCGATCCGCAAGAAGCTCGGCAGCGCCGTCACCGACTCCGGCCGCGAGGTTCGCCGCGGTCCGGACAAGGCCGGGATCGCGAACCTGATCGACATCCTCGCCGTCGCCCGCGGCATCTCCCAGGATGAGATCGAGCGCGAGTTCGACGGCGCCGGCTACGGCGACTTCAAGAAGGCCGTCGCCGAGGCGGTCGTCGAGCTGCTCGCGCCGGTCCGCGACCGCTACGCCGAGCTGCGCCCCGGCGAGGCGGCGCTGGACGCGGTGCTGGCCGCGGGGGCGGAGAAGGCGCGCGCGATCGCCGCCGTCACGCTCGCCGACGTGCGCGAGCGCATGGGCTACGGCTGCGGATAAATCCGCCCGTCTCCTCTGCTCCCGCTCCTCGCAGAGAGTCAGATGGCGATGCTCGTCGCTCCCGCGTCCGGGGCGGGCGGGTGGGCATCCAAGCCGGGCGTTACCTTCCACCCGTGGCCGTTGCGGATCTAGACCTCGACCTCGACATCTTCGCCGGGCCGTTCGACCTCTTGATGGCGGTCGTCCTGCGCGAGGAGATCAGCCTGCTCGACCTGCAGCTGGGCGAGGTCGTCGTCGCCTATATCGAGCACCTCGAGAGCGAGGGTGAGCTGGAGCTGGAGGTGGCGACCGAATTCCTGGTCCTGATCGCGGCGCTGCTGGAGCTGAAGTCGCGGCTGATGCTGCCGGGCCCCGAGGACGAGCTCGACGACCTCAGCCCCGAAGAGGCGATCGAGGAGCTGGTCGCGCGGATGCTCGAGTACCGGCGCTACCGCGACGCCTCCTCGGTCATCGCCGACCGCTTCGAGAGCCAGCGCGGCTACCTGTATCGCTCGGCGCCGCTGCCGCT
>Ga0193706_1000658_pt1 | contig 18220 bp, 12 predicted proteins | sample U3c1metaG_FD_160130 | JGI IMG/M metagenome (GOLD analysis project Ga0193706, IMG submission 160130) | Soil microbial communities from a riparian zone of the East river system, Colorado, United States - U3c1 | ecosystem: Environmental > Terrestrial > Soil > Riparian zone | place: USA: East River... | reverse complement strand
AGCGTTTTCTCAAAGCTTCACGGCTCGAGGCCCGCGGCGCCCATGGGGCAAGGCTACAGCAAAAATAGCGATCCCGAGCGCCGCGCGCAGGTGCTGAAGGCAGCCGAAAAGCTGCTCCGACACTACGGGCCCGCCAAAACCACGATCGGCGACATCGCACGGGAAGCGGGTATCGGCGTGGGCAGCGTCTACCTGGAGTTCTGCTCCAAAGACGACATCGTGGCGGAGCTGGCGCGGCGCCGGCACGATCGCGTGCTGCAAGCGATGCGTCGCGCGGCCGAGCAGGGAACCTTTGCCAGGCGCCTGGCTGCCGCGCTCGAGGCGCGGGTCATAGAAATGCTCGAGATGTCTCGCGAAGGCGCCCACGCTTGCGACCTCGTGTTGTGTTCGGCGGGCGCGGTAAAGGTGGCGTACGGCCGCTTCCGCTCGGAGGAACTCGCGTTCGTGGCCGAGCTCCTGGAGGCTGGGTCGGAGTCCGGGGAGTTCCAGGTTTCCGCCCCATTCGAGGCCGCGGAGCTCCTGCAGCGCGTCTACGCGACCTTCTCCCCTCCCTGGCTGTTCGAAGGCGAACGCGTGCAGACCTTGCGGCTGCTTGCCGCCATGACGGACCTGGTGTTGCGCGGCCTGCTAGCGCGCGCCGAGGCACGGGCCAGCGCCAACGCTCCGCGGCCACGAAGCGCCGCGCGCCGCGCTAGGGAATAGCGGCTCCGCGCGCTCGGTTCTTAGAAACGGCGAGCACAGTCAGACGGCGTGCCGGTCCGGCCGAGCGACCGCGGCCCCGATTTGTCTTCGATTTCCCCGTCCCGTCCCCGCCGCAAAATCTGCGTCGGGCGCCCTTGACTGAGCGTTGAACAGATTTAGTTTTCATTCACAGCTCAATTCAGAGCTTCGAACCAAGGAAGCCCGCAAATGACCACGCTGCGTGGCGGCGCACCCGTGCCGTCGTCTCCTTTTCCCGTGCTGCCCCTGCGCACGGGCATGTTGTTCCCAGGCACGACTACGACGTTCAGCGTCGGGCGTCCGCGTTCGATTGCCCTCCTGCACGCGCTGCACGTCGGCGACGTGATCGGCGTTGCGACTCAGCGCGACTCGTCGAACCTCGATCCCAAGCTGGAGGACCTGCATCCCACGGGCACGTTTGCCCGAGTAGCGCAGATCGCACGCCAGAATGATCGTGCGTACCGCGTCGTGCTCGAGGGGCTGGGCCGCTTCGCGCTGGAAGCGCTCGATGAAACGGAGCCATACTGGAAAGGCTCGGGGCAAAGCGTACCGGACGTCCAAGCGGACGATCCCGAAGCGCGCCTGCTCGCGGAGGCACTGCGCGATCGCATCACGGACGTGGTGCAGCACTCGGGCGGCGCGCTCGAGCAAATCCCCACACTGGACAACGACCCGGGCCTGTTCGCCGATCGGGTATCGGCGGCCTTGGTGCTGAACCAAGAGCAGGCTGCGGAGTTGATCTCCACTGCCAACGTGCCCGAGCGCTTGCGCAAGGTGCTCGTGTTCTTGAGCCAGGCTCAAACCGTGGCGGAGCTCCGCACCAAGATCGACAAGGACGTGCGAGAGCAATTCGGCAAGCACCAGCGCGAAGCCATCCTGCGCGAGCAGCTCAAGGCAATTCGCAAAGAGCTGGGCGATAGTGAGGAGGAAGACGCCGACGGCCTGCGCAGCAAGCTCGATGCGGCTGATTTGCCCGAGGAACCTCGCAAAATCGCCGATCGTGAGCTGCGCCGGCTCGAGTCCATGCAGGGCCAGGGGCCCGAGGCCAACGTCATCCGCACGTACCTCGAATGGATCGCGGATCTGCCCTGGTCCAAGCGCGCCGGGGTGAACCACGATCTGGATGGCATTGCCGCGCAGCTGGATGCCGATCACGCCGGGCTTCAAGACGTAAAGAAACGCATCTTGGAGCACATGGCAGTGCACAAGCTGTCGGGCAATCCCCGCGGGACCATCCTGGCCTTCGTGGGTCCGCCCGGCGTGGGCAAGACGTCACTCGGACAGAGCATCGCGGACGCCACGGGCCGCCCGTTCGTGCGCATCTCGCTTGGTGGTGTGCGTGACGAAGCGGAGATCCGCGGTCACCGCCGCACGTACATCGGATCGCTGCCCGGACGCATCCTGCACGGTCTGCGCAAAGCGGGTGTGAAGAACCCAGTGATGCTGCTCGACGAGATCGACAAGTTGTTCTCCGGTTGGGCCGGAGCACCCGAGGCCGCGCTGCTGGAGGTGCTCGATCCAGAGCAGAACAAGGCGTTCACGGATCACTATCTGGAAGCGCCGTTCGATCTCTCGGAGGTAATGTTCGTGTGCACGGCCAACACCCTCGAGACCATCTCGGGCCCGCTCCGCGATCGCCTCGAGATCATCGAGCTCAGCGGCTACACCGAAGCAGAGAAGCTCGGCATTGCGCGCCGGCATCTGCTGCCGAAGCGCCTCAAGGACAACGGCATTCCAGAAGGTGTCCTCACGCTGACGGACCGCGCGCTCGGTTCGGTCATCCACGACTACACGCGAGAAGCCGGGGTACGGCAGCTCGATCGCGAGCTTTCACGGCTGGCGCGCTCCATGGCCCTCGAGGTAGCGCGCAAGACGGACGATGCCGCGCTCAGCGTAGTCGTGGACGATGACGTCGAGCGATTCCTCGGCAAGCCACGCTTTCATAGCGAGCTCGCCGAGCGCACGGCCGTGCCGGGCGTCGCCACGGGACTCGCTTGGACACCGGTGGGCGGCGACATCCTGTTCGTCGAGACCTCCAGGATGCCGGGCAAGGGCAAGGTGGAGATCACGGGCCAGCTCGGCGACGTCATGAAGGAGTCGGCGCGCGCTGCGCTCAGCTATGTGCGCAGCCACGCCGCCGAATTGGACATCGAAGCGAGCGTTCTGGATCACACGGACTTGCACATCCATGTGCCGGCCGGCGCCGTACCCAAGGACGGGCCGTCCGCCGGAGTGACGATGTTCACGGCTCTCGCCTCCGTGCTCACGGGCCGGCGTGTTCGCTCCGACACGGCGATGACCGGAGAAGTCACGCTGCGCGGGCGAGTGCTTCCCGTGGGCGGCATCAAGGCCAAGGTACTGGCCGCACACCGGGCCGGTATCCGGCGCGTGATCTTGCCGCTCAAGAACCAGCGAGACGTGGAGGAAGTGCCCACTGAGACGCGCGCGGAGCTCGAGTTCGTGTTCGTGTCCGACATGAGCGAGGTGCTGTCTGCCGTGCTCGAGAGCGAGCGGGGCGCGGGAGCCAGCGTAGAAAACCTGCCCGGCAACGAGAGCAGCCAGGACACCGTGATCGCTGCGGCGTGACTCCAACTGTGTTTGCCTCGGGCGCGTTCGGTTTCCACCATCCCGGCGCGTCCGAGGCTTTTTTCATTCATGGGTCAGCGGGGCGCAGATCGCTCAGCCGCTGTATTTTCCAGAGCTCCGGGAAAGCCGCCGCGCACGCGAGCACGATCAGACAGGTGCCCACGCCGCCCACGAGCACCGCCGGGACCACGCCGAGCCATGCAGCGGTGACGCCGGATTCGAACTCGCCGAGCTCGTTGGACGCTCCGATGAACACCAGATTGACGGCGCTGACCCGCCCCCGCATCGAATCCGGCGTGGTGAGCTGCACCACGGTGTGTCGCACGAAGACGCTGACCATGTCGGACGCGCCCGCCACGAACAACACCAACAGCGAGACCACGAAGCTACGGGACAGTCCGAAGGCGATCGTACACAGCCCGAACATCCCCACGCAGGCGAACATGATCTTGCCCGGCCGCCGCTCGAGCGGCCTGAACGCCAGGAGGATTGCGATCACCGCGGCCCCAGCGCCGGGCGCGCTGCGCAGAGCGCCCATACCCGCCGGGCCCACGCGCAGAATGTCCTGAGCAAACACCGGCAACAGCGCGACCACTCCGCCGAGCAGCACCGCGAACAGATCCAGGGAAATCGAGCCCAGGATGATCTTGCTTTTCCAGACGTAGCGCACTCCGGCGAGCAGGCGCGAAAGCGACGCGGCGCCCGCTTCTGGAACCTGGTGCGGCGGGCGCAGGCAGAACGTGAACAGCACTGCGCCGAGCTCGAGCGCGGCGCAGCCGACGTACACGTGGGCTGCGCTGCCGCTCAAGCTGTAGAACAAGCCGCCCAACGCAGGCCCCGCGATCGTTGCGACTTGCCAGATGGACGAGCTCCAGGCGACGGCGTTCGCGAAGTGGGCGGTGGGAACCAGGTTCGGCATCAGCGCCGAGCTGGCCGGCCCCGCGAATGCGCGCGCTGTGCCGACCAGGAACAGTACGGCGTAGGCCCAGCGGATGCTGACGTCGGTGGCGAACGTCAACGCCAAAAGACCCAGTGAGCACAGCGCCAAGAGCGATTGGCAGCCGAGCAGTACGCGCCGTCGATTCAGGCGGTCCGCTGTGTGCCCCGTGAACAGCGCGAACACGATCGCCGGCAGGAACTCGGCGAGGCCCACGTAGCCGAGATCGAGCGGGTTCTTCGTCCGCGAGTAGATCTGCCAGCCCAGCGCGACGCCCTGCATTTGCAGGCCGATGGTCATGCACAGCCGCGCCGCCTGGTAGAGCCGAAAGTCTCGGTGTTCGAAAGCCGCTAGCGCGGCCCCCGGCTGGCCACTGACCATGAAGAGGCGGCTATACCAGAGGACGTGGTGTCCGTGTGGGGCATCAGTTACCAAGGGCCCGAACCAGTCTGTCGCGCGGCAGCGCACAGTGATTAGATTCGAGCGCCAGCATGAACGACACACCGCCCGCTCCCGAGCCGGAGCAAGCCGAGCCCGAAGCTTCCCAGATCGTAGTCGCCAGCCAAGTGTACCCGGCGCGGCTGCCCGTGATCGCCATCCCGAACCGCCCCGTGTTCCCGAAGATGGTAACGCCGCTCGTGCTCGAACGGCCCGAGCAGCTCGCGCTCTTCGAGCAGGGTCCCGACGCCAAGCAAACTCTCGTTGGGCTCGTGCTGCGACGTCCCGACGACGAAGCCGAGCCCACGTCCGTGATCGACATGGATGCAGGTCGCGCGAACGGCGCGAACGGCGGGGGCGTCGATGTGCTCGCTTCGGATCTGTACCGGGTCGGAGTCGTCGCGCAGGTGCTGAAGCTGCAGAGGTCCGAGCAGGGCCCGCCCGCGGTACTCCTCGGTGCGCTCGATCGCTTCGAGATACGGCGCACTTTGCAGCGCGCACCGCAGATCGTGGCCGAGGTTTCTTACCTCTACGAGCCGAAGCTCGCGCCCAGCAACGAGCTCCGCGCGTACGCACTCGCCGTGATCAACTCGATCAAAGATTTGATCGTGCAAAATCCGCTGTTCAAGGAAGAGCTCAATCTGCTCATCAACCAGGGCAGCTTCGAGGAACCCGGGCGGCTGGCGGACTACGCCGCTTTCCTGACCAGCGCACCCGGACCCAAGCTCCAGGAAGTACTCGAGACGCTGGACGTGCGTGCGCGGCTCGAGAAAGTCCTCGAGCTCCTGCGCCACGAGCTCGAGATCAGCCGGCTGCAGAGCAAGCTGCGCCAGGAAATGGAAGAGCGCGTCAATGAGCAGCAGCGCGAATTTTTGCTGCGGCAGCAGCTCAAGGCGATCAAAAAGGAGCTCGGTCTCGAAAAGGACGACAAGGATACCGAGATCCAGCGCTTCACGGATCGCTTGAAGACGCGCTCGCTCTCCGAAGAGGCGCAATCGCGCACCGACGAAGAAGTCGAGAAGCTCAAAGTGCTCGAGCCGAGCTCGCCCGAGTACAACGTTACGCGCAATTACCTGGATTGGCTGACGGTGCTGCCCTGGGGCGTGAACGGCGCGGCGGAGGTTTCCATGGAAAGCGCGCGCGCCAGCCTCGACGAGAATCACTACGGGCTCGACGACGTGAAGGCCCGCATACTCGAGTTCATCGCGGCGGGCCTGCTGCGCGGCGGCAACTTCGGCGGCTCGATCATTTGTTTGGTGGGTCCACCAGGCGTCGGAAAGACGTCAATCGGTCGGTCGATTGCCAAGGCGCTCGGTCGCGAGTTCTATCGCTTCTCGCTCGGCGGTATGCGCGACGAAGCGGAGATCAAGGGTCACCGGCGTACGTATATCGGGTCGATGCCCGGCAAATTCCTGCAAGCGCTGCGCACTTGCAAGACGCAAAACCCGGTGATCATGCTGGACGAAATCGACAAGGTGGGCGCCAGCTACCGAGGTGATCCGGCATCCGCGCTGCTGGAGGCGCTGGATCCGGAGCAAAACCGCGAGTTTTTGGATCACTATCTGGACGTGCGTTTCGATCTTTCGAACGTGCTGTTCGTGTGCACGGCCAATCAGCTCGATACCATTCCCGCACCGTTGCTCGATCGCATGGAAGTGATCCAGCTCAGCGGCTACATCCTGGAGGAGAAGCTCGCGATCGCCGAACGCTTCCTCGTGCCGCGTGAGCTTGCCGAGCTCGGCTTGAAGGGCAAGGTCAGCATCTCGCGCGCGGCGCTGCGCTCGGTAATCGAGGGCTACGCGCGGGACGCGGGCCTGCGCAGCCTGGAGCAGAACGTCAAAAAGCTCGTGCGCAAGAGCGCGGTGACGGTGCTCGAAGAAAAGCCGGAGAGCATTCGCATCGGCCCGGAGGAGGTGGAAAAGCTGCTCGGCAAACGCCTGTTCAGCGAGGAGCACGCCTACAGAAGGCCGATCCCCGGGGTGGTGATGGGTCTGGCCTGGACGAGCATGGGCGGCGACACGCTGTTCGTGGAAGCCACGAAGGTAGCGGGCAGACCCGGCTTCAAACAAACCGGCCAGCTCGGAAAAGTGATGATCGAATCTTCCGAGATTGCGTACACGCTGGCGCGCGCGCTCTGCGCAAAGAAGAAGAGCTGTCAGGGTTTCTTCGACGAACACTTCGTGCACTTGCACGTACCCGCCGGAGCAACTCCCAAGGACGGCCCCTCCGCAGGCGTCACCATGGCGGCGGCGCTTTACACGCTGGCGCGTAACAAGCCCATCCAGCCCGGCTTCGCCATGACCGGTGAGCTAGACCTGAGCGGCCACGTGTTGCCGGTCGGCGGCATCAAGGAGAAGGTCATCGCCGCCAAACGCGCCAAGGTGAAGAGCCTGGTGCTGCCCAAGGCCAATGAACCCGACTTCGAGCGCCTCCCCGAGCACATAAAGAAGGGTCTGGAAGCCCACTTCGTAGCCACGTTCGAAGAAGTGATCCGGCTCTGTTTGAGCTGAGCGCTCACTTCACGTGCAGGCCGCACTCGCGCTTGGTGGCCTCTTCCCACCACCAGCGGCCCGCGCGTTCGTGTTCGTGCGGGAGCACGGCGCGCGTGCACGGTTCGCAGCCGATCGAACGGAAGCCCTTTTCGTGCAGTGGATTGTACGGCACCTGCTGATCGACGATGTACGTCCACACCTCGTCAGCGGTCATATTGGCGAGCGGATTCAGCTTGATGAGCGCGCCGCTCTTGCCGACATTTCCGCTGTCATGCTGGATCACGGCGATCTCTCCGCGCGTAGCCGGGCTCTGGTCCTTGCGCTGTCCGGTGATCCAGGCGCGGTACTGAGTGAGCGCGCGGCGCAGCGGCTCCACCTTGCGGATGCCGCAGCACTCGCCGTGGCCGTCTTCGTAGAAGCTGAACAAGCCCTTCTGGCGAACCAGGTTTTCGAGCGGCAGCGGCTCCGGGTACATGGCCTGAACCTCGATGCCGTAGTGTTTGCGTACGGTCTCGATGTACTTGTACGTCTCCGCGTGCAGCCGCCCGGTGTCGAGTGAGAACACCGAGAACGGCAGGCCCGTCTTGCTCGCCATGTCGATGAGCACGATGTCTTCGGCGCCGCTGAACGCGATCGCGCAATCACGACCGAAGCGTTCCAGACCCCAGCGCACGATCTCCGCAGCAGGCCGGTTTGCGTAGTCGGCGGCCAAGCCCGCGAGCTGGCCGAGCTCGGGTGCCGCCGCTGCTGCCGGGCTCGCTGACGGCTGCAGCTCGTCGCGAATGAGCCGGAGCACGCTGTCGTAAACGCGAGGCTCACCCGCGTCCGGGGTGACGATGAAGAAGGGAGCGAGGTCGACGCCATGCTGCCGAGCCAGACGCATGCCGGGACTGTCGGGATCTCCCTCGATGGCCCACACCACGTCGTGGACTCGGTCCCACAGGCCCCGGTTCTGGAGCAGCTCCTGGGCTTGCAGGCATTTCCTGCAGGGTTCGCCGTTCGCCAGCTGCTTCTTGACCATCGTTACGCGCATGGAAACCTTACGATTTTTCTTGAAAAGGCCCGTGTTTACGCCAATAAGCCACGGTCACGCTAGCACCGCGAGTCCGGTAATGCTTGCGCGCCCGGCCAGGCAAGGCAATACGGTCGCCCCCGATAGGCCAGGAACGATCATGTCGGTCAACGTCATTCTCGAACTCTACGTTTTCATTCTTGCGGGTGTCGTCGGCTATCAAGTCATCACACGCGTGCCGCCGCTTCTGCACACGCCGCTGATGTCGGCCACCAATGCCATCTCCGCGATCTCACTCGTGGGATCTCTGGTGGCCGCAGGCGCGGATCGCAATATGGTGACCACCGTTTTGGGCGTCATCTCGGTGACGGCCGCGACCATCAACGTGGTGGGCGGGTTCTTGATCACCGATCGCATGCTCAAGATGTTCAAGCGTCCCGGCAAGAGCGAGGCACGCTGATGGCACGCACTCTGTTCATCGAGGGCAGCTACCTGCTCGCGTCGGTGCTGTTCATCCTGGGTCTGAAGAGCCTGACGAAGCCGGACAAGGCGCGCCGCGGCATGAATCAGGCTGCGCTCGGCATGCTGCTCGCCATCGTGGGCACGCTCGTGAACCACGAGATCGTGCGTTACGACTGGATCTTGGGCGGCCTCGTGCTCGGCACGCTGATTGGCTACCCGCTCGGTATGTACGTGCCGATGACGGCGATGCCGCAGCGCATCGCCATCTCGCACATGTTCGGCGCGCTGGCGGCCACGCTGGTGGGCGTGGCCGAGTACTACAGCCATAGCCATCACCTGGGCAAAGGCCAGATGGCGGCGCTGGGCTTCGAAGTCATGTTCGGCGCCCTGACCATCAGCGGCAGCTTCATGGCGTTCGCCAAGCTCCAGGAGCTGATGACGGGCCGGCCGATCACGTACCGCGGGCAGAACCTGATGAATATCAGCCTGTTTTTCGGCACGCTCGCCATCTTCGTTTACCTGATTTTCAACCCCGGCAACGCGCTGCTCTTCTACGTGATGATCGCGTGCTCGGTGCTGTTCGGCTTCCTCCTGGTGCTGCCGATCGGCGGCGCGGACATGCCGGTCGTGATTTCGCTCATGAACTCGTATGCGGGGCTCGCCAGCTCGGCCACGGGCTTCGTGATCGGCAACAACGTGCTGATCATCGCCGGCGCGCTGGATGGCGCATCGGGCTTCATTCTGTCGATCATCATGAGCAAGGCCATGAATCGGTCGTTCGCGAACGTGCTGTTCGGAGCGTTCGGCAGCGCGCCCGAAGCCGGGCCGGCCAAAACGACGGAAGGACTCAGCGTGCGTTCCGTCACGGTGGAGGACGCCTCCGTGCAGCTCGCGTATGCGCGCCGTGTGATCGTGGTGCCCGGCTACGGCATGGCTGTCGCGCAGGCACAGCACGAGCTGCGCGATCTGGCGGATCTGATCGAACAGAACGGCGGCGAGGTGAAGTACGCGATTCATCCGGTGGCAGGCCGCATGCCCGGCCACATGAACGTGCTGCTCGCCGAAGCGCACATCGCGTACGACAAGCTCAAGGACATGGATGAGATCAACGACGAGTTCGCGGACGCCGACGTGGCGCTCGTGATCGGCGCCAATGACGTCGTCAATCCCGCCGCGCGCAACGACAAGTCGAGTCCGATTTACGGGATGCCGATCCTGAACGTGGATCACGCCAAGAGCATCATCGTGATGAAGCGCAGCATGAACCCCGGCTTCGCCGGCATCGAGAACGAGCTCTTCTACGACCCCAAGACAGCGATGCTGTTCGGGGACGGCAAGGCGTCCTTGGTCAAGCTGGTCGCCGAAGTGAAGAACCTGAAGGAAGCTCGCGCGGCCGCTTGAGGGCGCGGGCCGGGTTCCGGGGAAGCTCGGGCCGGATCTGGGCGTATGCTGGAGTCGTGCTACTTTTGAGTGGCGGGAGACTTCTGCGTGCAGGATTCACGGTCGAAAATACTAGTGGGCTCGTTGATGTTGGGCGTCTTGCTGGCGGGTGCGCCCGCGGCACGAGCGGCGCCCAAGGCGGAAACGGAGTCCTACACGGTCACGCTTTCTGCGCAGCGTAGCTACAAGGTGGGGCAGCCCGGCTTCGTGGAGCTGGTGATCGCTGCAAAGCCCGGCTTCAAGATCAACGATCAGTACCCCACCAAATTCGTCGCGGATCCAGCGCCGGCAGGTGTGACGATTCCGGAGAAGACGCTGCGCGGTGGCCGAGGCGCGTTCACTCCGAAGCGCGGAGTCTTGAAGCTCAAGTTGATTCCGAGCAAACGTGGCAGCGCGCGTATCAGCGGCAACGCGGCCTTCAGCGTCTGCAACGAGACGGCGTGCATCGTGGGCAAGAAGCATCTCGACGTGGTCGTGACGATCCTCTGAGCCCGTCAGATCGTCTGGGGCAGTGACCGCCGCGTGGGTCGCACGTGTTTCGGCTCGAGTGCAGCGACCACTCATGCAGTGACTGAGGGAGCCGCGCACAACTCGGCAGAGCGTCGAGGAAAGCCGGCGTGACGCTCACTCGGAAACGTGCGGCGAGCACTCGCCGCGGAGTGTGTGTCCATGTGCTCCATGTCGCACCAAACTCAGTAGCGTGGCTCGTTTTCGCTTTCCATGTGCGACGCCTTCGGGCATGAACGGGGGCGGTCGCAAAGGGCAGGCCCCGGCAAGCGGAGGGGAGGTCGTCATGGATCTCAAGGTGAGCTCGAAGGCCGCAACGCAATCAGAAGCTGCTGCCGCCGATCTACGCGGGCACGCACGAAACTCGCTGACACGCGAGCAACGGCGTTCGCGTAGAAAGCGCGCGGTGCGGGCGCGCACGATCTGCGTCAAACGCGTGAGCCGGCGTGAGCTGGAGCTCGGGCGAGAGCTCTACCCGGAGACGAGCGTGCCTCGGCCCGCGACGCGCGCCGAATGCGGATCCGTTCCGCGTCCGTGTCCGTTCGTTTCGTGCAAGCACCATCTGTATCTGGATGTTTCGCAGCGCACGGGTTCCATCAAACTGAACTTCCCCGACTTGGAGGTCTGGGAGATGTCCAGCTCGTGCGCGCTCGACGTCGCCGACGAGGGCGGTGCAACGCTCGAAAGCGTCGGATCGATTCTGAACGTGACGCGCGAACGCGTGCGCCAACTCGAGCTCGCAGCGCTGGCGCGGCTCACGACGGTTCGCGACATGAAACACCTACGCGACTGGATCGGCGAAGACTGAAATTTCGCGCAGGTTTGCGCGAAGGAGCGCGCTTGCGACGCCGCGCGAGCGCGTGGTAGGACGCTGTCCGGATTTGCTTTGCGTCGTCCCTTCCGCGTATCGAGATCCAATTACGAGATGCCCTTCTCCCCCGGATTTACCGGGCGAGCTCGCATTGATACTCGCGTGTACATCGCGCGTTCTGAGACCGCGGAAGCTTTAGTATTGCGGTAACAGAACGAGCTGCGGCATCCTTCGCGGTCTCGTCGTCGTTCCGAAACATTGCGCTGCTGCGCTCTTACTGCGGGCGCTCCCGCGAAAAGCAGCGAAAAGTAGCTTGCGTTGCCTCGTGTTGTTTTTTTATTCGTCGTACAAGATCGCACGTAGTCCCACAATGGGGCTTGCGGTGCGATATCACACTGATTTCATGCGGGTCCCTGCCGCGGGCGCGTCGTGCTACCGTGTAACATTCGGGACTTCAGCATGACTGAGCGGCAGAGAGTTCTCGGAGCAGCTCGGGTGTCGACCCCCGGACCAATCCTGCGGCGCGACTACGCGCCCGAGGACTTGATCGCGGGTAAATATCGCTTGGTCAGTCCCATCGCCACGGGCGGCATGGGCACCGTGTGGATCGCGCACAACATCGACTTGGACGTGCGCGTCGCACTCAAGTTGATCCGCACGGACGTGGCTGCGCCCATCGCGTCCGGCCGGCTGTTGCAGGAGGCGCGCGCCGCGGCGCGACTCGGTCATCCGGGTATCGTGCGCGTGTTCGATTTCGGCCAGGCGAACGACCAGGACCCGTTCATCGTCATGGAGCTGCTCGCCGGTGAAAGCCTGGCGCACACGCTCGAGCGTCGCACGCGCCTGAACGTGCACCGCGCGCTGCAGACGCTCTTGCCGATCGCGGACGCGCTTTCGGTCGCGCATTCCAAGGGCATCGTTCATCGCGATCTGAAACCCGAAAACATATTCCTTCACCGCACCGACACCGCCTCGGTACAGCCGAAGATCGTGGACTTCGGCATCGCGCGCCTGGGCCGCGAAGAGAACAAGCGGCTCACTCAGGACGGCATGGTGATGGGCAGCCCGGCGTACATGTCGCCGGAGCAAGCGCGCGGTCAGGAAGACGTGGATCATCGCGCGGACGTGTGGTCGTTCGCCGTGGTGCTCTACGAGACGATCACGGGAAAATTGCCGTTCGACGCGCCGAACAACTTCGCGCTCTTGCGCGCCGTAGTCGAAAAGGATCCGAAGTCCGTCGAAGAGCTCGGCGTGGGCGACGCGGAGCTCTGGAAAATCATCGAGCTTGCCCTGCGCAAGGACCGCGAAGAGCGCTGGCAATCCATGCGAGCGCTCGGCGGCGCGCTGGCGGAGTGGCTGGTGGCCCAAGGCGTCAAGAACGACGTCTGCGGAGGCTCGTTGAAGGCCGCCTGGCTGACCACGCCCGAAGAAGAGCGAGCGCGTTCGAGCGTGCCGCCGCCCTCGATCCCCTCCGGCCTCGAATTCCCGCCCCTGAATCCGCGCGAGCTCGTCACGATCGAGACCACGTCCGTTACGCTTTCGCCGCCATCCAAGAAGCGGAATCTCTGGAGAGCGGGCTTGATGGTCGGGGTGGGGCTTTTGGCCGCGAGCGGTTTTTGGTTCACGCGAGAGTACTTGGTGCGCGCGGCCGGGCCGCCCGCCGCGGCCGCTCAAGCGGTGAGTGGGAAGGCCGTGCTCGTGAAGCCAGTGAACCCGCAGCGCGCCGCGAGCACGACGGCAGCGACCCAGGCAGCGCAAGCTGAGCCGGGAAAAGCTCCGCCGCTTCCCGTAACCAGCGCCAAGGGCGCCGCCGTGAATCGCGTCAAGGGCGTAGGGCGCCGTTCGGCGTCGCGCGAGCGCCCGCGAAGCGCTGCCAGTGAGCTGAAGCTGCCCTACTGACGGGCGATGCGTCGTAATGTGTGACCGGCTCTCGATGCAGCGTACGTTCGCACGTTTAGCCGGCCTGCTCTGTTGCCTGAACCTCGCGCTGGCGGTGATCGGCTTCGCGCCGGTGGCGCGCGCGCAGGATGCGCCGTCGGAAGAGATTCAAGCCGAAGCCCGCGCGCGCTTGCGAGAAGGCGTCAAAGCCTACGAGGCCAAGCGCTACAAAGACGCCGTCGACGCGTTCTTGGCGGCCAACCGGCTCGTTCCGAACCCGGGACTGTCGTTCAATACCGCCAAAGCCTACGAAAAACTCGGCGATGCCGCCGGCGCCTTGTCGTTTTTTCGCGACTACCTGCGGCGCGCCCCGGACGCGTCCGATCGCGCCGAGGTCGAGCGCAAGATCAAGAAACTCGAGCAGCGCGTGCAGGCCAAGGGTCTGATGCAGCTGACGATCCTCTCGGTGCCGCTCGGCGGGACGGTGGTCCTGGACGGCCAACCCGTCGGTGTAACTCCCTGGACGGGGGAAATTGCTCCGGGGGAGCACGGCTTCCGCATCAAACTCGAGGGCTACCGGGATCACGAGCAGACGTTCGAGCTGCCGCGCGACCATGCATTGGATTTGAACGTCCAGCTCGAATCCGCGCCGCCTGAGGCAGCGGCACAGCCCGCGCGCACCCAGCAAGCCACAGAGTCGTACCCGGCGCCGCTGAGCCCCCAGGCGAGTGGGGAGGCGGTCGGGTCGCGGCGCGTGTCGGTGCCTACTTGGGCCGTGCTCGGCGCGGGCACTGCGGCGCTCGGCACTGCGCTCGGCTTCGAGCTGGCACGCCGCAGCGCCGAATCCGACGCCGAAGATGCAACGACGCAACTGGAAGCCATCGAGCACTACGAGACCATGCAGGGTCGCAGAGACGCGGCGCGCATCATCGCAGGGGTCGGCGGTGCAGCGCTGCTCACCGGCGCCGTCCTCTTGTACTTCGATCTGAGCTCCAAGAAAGACGGCGCGTCGAGCGAGCCTCGAGCCATGCTCTCGCGGCCCGGCATCGCCGTCGGCTGCGCACCGGGTGGGCTCGTTGCAAGAGGTAGGTTTTGAGCCGCGGCCAACCCTCGGCCCGTGCTCCGCGCGGCTGGCTGCTGCGCGTGCTCCTGGTGATCGCGCCGTTGATCGTGCTCTTCAATCTGGCCGCGGGCTGTGAGAGCAGCCTCGACGGCGAGTTCGAGGGCAAAGCCTGCGGCTCGGCCGGCCAGTGCGCGCCGGGCTACGAATGCGATCAGAGTCGCAACATGTGCCTGCGCAGCGGGACGCTCGGAACGGACGCAGGCGACTGCCCGTCGGGCCGGACGCGCTGCGGCGCGGAGTGCGTCGACCTCAAGCAGGACTCCGCGAACTGCGGCGCTTGTGGCGCGCGCTGCACGTCGCCGAGCGGCGCCAACGCCGTATGCAATCAGGGCACCTGCGATTTCGTGTGCAGCCCGCGTGAACGCTGCGGTGCCGACTGCGTGGCGCTCGACGCGGATGGCGAGAATTGCGCGCGCTGCGGCAACCTTTGCCCGGCGGTAGACAATGGCGCGCCCGCTTGTAAGAGCGGACAATGCGGAGCCGCCTGCGCCCCGGGTTTCAGCGAGTGCCAAGCTGCTTGTCTCGACCTGAACAGTGATCACGACCACTGCGGCGAGTGCGCCACGCCCTGCGCCGCGAACCAGGTGTGCGGCCTCGGCGACTGCCTCGCTCAATGTCCGACCGGCCTGACGAATTGCCAGGGGTCCTGCGTCAATCCGCAATCGGCCATCAATCATTGTGGCGGATGTGGAAACGCCTGCGCTGCCCCGCGCGGAGCGCGCGCGACGTGTGCCGCCGGGGTATGTGATTTCGAATGCCTTCCAGGGCGCCAGCGCTGCGGCAACGCCTGCGTGAACACGGACTCCGACGCGGCCAATTGCGGCTCGTGCGACCGGAGTTGCGACGCTCCCGAGAACGGCCGCGCCGTGTGTGTCGGGGCGACCTGCGATTTTACGTGTCGGCCCGGCTTCGTCAAGTGCGGCAATGCCTGCGTCAGCACGCAGAGCGACGCCGCCCACTGCGGCAGTTGCGACACGCAGTGCAGCGCCGAGCAGGTGTGTTCGAAAAGCGTGTGCCGGGCGGAGTGTGACAGCGGTCTGACCCGCTGCGGCAACAGCTGCACCGATCCCACCGCTGATCCGGCCAATTGCGGCGCGTGTGGCGCAGCGTGCAGCGTGCCCACCAGCGGGGCCGCGACCTGCAACGCAGGCGTATGCGGCATCAGCTGCGACCTCGGCTTCGTGGCGTGCAACGGCGCCTGCGTCAACGCCTCGACCGACACGCAGAACTGCGGGACCTGCGGCAACGCCTGCGCAGCGCCGCTGAATGGCAGCGCGGCGTGCAGCGCTGGGGTGTGCGGAGTGACGTGCAATCCGGGCTACACGAATTGCGGCGGGGAGTGCGTGAATCTCCAGTCGAGCAAGTCGCACTGCGGCCGCTGCGACAACGCCTGCGCCGCTGCCGAGGTTTGCTCGGCCGGCACGTGCTCCTCGATGTGCACGACGCCACTCACGAACTGCAACGGCGCTTGCACGAATATCACCACGGACACGTCGAATTGCGGCGCGTGCAACCGAGCCTGTACCGCGCCCACGAACGGCTCTCCGGCGTGCACTGCGTCGACCTGCGGTTTCACGTGCATCGCGGGTTTCACCAAGTGCGGCAATCTGTGCGTGGACACGAAGAGCGACATCGCGCATTGCGGGGCTTGCGCCCGACCTTGCCCGGCGCCGGCCAACGGCCGCGCCACGTGCAGCAACTCGCAGTGCGGTGTGCAATGCAATGCGGGCTTCGCCGAATGCAACCGGCTTTGCGTCGACACCAAGACAGACCCCGCCAACTGCGGCCGCTGTGGCGGGGCTTGTGGTGCCGGTCAGGTGTGCTCGAGCAGCGTGTGCGTGCTGCAGTGCCCTGTCGGGCAGACCAACTGCAACGGCCAGTGCACCGACACGCGAACCAATCCGAACAGTTGCGGCGCTTGTGGCACGGTGTGCCCAGCCCGCCCGAACGCGGTGACGGCATGCACCAATTCGCAGTGCAGTTTCACCTGCAATGCGGGCTTCGCCGACTGTGATCGCAATCCGGCAAACGGCTGCGAAGTCAACGTGTTGTCCAGCGTGGACAATTGCGGAGCTTGCGGCCGCGCCTGCTCCGCCAACCACGTGATGTCGCGTGGCTGCAGCGCGGGTCGCTGTGCATCGACCTGCGCGCTCACCTACGGAAACTGCAACCAGCCGGCGGCGCCGGTGGCCGATGACGGCTGCGAACAAGACGCGCTCGAGAACGCAAATTGCGGTGGTTGTGCCAACGCCTGCGCCGCGGGCCTGAACTGCACGGGCGGATTCTTCAACGCCTGCGGCTGTCAGTCGCCCGAGCATTGCCAGGTGGGAGGGGCGCCCGGCAGCACGTGTTCGTCGTTCTACGGCACCTGCCAATGCGCCGGCGAGGTGTGCAACGCGGGCGAGACCTGCGTGGACTTCTTCGGCAGCACGATCTGCTCGTGCAACGGTGCGTTTTCGTGCCAGGGCAGTACCGTGGCGTGCTGCAAAGACGGCTGCCGCAACATGCTCACCGATCCGCTGAACTGCGGCGGCTGTGGCCACGCCTGTCCGACGGGCTTCACGTGCTCGACTGCGGCGTGCCGCTGCACCGCCTCACCGCAGTGTGATGCGGGCGGCGGCGGCACCTGTAATTCGAACGGCTTCTGCGTGTGTAACTCCGAGACCTGCACGACCGGCAAGCGCTGTCAGCCGGGCGGCATCTGCGGATAGGCACGGCGACCCGGAAAATCAGCGTGCGCGCGGCGCGCCCTCCGAGAGCGCGTCCGCGAGCCCCGAAGCGCGCTGGACGCGCGTGCCTATCGCGGCTTGGAGCGCGCTCGGGGTGGCTGCGATTTCTACGCGCCGGCGCGCGCGGGTGACGGCCGTGTACACGAGCTCACGCGTGATGATGGCTGACGGCTCCGGGGGAAGCACGAGCAGGACCTCGTCGAACTCGGAACCCTGGCTCTTGTGCACGGTCATGGCGAACACGGTCTCGTGGGGGGGCAAACGCGACGGCAAAAAGCTTCTGAGCTCGCCGTTCGGTCGTAGAAAATAGGCGCGAGCTGCGCCGCCGGCTTCGCGCACGATGGCGCCCACGTCGCCGTTGAAGAGCTCGAGCTGGTAGTCGTTGCGTGTCACCATGATCGGACGGCCGTCGTAGTTCGGCGTGTGCGGATCGAGCTGGCCGAGGGCGTTGAGCAGTCGTTCGACCAGCGTGTTCATCGCGCCGATTCCGAACGGCCCATTGCGGTGCGCACACAGGACGCGAAAGCCGTTCAGCAGACCGAGCTTGCGACGCACGTCCCGCTCGCGACAGTAGGCGGAATAGCCGCGCAGCACGCTCAGGCGCAGGCGCGCCTCGAGCTGTTTCGGATCGGCGATGCGGATGAGCGCGGTATCGCCCAAGCGCGGTTCGCGGGCGGCGCTGGCGAACTCGAAGGTCAGCTGAGTTCGCTGCGCGGGTGCGCTCTCGGGCAACAGCGCGAGCGCGCTTTCCGCGGCGCCTGCGTTCACCGCCGCGGCCAGTCTGGCGATGCCGCTCTCGGGACCGTAGCGATGACTTTTCGTGAGGTGCACGACCGAGTCCCCGACGCCGGATCGCTCGGCGTGGCCGGTGCCGGTGCCGGGGCTGTGCATTCCGGCGATTTGGCGCAGGCGCTCACTGAACTCGGCCGAGTAGCCCTGTTCGGCGCCTGCGGCGTAGATATCTCCGAACACGGCGCCGGCCTCGATCGACGCCAATTGATCCTTGTCCCCCAGCAGGATCACGCGGGCGCTGGACGGCGTCGCGGTGAGCAATTTGGCGAGCAGCGCTAGATCGACCATCGAGG